>Ga0265596_1001617_pt1 | contig 10485 bp, 7 predicted proteins | sample saktaG_FD_190143 | JGI IMG/M metagenome (GOLD analysis project Ga0265596, IMG submission 190143) | Saline water microbial communities from Sakinaw Lake, British Columbia, Canada - sak_2013_06_06_60m | ecosystem: Environmental > Aquatic > Non-marine Saline and Alkaline > Saline ...
CAGCCAACTATTGACCCAATTACGAAAAGAGAACATATTCCTCTATGAAGATCAGAACCGGATCAGGGATTTTACGTTTGGAAAAGATACGACCGGAGGCGTCGATGAAGCGGATATCGTCTTTGTACTCGACGTGACCGGTAGTATGGGTAATGAAATTAATGACGTAAAGAACAATATTGTCGAGTTTAGCGATAGTCTGAATTATCGGGGAGTCGATTTCCGCCTGGGCATGGTTACTTTTTTGGATAATATTGAAAATGTGTATGATTTTACCAGTGATGTCACGTTGTTCCAGGGATATATTGGCGCACAATATGCCCATGGCGGTGGAGACGGCCCCGAAAATTCGCTTGATGCCTTAATGCGTGCAGCCCAGTTTGATTTCCGGCCGGCGGCCAAACGGATTTTTATTTGGATTACGGATTACAGTTATCATATCAACGATGCTGTGACCAACCTTGTTGTGCAGGAAGTCGTTAATGAATTACTGGCAAAAAGTATTGTGACGCACTGTATTGGAAGTACCGGTTTCCAAACGGAATTCTATGATCCAATTGTCAATGTAACCGGCGGGAAATATTTTGATATCTATGGGAATTTCAGGGATATTCTGCTTGAGATTTCCAATTTACAGGGCAGCAGCAAATATAGGATCGGGTACACTTCGGGTGCGGTTACCGGCAGCAGTCATGAGATTAAACTTGAAATCCATTATGCCGGACTTGGAGGGTATGATATTATCAATTTTACACCGGCGGCCGCTTTGCGTAAATATGCGATTGATCCGACATTAAATTGCTATCCCAATCCCTTCAATCCAATCACACATATTCAGATTATGAACCCGGCCCGGTCAGAAATTAATATTGGAATATTTAATTTATTAGGTCAGGAGGTTCAACACTTTGAGGTGTCCAATGGTCAGCCATTGGTCAACTTAATCTGGGATGCTCGCAATAAACAGGGTGCTTTGGTTAGCAATGGTATTTATTTTATTCGGGCTGAGATGATGATAGACCGTGATAATCCGGATGTTCTTCCGGTTGAAAAAATTATTTATACTAAATAGAAACAGGGGATAATATTATGAAGATCAGAATACATTTTATCGAATTCATATTGCTTATTCTTTGTTTTTGTCACTTGGTATTTGGCGATGGTCTGTTAATGCCCAACGACGAGGATTATCCTGCTGATTTCTTGCGGAATCGAGTGACCGAAGTAACTGTTCAGATCGATGGATTAATGGCAAAAACGACAGTATATCAGGAATTTGTCAACGAATGGGACAAGGAAGTGGATGCTGTATACTCTTTTCCCCTGCCTGAAGATGCCCGGTCCCATCAGCTACTGTATACCCGGAATGATACCGTTTTTAAAGCAATTCTGAAAGTTCAGCAACAGTCCACCAATCCCGGAACGGGAGAAGGCGGTGTTGCCGCACAGGTCAATAATTATATTGGCAGAAATGGTCTAAAAATGCAGTTAAAAAAGATTGCTCCCGGGGCCATTCAAAAAATCGAATTGCATTATATAAGTCTATTGAATTTCCATCAAGGTGTTTGCAGCTATAAATACCCGCTTGACACGAAGGATTTTGTGAATTACCCGCTCGATCATTTGGAATTCACCTTCGATGTTAATACCCACCGAAATATTCTTGATTATGATATTCCTTCTCATCCGGACTATCAGGTTTTAACCGAAGACGATCAACATCTGGTTCTCCGTTATCGCCAACCCCAGGCCTTTATTGCCAGCAATCTGGTTTTCAGTTATGCGGTGGAAAACACGGAATTAGGAGTGGATCTTTATTCTTCAGTTGATGACTCTTTGGGCGGGCATTTTGCACTCTTTGTACGACCCGCCAATGAAGCCGGTAGCGATGAGACGTTTCCACGGAATATTGTGTTTGTTCTGTGTACATCTTCAACAATGACCGGTTATAAACTAGAGCAGAGTATTGCCGCCATTAAACAGATTTTGGATTTGCTTACGGAGGATGACAATTTTAATATTATCAATTATAATTATTACAATTCCAAATGGAAAAATAATGTCACTCCTGCACTGCCGAATTATATAGAGGAAGCCAAAGCGTACCTTGATGGATTGACGGCCAGTTATGGTAACCGTTTGGATGAGGCCCTGTCATTGGCACTGCTTCAATTTCCCGGAGTGGAAAACGATAAATCGATTATTGCATTTACCGATGGAAAATCTCCACTTGACCCGATTGAGTTAGCGGAAGAAAACACATCCCGAATCGGAATATTTCCCATAGCGATTGGAGACAATGTTGATCGTTCCCGGCTTGAAATGACGGCAGCCCTGAATTATGGTTTTGTCACTTATCTTGATGATGAAGACAATTTAAAAACCGAAATCCTGAAAGTATTTGAAAAAATCGCCCAGCCTGTTTTAATGAATACAGAACTGACTATCGAAAAAGCCGATGTCTACGCCTTGATACCGCAACGTTTCCCGACTACTTTCGCCGGGTCCTATTTTTTTGTTGCTGGTCGTTATAAAGATCCGGGTTTTACCCAGTTTATTATCAACGGGGACAATATTTATGGCCCCCAGCAATTAGGATATCAGGTCAATTTTAATGTTGAAGATTCTGCCATGACTGCCCCAAAATATATCTGGGCGAAAGAAACCCTTGATCAGCTTGAGCGGGAGATTGACATTTACGGAGAAACGGAAGCCTTAAAGGACAGTATGATTGATCTCAGTTTAAACTATGAAATCCGGTGCCGCTACACCGCCTATATTGCTGACTATAAAGAGGTTTGGGATGATGGCGTTGCAGATATCTCAGATCCAATTGATCAGTCATTACCAATCCCTCATTCGTTTATTGCAATGAATTACCCGAATCCTTTTAATCCATCCACAACTATTCGGTTTTATCTTGACGAAAGCGCACTTGGGCAGGTAAAATTATTAAAAATCTATAATATTCTGGGCCAATTGGTTGCAGTAATTGACATTACCCATCTCGGAACAGGCTGGAATGAAGTCGTTTTCAGCGGGCGGGATTTTTATGGAAACGCTTTGCCTGCTGGAGTCTATTTTGTTCGCCTGCAATTGGGTAATCAGCACATGAGTACATTGAGAATAAATTTGGTCAAGTAATGGCAAGGGATGATTAGACAATAGAGATAAATGTAATAAACTGTTGACTTGAGCACGAATTTATAACATCATTAATCAGTGATATCATTCTTGAAATTGGTTTAAAATATTGCTATTCTTTTATGAATTAATCTGGACTTTGTAATGAAAGTAATGCAGCTGACAAAAAAAACCAATGTGGCCGTAGATCTGCATCCACTGAGCGCCGGCGGATTGCCTGTGCCTGTACCGAAGGAAAATGAACTGCTTATAAAGGTCCATACCTGTGCTGTTTGCCATACTGAATTGGATGAAATCGAAGGACGAACGCCGCCTCCGCATATTCCGGTCATTCCCGGTCATCAGGTAGTTGGGACAGTTGCTGAAATTGGAATTGGCTCCCGGAGATTTTCTGTTGGTGAGCGCGTAGGTGTTGCCTGGTTCTTTTCATCTTGTGGTACGTGTGAATATTGTCTGTCTGAGAATGAAAATCTTTGTGCTGATTTTAAAGCCACTGGTTGGGATGTCGATGGCGGTTATGCGGAGTATATGGTTGTTCCGGAAAAATCGGTTTTCCGGATACCGGAGATTTTTACTGACTCAGAGGCAGCGCCGCTTCTTTGTGCTGGCGCTATCGGCTATCGATCGTTACGGCTTAGTAATCTTAAAGACGGTCAACGGCTTGGCCTTACCGGTTTTGGTGCATCGGCACACCTGGTGCTGAAAATGGTCCGCTATAAATATCCTTATACAAAAGTGTATGTGTTTGCCCGCAGTGAAAATGAACGGCAATTTGCCCGTGATCTGGGCGCAGAATGGGCAGGGGATATGGTTGAGAAACCTCCGGCATTGTGCCATGCAATTATCGATACCACACCTGTCTGGAAAGCGGTCGTTGAAGCCTTAAAAAACCTTCGGCCTGGTGGGCGTTTGGTTATCAATGCTATTCGCAAAGAGGATTTTGATAAAGACTATTTACTGAAATTGGATTACCCTAAACATCTCTGGATGGAAAAGGAGATTAAAAGCGTTGCCAACGTTACCCGCCGGGATGTTTCTGAATTTCTGGAGTTGGCGGCGGAAATTCCAATTCGGCCCGAAGTGACTGAGTATTCACTGGGCGAAGCTAATAAGGCGCTTTATGAATTGAAACGGGGTGGGAATAGGGGCGCGAAAGTTTTACGAATTTCTCAATCTGAATAGGAGCATTGCTCCGACATTCCATTTTATTCGTTATTCTGCTGCAGTTTTATACGAACCCAAAACTTTCAGAAATGATGTGATCTCTTCCAGATGCCGGATGGCATTCTGACAGCGTTCTTCCTGTATAGTTCCGGCAAAGTCCAGGTAGAACAGGTATTTCCAGCGTTTGCCGCGCATAGGCCGGGATTCGATTTTTAGTAAATCAATATCCCGTAATGCAAACACACTCAGGCTTTTAAAGAGTGCACCGGGTATATTTTTCATGGAAAAAATAACCGAAGTTTTATCGGCGTCTGACGGAATCTCAGATGATTTAGCGATAATGTGGAAACGGGTATAATTCTGTGGATTATCTTCGATCTCTTCCTTCAGGATCTGCATTTTGTTATCTTCGGCGGCCTGACGGCTGGCGATGGCGGCGGCATGCAGTATTTTTTGATCGCGGATGTGTTTTACGCTGCCCGCCGTATCATAGCTGGCGATGCTCTCGACATTTGGTAATGATGCCAGAAAATTACTGCATTGTTGTAATGCCTGGGGATGAGAATAGACGACGTTTATATCTTCCAGTTTTACACCGGGATTAGCGATCAGGTGCTGTTCGATACGTAACTGAACCTCTCCGATAACTGTAACCGATGAATCCACAATCAGATCGAGATTCTGGTAAACACTGCCTGTGGTTGAGTTTTCCACCGGGACGATACCGTATTGGCTGTTTTCGTGTTCTACCGCTTTGAAGACATCAATAAATTGCCGGCACGGAAATGTCTCAATAATATCACCGAAATATTTACGGGCAGCGATTTCACTGAAGGCATAATGAGTTCCCTGAAAAGCAATTGTACTCATGATTCGATTCCTTGACGGGCCTGGACGCCCTGTTGGTAATAGTGTTTGATTTCCAGCATTTCGGTGACCAAGTCGGCGGCTTTTATTAGATCCGGATGGGCTTTCCTTCCGGTGATGATTAGTTCCAGGTTTGCCGGTTTCAAAGCAATGATTTTCAAAAGATCGTCTATGGAAAACAGACCGAAATGTATTGCAATATTGGCCTCGTCCAGAATGATCACATCATATTTTCCGGATTGAATAACATCCCTGACTTCAGTCAATCCGCGGCGGGCTATTGCTATGTCATCATCAGTTGGTTTGTTGACAATGAAGCAATCTCGGCCGTATTGACGAATAGTAAGTTCCGGCAGTCGTTCCCGAATGGCTTTGATTTCGCTGTATTCCATCCCCTTGGCAAACTGGCCGATAAACACGTTTAAACCGGCTCCCACTGCCCGCAAAGCAAGGCCTAGTGCTGCGGTTGTTTTACCTTTTCCGTCTCCGGTGTATACCTGAACGTATCCTTTCATAGTACTCTCAATCCTTTAACCAGTCTAATTTAATATCTTTTTTCCCAATGAAAAACCGATGACTTGTTTTTGTATCAAATTCGACTAACTTTTTCATAGTCTTATGAAGAAGATCAATATAAAACTTGAGCCGCTTGGAAAAATCGTGAAGATTGAAGCGGGTTTATTTTTGCAGGATATTCTGTTCGAATACGGAATTGAGTTTCCCTGCGGCGGCAACGGGATTTGTGGTAAATGCAAGATCCGTCTACTGGAAGGCAATCTTGCGGTCAATGACATCCAACGCCAGTATTTTTCTAAAGAGGAACTTGCCAACGGCTGGCGCCTGGCATGTCAGTGCCGGGTAATGGAACCGGTTGCCTTGGAGTTGGTTCAGTGGGAAATGCAAATTCTCTCTGATGATCAGGAGTTCAGAATCAAAGGCCAAAACGGTTTTGCTGTTGCCGTGGATTTGGGATCGACAACTCTGGTGGCGCAATTGATTGACGAGCAGGCCGGCAAGGTTATAGGCACGGAAACCGCACTCAATGCACAGGCGAAATACGGAGCCGATATAATGAGCCGGATCGATTTTGCCCTAAATAATTCTGGTTCAGAGAAACTTCAGAAAATCATTCGTCAGCAAATATATTCTATGGTCAGAAAATTAATCCGCTCTGCCCGGAATCCAGATATTCAAATCGATCAGGTTGGGATCGTTGGGAATACCGTTATGCACCATCTGTTTTGTGGTAAGGATATTATGCCTATGTCACGGGTGCCTTTTGAGACGGAGAACGGCAAGGAATGGACGGTACCTGCCAGGAAAATTGACTGGACTCTTCCGGGTAATCCGGAACTGAGGTTTTACCCATGTTTGGGTAGTTTTGTGGGTAGTGATATCTTGGCCGGAATTATCGCAACCGAATTGTATAAGGAAGAAGAACTTACTGCCTTAATTGATCTGGGTACAAATGGCGAAATTGTTGTTGGTGATAAAAATCAAATCCTGTGTGCTTCAACGGCTGCTGGACCGGCGTTTGAAGGGGCGAAGATTTCAAGGGGTATGTGCGCTATGAAAGGAGCCATTTCAAAAGTAACTTTAGAAAATGGTCAAATGAAATCTCATATCATTGGTGGTGGATCTGCGAAAGGCATCTGCGGAAGCGGCTTGGTGGATGCGGTGGCCTGTGCGCTCGAAATGGGTCTGATCGATAAAAGTGGGCGGATACATACCGAGAAAGATGAAATTGTCGTTCAATCGCCGGTAATTATCACCCAGCAGGATATTCGAGAACTTCAGTTAGCCAAAGCCGCGATTGCGGCCGGGCTGGAAATTTTATGCCAACGACTTTCTGCGTCTTTGATGGATATTCAAAAAATATATATCGCTGGCGCGTTTGGGAATTATATCAATGTAGATAATGCTGTCAAAATCGGCCTGATTAATAATAGAATTGGTAAAATAATCCAGGCGGGCAATACAGCTCTGAACGGGGTTAAAAAAATTATTATCCAGAATCAGGAGTACCAATCAATTTTTCAGCGGACCCGGCACATTCCATTGGCGGTAGATACGGAATTTATGGATCGGTATGTGGATAATATGAATTTTCCATAATGTTCACCACAGAATATATACTTCTCAGTTTAAAACGCCTTGAAAAGGTACAAATATTGTTATCAATTCTCATATTAACGACATTGATCTTATTACATTAGAGAGTTGCGATAATTTGTAATTAGAGATGTACTATGCTGTGTCTCTACTGTTAAAATTTATACAAATTTACTGACGATAAAGATCAGGCAGAAGACAATCAGGAATAGTATTCCTGCCCAGCTCAGAATCCTGAGCCAGGTTTTGGGCCGGTGCTCTTCCGGCATAAAGGGTGCCGTGACGACCCGGTAATTGATAATGGCAAATACCGGTGCGGCCAGAAATGCCACTATCGTTGCAAAATCGATCAGAGTTTTCAATCCGCTGGTGAAAAATCCGATAATTAACAGTCCTGCAATCGCCATAACGATCCCAAAAACCGTGTAAAGTAATTTTCCCCGTTTGGATAGTTTGTGAATCAGCAGTTGCAGGGAACCGGCGAGGGTCCGTGGATATGCATCAAAAACAGTCATGGTGGTACTCAACATCGTAATAAAAACGATAGAACCAATAATGATCCGGCTCCATTCGCCAATGGTTTTGGTGTACAGAGAAATAAGTTGAGATGAAAATATCACCCCGTTATTGGAAAAAGTCTCACCCGAACCGAACATGACGAAGGCACCCAATCCCACAAAAAACAGCGCCATTAATGTTGTACCGATATAGCCGACATGAAAATCGATAAGGGCCTCTTTGACGGTTGGTTGATAGTGGGTCTGCTTGGTTCGTTCCAATGCCCAGAGCGACGGCCAGACAGATATTTCAATAGGTGCCGGCATCCAGCCCATCAGTGCCAGTAAAAATGCAATTCCCGCCGTGTCCCAGATATCTGGTTTTGCTATGGTATTTTTTACCGTAACTCCGGTATCTATTCCCAGTGCAACCAGCACTGTAATGATTGTGGTTATCGCTAAAATTGTAATCATTATTTTCATGACCAGATCAAGCATGCCATAGCGGCCTACAAGCAGGATTACCATAATAATTGCCAGGATGATCAAACTGAGAGTGGCCGGAGACAGTGAAATACCGAACAGATTAGCACAGAGGCCAGCCGTTACCAGTGTGACCGCGGCGCCATTAATCGCTGCGGTAAAGATATTCATTATAAAAAACACCCATACCGTGGATTTGCCGAGTTTCGCATAACCTTCCAGAATGCTTTCGCCAGTTGCGGCTGTATAACGGTGACCGAATTCAAAGAACGGATACTTAAATATATTAATCAAAATTACCAGAAGCAGCAGGTCAAATCCGAAATTTGCGCCGGCCCTGGTAGACTGAATTAGATGGGAGCCACCGATGGCTGCGCCGGCAAACAGAATTCCCGGCCCGAAGGTTTTAAAAATGTTTTTATAGTTCGTATCCGACATGATTTTTGCCTATCTTGCATGAAACTCAAAATTGTCGCCAAAAAATTAGTTAAATTTATGTAATTATCAATATGGATTTTATGTTTTATTAAAAAATCCAAGTTGACGGAGCATGCACCATCACTACCAGAACGATATGAAAACTCGAAGGAAAAACGGGCAAACGATACCTTTTGAAGTATTCCCCTTCATTGCTTATATTCATTTTTAAGAAAGGAAAGAAGATGGAGACAGAAAAATTTTCACCGGCTGCGAAAGATATCTATACACAGGCATTACACTATGTCAATCAAAAAGAGGTGGAAGTCCGTGAAACCGGAAAAATCACGGTTGCTCAATTATTTGAATTGGCAAAAATGATTGTGGAATCCACGGAACAGTCGGAACAATTGAATTCCTTTGCAATCTACTATTTTGATACGGCCGATATCACCCGCAGTCACGTAATCAATACCGCTATTTTTGCAACTGTTTTGGCACGCGGAATCGGGTACAAGGGTGATGATTTGATCCGGATCTGTGCCACGGCCTTGCTGCACGATATCGGTGTTGCCAGACTGGACAGATCTATTTTAAACAGAATGATTACCCAATTAAAGCCTGCTGAAATAAATGTAATCAGGAATCATTCCGGGTTTGGCTATGAAATTATTATACAGTCTGATAATAAACTTGAAAATCTGGCGCAATCCGTATTCCAACACCATGAAAAAGGTGATGGGTCGGGATATCCCCGGCAATTGACAGATAAAGAAATGCTCCCAACCGCTCAGATCCTATCGCTTATTGATGTTTATGAATCACTTATTCATCCCCGGAGTCATCGGGATGCACTTATCCCACCTGCCGGCATTCAGGAATTAATTAAACAGGAAGGCCGCCATTTTTCTCGGCCATTAATGAAAGCCTTAATCGAAACCATATCACTATACCCGGCCGGCTGCTACGTAAAACTGAATTCCGGCGAAATTGCCAAGGTGATTAGAACCAATAGATCAATGCCAACCCGCCCTCAGGTAAAAATTATGTTTGATGCAAAGGGACAGGCAGCAAAACCACAAATTATAGATCTTGTACAGAACAACTTAATCGCTATTCGAACTTGTATACCACCACCGGGGATGCAGAAAATCGCTTAAACGGTCGATACTTTTTATTGTTTTTTTGTCGAGAAGAGTATCAGGTATCGTTTTTATTAATATCTGAATAGAGTTTTTTCATACAATCCGGGCAGATTCCGTGGCTGAATACGGCGTCGGAATGGTCCATGATATACTTCTCAACCTGTTCATAATAACCATCATCATTGCGGATTTTCTTGCAGTTGGCGCAGATCGGGATTAAGCCGCTCAAAGTTTTGATTCTGGTGAGTGAATCTTTTAATTCTACGATCAGGGTTTCGCGTTCTTTCTCAACAATGATGCGTTCATCAATTTCATGTTTTAATTGCTGATGAGCCGTAAAAATCTCGGTATTATTTGCAACTAGACGTTTATTATCCCGGGATTTCTGGCGGTAGAGGACGATAATACCAAATAAAATGAACAATGCTGATATGGCAAGGAGGAATAATATCTGCTGAACACTTTTTTGCTGGGCTATTTCCAATTCGGCTATGCGATTTTCCTGGGTAAGTTGTAGATTTTCTTTTTGCTGCTTTTCAATTTCGCTGTTCACCAGATAGGAGGTGATTTTATTGGATACTTCGAAGTTAGTAACACTGTCACTTATAGCGATATATTGCTTGAAATACTTTTCTGCTTTTCCAAAATCACGCTCA
>Ga0265596_1001620_pt1 | contig 10472 bp, 5 predicted proteins | sample saktaG_FD_190143 | JGI IMG/M metagenome (GOLD analysis project Ga0265596, IMG submission 190143) | Saline water microbial communities from Sakinaw Lake, British Columbia, Canada - sak_2013_06_06_60m | ecosystem: Environmental > Aquatic > Non-marine Saline and Alkaline > Saline ...
ATCGGCAAGTTTTGCCGTTTGAGTCATAAATAAATCAATGACCACAATCAATTCAAGTTTAGCCAGAGCTTCAAGAAATCTTTTGGAATTTGCCATTGTTACTGCCGGATTTGCACCCTGAATTATTAACCCTTTTAGAGGATAAGGTTTTTCGTGTAGTATTGAATCTGTAACCACTCCCATTGTATGAATTCCAAGATTCTTATCATATTGATTAAATAATGGGTATTCTGAGGTGATCGGTTTTACATTTTTGGGGGAATATTCTTTGAGTTGAATATCTTTAAAGGGTACGGGTTGAGGGATAAGGTCTCCTCCTTTTTTATCAAGGTTTCCGGTCAATGCTCTCAAAATTGAAATAGCTCTTGATGTTTGAGAAACATTTAGATGCATATCAATTCCATTGCCATCTCCAATGCATGCAGGTTTTGTTTTTGCATATAAGCGGGCGGATTCTCTTATTTTTTCCGGGTACAACCACATTGTTTTTGCTATTTTTTCGGGAATATAGTGACTTGTAGTATCTTTCAACTTATCAAATCCAATGGTCCAATCCCTTACAAAATCCTGGTCATAAAGTTTTTCTGAAATGATGACATGAAGCATAGACATCGCAAGTATACCATCATAACCTGGTTTTACCTGTAACCAAATATCAGCCATTAAAGCTAATTTAGTTTGTATGGGGTCTATAACAATTATTTTAGCTCCTTTTTCTTTTGCATAGACAATTTCTTCATATAGCGAGGGTTTGCTATCCTTGTCGTTTCTTCCCCAGATAATGATAGACTTGGAATTTTTATAATCAGGATTGGTCATTGCCCCATAAGTGAAAGTATGGTTTGCATCTCGTGCTGCATGACAAACAGAACCATTTCCAATAATATTAGGGGAGCCGAAGACATTCATTAATCTGTTGGCATAGTGCCAGACAGCACCCCAATCGGAGGCTTGTCCCCTTAACCAGCATATGGATTCGGCACCATATTCCTTTTTTAAAAGATTTAACTTCTTTGTAATTCTATTCAATGCCATTTTCCAGGATAGTTCCTGCCAAAAGATTTTTCCATCCTTTTTTTCCTTTATCATCGGGGTTTTTAAACGGTTAGGGGAGTAAACAATTTGAGCGGCTGCCTTTATTTTTGGGCAAAAATATTCTTCTTTAATCCTGGTTTTTATTTTTCTTTCTACCAGTATAATTTTATTGTTTTTTAAATAAACCACTACAGGGCAACAAGCAGAGCATAAGTGGCATATAGTATGTTTCTTTTCCATAAGAATTTTCTCCTACTTTCTCAATAAAGCAGTTAATATAAAATTAACTGCAAACTGCTATTTTTTTACCTGTATTAATTCTATAATAATTTCATTGGTTTGATACTATTGAAAGATCTACTTTTTGACTGAAAACGACACTAATAAATAAAATGAGTCCGATACCATTTCCTAAGAGGTTTGGGAAAAAAAGAAAAAATGCGGCAATTAATAAAAAAAACCGCTCGGCTAACTTTAATTTCTTGTACAGGAAATTTTCCCAAAATGATGCGAATGCAATCAGTCCAAAAAGGATAGAAGTAATTGTTTCTACAATTGAAAACAAAGATCCTTGAAGCAATATTGCCGGTCTATAGTAAAACATAAAAGGAAGGATATAGAGGCCTTTGGAAAATTTAAATGCTGTTAACATGGTTTTCATTGGGTCTGCGCCAGCTATACCCGCAGCTACAATAGAGGCAAGTCCCACCGGGGGAGTAATTTCCGAATTGATACTATACCAAATCATAATCATATGAGCAATAAGGAGAGGAAAACCCATTTTAATAAGCGTTGGTCCGGCAGTAATGGCAACAATGATATAAGCAGCACTACTGGGTAGACCCATGCCCAGAATTGTAGAAATTACACCAACGATTAAAATAGCTAAAAATGCTGACTCATGGGTAAGTTCGGAAAGAAACCAGGATAACTTAAGCCCAAGACCGGTTAATCCCACAAGGGACAGTATAATTCCGATACAGGCGATAATGCTGCCAATGTTAAGAGAATATCTCCCTCCCAAAATTAATGCTTGATAAATAAGTTTAAAATCAATCCTGCGGCATTTTATCATTTGAACGACAATTAATATAAGAATTCCACCTAAAGCAGCAACATTAGGGGCAAAGCCAAGTCCCATTATAATGACAATAATGATAATTGAGAAAAAAAACTGCCAACCCGTTTTAAGAATATCTAAAGCAGGTTCTATAGATATAGTGTTATCAACGCTAATTTTAAATTTTTTCGCTTCGAAATGAATAAAAGCAAAGAGAGTAAGATAATATAAAATGATTGGTATTGCTGCCACAGAGATAATGGTTAAATAAGGAATTTGGGTAAATTCTACCATTAAGAAGGCGACAGCTCCCATAACGGGAGGCATAATTTGTCCACCTGTAGAAGCAGCTGCCTCAATAGCACCAGCCACATGAGGCCTGTATCCAATTCTCTTCATCATGGGTATAGTAAAAACACCGGTGGACGAAACATTAGCAATAGCACTTCCGGAAATAGAACCCAATAAAGCACTTCCTAAAACAGCAGCTTTTGCAGGCCCTCCGACAGTATTTCGGGTTAAAGAAAATGATAATTTAATGAAAAATTCACCGGCGCCGGTTTTTTCCAGAAAAGCTCCAAGTAAAATAAATGGAATAACATAGATAATCATTATTCTTGTCGCTATACCATAATAACCTTCTAATCCACAATAAATCTGACTAATAATTGTTTTTATGTAGAACCCGGAATGTCCAAACTGTCCGGGTATTATATTTCCAAAAAGGGTATAAAGGATAATGACTGAGGCAGTAATCGTTAAAGTCCAGCCAATCACTCTTCTGCCAATATCCAAACCAATAATAATCATGACAATACCAAAAAAAATATCATAAGGAGTTAATAAACTCAGTCTCATAAATCTTACATAGGGGTTATACATAATATAAAAGGAGCCGCAAATGGATAGGGGGATGATTATAGCATCTATCGCTGATATTTTTACCAGAGAGGATTTTTTGTTGAAAGGAAACATAATTGCACACATGATAAAAATCATCATTAAATACAAAGATCTTTTAATGACAATATCAAATGTTGGATTAACAGTCCAATATATGACCAAAATTGAAATAAAAGCCAAAGCTGCATTAATAAATTGTTGTCCAATTCCTTGAAATTTTCTCTCTATTACTTTAAAACTGTCCCGTGTACCATCAGAATTTTTTCTATTGGCTTTGTATTCATTTAAACTATTTTTATCTGCCATGATTATCCTCTTAAAAAATATTGATACAAATTAAATCATTATATTTCATTGTATTTTATTGTAATATTAATATTATAATAAATGTGGGAAGCCCTTGAGTAATCAAAATATTCGGGCTTCCCACATTAAGTAAATAATTTAATCTATTAAACCTACTTCTTTAAAAAATTTTTCTGCTCCCGGATGGAGAGGGATAGGTGTCCATTTGGCAGCATTTTCAAGTGTAATGCCTTTGGCGGCCGGGTGAACTGTTGTCAAATATTCCAAACCTTCTACACTGTATATAGCTTTTACCATATTGTATACAAGTTCATCAGGAAGATCCATACTGCAAGCCCACATTGCTCCCATACCTACAGTTTCAACATCTTCATCTATTCCTTTGTAAGTTCCTGCCGGAATAGTCATTGGTAGATATTCCGGGCTTGCTTCGATTAATTTTTCACGATATCCTGGTGCAAACTGGATGATTTGAATATTATCCATTAAAGAAAGCTCTGTAATAGATGATGTTGGAATAGCTGCAATTTCCATCACTGCATCTATCTGTCCCATTTTCAATGCTTCCATGGCAGCACTTCCTGGCAGAAAGACTGTTTTCTTAAAATCTTTTTCCGGGTCCAGACCATGAATCTTCACCCAATCATAGAATAATCGATGCATCGAACCACCAGGTGAACCTACGCAAACATTTTTGTTTTTCAAATCCAAATAAGTATTGATACCACTTTTCTTAAGGGAATAGGGTTGTCCCCAGTTAGCAAATAAAATTCCCATCCCGCGCATTTTGTTAAACTCATGGTCATATGGCGGCATACCTTTAAAGGCTTTATAGGAATCCCCGGTGCTTACCAGACCGATATCTGCTTCCCCACTATCCAAGCGATTTATATTTTCATCAACGCCCCCGGAAGTTGCTGCTGTGACCTCAACATCTTCTACATTTTTTGAAATATAAGCAGCTATTCCACCACCTATTGGATAGAATCCGCCGCCCATTGCACCGGTTGAGATGGATAAACGGGTTGTGTCTCCTGCCCATACATTTTGAATACCAAAAAGAAAAATAAACAACAAAATTAATAAACAAACTTTCTTAAACAAATCCATTTTTTTAACCTCCTATTTTTAGGTTTATTTTTTACTTACTTATTTTTTATTTACTCATTCACCTCCTTGTAATGGCGATTTTTAACCGATAAGTAAAAACTTTTACTGCACCCTTCGGAATTTTTAAAACTTTTTATAGAATTTGATAAAATATACAAACTATACTTGTTATGAGTTAATAAAAAAGTTCCCCATCCCTAATTATTTTAATAAAAAAGGACGGAGAGCTAACTGTCCGTGGTGTCACCCCCTGGTTGCATCCAATGCATATATTTTATTGAGCCGCATAAAACTCCAGACTCCTGTCTGGAGATGTAGCGGCAGCCCGAAGGGTTCAAGCTCGTTTTTCGCTTGTAGACAAAAGATGCCCCCAGCTCCTGCTGGGGGAGTTTCACTCTTTATGCTTGGAGGCCACTCAATAAGTATACGGATATATCACAGGATACCCAAAAAAAACAAAAAACCTTTCATCTCCAAGAGACGAAAGGTTGGTTCCGTGGTGCCACTCTCATAGGATTTTAGTGTTAAAATCCTACTTTGCAGCGTACGGGTACATGGGTATATACCGATACACTTTTCCTTTTTACGGTGGAAAAGACCGTCAATACTTACTTGGACCATTTAAGTCTTTTCAGTTTGAAGCTTGTGGGTCCATTTGGCAGATTTTTTCATTCTTAACGTCGCTTCTCAGCCTAGGCGACTCTCTGTAGAATTGGGGAATATGCTACTTCTCCCACGCTTTGCTTATAATAATTATTTTGTTTTTTGCATTATAGCATACTTGTCAAGTTTGGTCAAAAAAGTATAATTACTACAACAGTTCCTAAGTTTTTCTCTTTTATGATACTCCATTAAATTACACATGTACTTAGAAGCCTGTTCCAAAAAATTTGACACCATTAATGTTACATACTATCATGATAATGTATAGTTTAGAGAAAAAAATGGGATTATATTATACCTTAATAGCACAGGTTGTTTAGCGTATATTTAAGAAGGAAAAGTTGGAATCAGTTGTGGAAAAAAAATTGTTTCTGCCCGAAGATAGAATAAAAAATGACTTTTCAAGGTAGAATGGATCTAAAAAAAGAGGTGAAGAAAGGATGTTTCTATTTGGAAATGGAACGGTGATAACCTTTGATGAAGATTTAAGGGTTATCTCGAACGGCGGAGTAGTAATTGAGGAAGACAATGTTGTTGCTATCGGAGAGACAGAAAAATTAATTTCAAAATATCCTGAAGCTGCATTTAAAGATGTTAAGGGTAAGATAATCATGCCGGGCATGATTAATACCCATATGCATCTTTATAGCACTTTTGCTCGAGGTATGGACCTCAAAACTGACCAGCCGCCTAAAAATTTTGTGGAGATTTTAGAAAAATTATGGTGGAGATTAGATAAGGCTTTAAACGAAGAAGATATATATTGTAGTGCTATTTATGCTCTTTTAGATTGTGTTAAAAAAGGAACTACAACTATTTTTGACCATCACGCCAGCAGCAATCTTATTGATGGTAGTTTAGATATAATTACTGAAGCAGTCCGTCAGACCGGCATTCGAGCTAATCTATCTTACGAGATTTCTGACCGGGACGGTCATGAAAAAGCCTTAGATGGAATCAGAGAAAACGAGAGATTTATAAAAAAGGCGCAGCAAGAAGGTAGTGGTTACTTAGGAGGAATGATCGGACTTCATGCTTCCTTTACTTTGAAGAATGAGACCTTATCTGAAGTGGCTGCTCTAGCAGATGAGCTGGGAGTACCTTTTCACATTCATGTTGCAGAGGGTAAAGCTGATTTCTATGAAAGCAAAACCCGGGGTTATAAAGGGGTAGCAGAACGCTTAAATCGTTTTCATATCTTGCGACCCGGAACTTTAGCTATCCATGGGGTTCATCTTCAGGAAGAGGAATTGGAAATTTTAAAGGACAATGACAGTTATTTAATTCATAATCCCGAATCTAATATGGGCAATGCCGTGGGTGCTGCTCCAATTAAGACTGCCATAGATAAAGGTTTAACAGTAGGATTGGGGACTGACGGTTATACTAGCGATATGTTTGAAAGTATTAAAGTAGCCAATCTTTTACAAAAACATGAATCACGTAACCCTCAGGCTGGCTGGGGCGAAGTATTTCAGATGGCTTTTAAAAATAACCGTGAAATTGCCGCCAGATTCTTTGGTGAAACCTTGGGAGTCCTTCAGATTGGAGCCCCGGCTGATCTTATCGTGATAAATTATTATCCTCCTACACCTATTACCAGTGAAAATGCTTATTCCCATATTTTATTCGGCATAAGCGGAGATATGGTCGATACCACTATTGTAGGCGGAAAAATATTAATGGAAGATCGGGAGATAAGCGGTTTAGATTACGAAAGAATTGTAAGAAGAGTGAAAGAACAAGCAGAAAACTTTTGGAAACGATTTTAAAACTCCATGCCTTCCCGAAGATAAAATCACCTATTAATGTAGATATAATTTATTTCATATATGATAATTTTTTATAAATTAAAAAATAAAAAATTTTTTTTAAAATTTACTTGACATTATAGAAAATATAAGTATAATTATTCAGTGTATAATAATTAATTGATTGAATGATGTACTAAGCTAAAACAACAAAACAACAAAACAATCTTTTTCATAATTATACCTCCTTTACAAGCTCGCTTTGTTAATAGCAAGGCGAGCTTTTTATTTTTTTATCAGCAAAAAAGAGGATTTTTAAAACTATTTGTAGAATTATAAACTATATCTAACTTTTAAATAAAGAAAATAAACTTTAACCAAAGGAGAAAATTATAAAAAAGAAAATAAATCTTTTCATAATTTTTATAATTGTCTTAAATATATTTTTTTGGCTAAGCAGTTTTTCAGTAGAGGGTAAGTTTTATGTAGTCAAGAACAAAGAGGGAAATATCGTACGCTTTTCCTCTCAGTATCAGATTTCCAGTAAAGAGAAAGCAGCGGGCTACACCATTACTGAAAAATATAGTCTCCCCAAAACAACAGATCCCTATGGTTTTAATAAAATAGATTGGGAAAAAGCAGAAGCACAAGCGGAAGAAATAGAAAAAGCATTATCTACCGGAAAGGATAAAAATTTACCCTATCCGGAATTTGCCTTAGTGGCAACAGCTTATACTCCCCATGAAAGGTCATGCTGGCCTTATGCTGATGGTTTTACTTCGACTAATTATAAAGCCGGACATAGAAGTATAGCTATTGATCCGGAATTCGGGATATTTCATTATGGAGATATGCTTTACGTAGAAGGTTATGGAATAGGTCTGGCCAATGATTGTGGAGGTGCCATTAAAGGCAATCGGATTGATGTATGTTTTAACCTGGGAGATGAGCAAAAAGCCCTGGACTGGGGCAAGAAAAAAGTAAGAGTATGGATATTAAATCGAGTCGGAGCACAAGGGATGACCCTAAAAAAATAAGAAGACGAAATTTGGGTGTAAAATACAATTAAATGGAGCACTCAAAACTATTGCTTTTTCCTTAAGTGTTTGGTATATTTATAATTATAATAAGATAAAAGAAGAATAAAAACCGGGAAAAACGGTATAAAAATATTCGAAGAGTATGACCAGAAACAAACTAATTTGCTGCATTCAACGTTATAAAATTTTGTAGAACCGAAACATCTTGCCAGAACAATCATTGATGTAATAGATAATACAAATAATAGCCCTGTAACAATTAGGCACAAAGGAGTAGATTTGGATAATTCAGAAGGTTATGCAATCGAATTACGCGGAATCGTTAAGCGGTTTCCTGGTGTAATTGCCAATGATGACATCGATCTAAAGGTTCATCGTGGCGAGATCCACTGCCTTCTCGGAGAGAACGGTGCGGGTAAAACAACTCTAATGCGTGTCCTCTATGGCCTCTATCGACCCGAGGAGGGGGAAATCATCTTAAACGGCCAACCTGTCCATATGACCTCCCCGCGGGCTGCACTCAATCACCATGTCGGAATGGTCCACCAACATTTCCGGCTCGTTCCTACACTATCGGTGGAAGAGAATATCGTCCTCGGGTTAAACGAGGGGACTGGCCCATTTGTGAATTTCCGTAAGACACGCGAGAAGATCTCATCAATCACCAACGAGTATGGCCTATCAGTTGACCTACAGACTAAGGTCTGGCAGCTAACGGTCGGTCAGCAGCAGCGAGTGGAAATTTTAAAGGCGCTGTACCGCGAGGTCGATATCCTGATTATGGATGAGCCAACGAGCGTTCTCACTCCCCAGGAGGTTGACCAACTGTTTACTACACTGAGAACCTTGGTCAATGACGGGCTGACCATCATCTTCATAACCCACAAGCTTGATGAAGTGATGCAGGTGAGCGACCGGGTGACGGTGCTGCGAAAGGGGAAGGTCGTGTCGACTCTTCCTACCGCTGAGACGGACAAGCCTGGTTTAGCCAGGTTAATGGTCGGCCGCGAGGTCGTCTTCCGGCTGGAGAAGAGCCCGTTGAAACAAAGAGAAAAAATCCTTGAGATGAATGACCTGTATGCGCTAAACGACCGTGGACTTCCGGCTCTTCGCGGAGTGTCGTTTAACCTCTTCGGTGGAGAGATCCTTGGTGTAGCCGGGGTATCAGGGAACGGGCAGTACGAACTTGCCGAAGTGCTCACCGGACTGCGCAAGTCGACAAAAGGAAAGGTATTCTTGGCGAAGAAAGAAGTTACCAATTGTTCTGCGCGAGAGATGAATGACCTTAATGTTGCTCACATCCCGGCGGAGAGGATAAGGATGGGGATTGTCCCCGCTCTTAGCATCCGCGAGAATCTAATTCTAAAAAAATATCGTCGTCCTCCTTTTTCCCAAGGGGAGTTTCTCAACACCAAGGAGATTGAGGAAAATGCACTTCGTGCGATGTCGGACTACCAGATAGCCGCTCCGAGTTACGAAACGCCTGCCAAGCTCCTCTCCGGAGGAAACATCCAAAAGGTGGTCCTGGCGCGTGAATTATCCGAAAACCCTAGTCTGATTGTAGCAGTTCACCCTACCTATGGTCTCGATATCGGTGCTACCGAACAGGTACGGCAAATACTCTTAGCACAACGGGAACGGGGTGCAGCGACCCTCCTCATCTCGGAGGATTTAGAGGAGATTATGACGTTGTCTGATCGGATTTTGGTCATATTCAACGGTGAAGTAATGGGGATCCTCGATGCAGAGAGCGCTGATATAGGGGAGATTGGTTTAATGATGGCAGGCACACGGCACAAGGGAGAAGAATTATGAAGAGACGCGTAGGTTTTAAGGTTGAGAGAAGGCCGGTTGCATCCGGGTGCGTGGTGTTCTTCGTGTCGCTTTTTGCTATTCTTGCAGCACTTGTGGTAGCGGGGATATTCTTCTGGATCTACGGAGTTTCCCCCATCCGTGCCTATCTACTGATACTGAAGGGATCACTGGGAAGCAGGTTTGGGTTGGCCGAGACAGTGCGTCGGGCGATTCCTCTATTACTTTGCGGAGTGGGGTTGACGATTGCCTTCCGCGCCCTCTTTTGGAATATCGGTGCTGAGGGGCAGCTCCTCATGGGGGCGGTTGCCGCAGCCGGAATCGCTCTCTTTAGTGGACTGCCTGATCCGTTACTCCTGCCGGCTATGTTTATTGGCGGGTTTATTGGTGGAGCCGCATGGGGGCTTGTTCCGGCCATCTTAAAGGTGATGCTGGGGCTAAATGATGTTATCACGACTTTGATGATGAACTATATTGCCATATACTTTGTTGAGTGGTTAATTCACGGTCCATGGAAAGGTCCCACCGCGCGTGGTTTCGCCTATTCCGACACGTTCCCGCAGGCTGCATGGCTGCCGACCCTCTATGGTACACGTATCCACTGGCCGACGTTAGTTTTGGGACTTGTTCTTGCTGTTGTGATGTATATATTGGTTACCCGCACCAGGAGTGGGTTTGAGATCCGGGTTATCGGAGAGAACCCCGATGCGGCAAGATTTGCCGGCATCAGCCAACTAAAGACGACTTTACTCGTCATGCTCATCTCCGGAGGTTTTGCGGGATTGGCCGGGG
>Ga0265596_1001626_pt1 | contig 10435 bp, 9 predicted proteins | sample saktaG_FD_190143 | JGI IMG/M metagenome (GOLD analysis project Ga0265596, IMG submission 190143) | Saline water microbial communities from Sakinaw Lake, British Columbia, Canada - sak_2013_06_06_60m | ecosystem: Environmental > Aquatic > Non-marine Saline and Alkaline > Saline ...
TAAAATTGAAAATATACTAACTCGGATAAACCCCATAGGATAATTATTTTAACGAGGTAAATCAAATATGATAGCTATCCAAAAGGGTAAACTGAAACCAAAAAGAATTTACCACAGAGAACACAGAGAGCACAGAGAAAATCTCCTCTTGAGAGGAGTACGACTTTAGTCGGGAGGTGTGTTTTATTGGAAATTCATCCCTAAAGCATTTGTGATAAAGAATTTAGAATTAAGTGACTAAAATTTTCCAAGGAGGAATAATGCAAAATGCTAGCAATTTGAATATCGGAGTGGTTCTGGCCGGCTCCGGTTGGAAAGACGGCTCAGAAATACATGAAGCTGTCGTTACACTTCTTCATCTGGATAGAGCACACGCAGGCATTGTGCTGATGGCGCCCGATACCAAACAAATGGATGTGGTGAACCATCTGACAAATCAACCTGTTCACGGTGAAAAAAGAAATACGCTTGTTGAATCCGCAAGAATTGCTCGTGGAGATATTCGGGACATCAAAAATGTATCGGCAAGTGAACTGGATGGACTTATCATACCCGGCGGATTTGGTGCGATGAAAAACCTCTGTGATTTCGCAATCAAGGGGACTAATATGACAGTCAATCCTCATCTTGAGAAGCTCTTAAAAGAAATGCACGCTCAGAATAAACCACTGGGATTTATGTGCATAGCTTCTATGATCGCAGCGAAAATATTCGGTTCCGAGCACCCAAAATTATCTGTAGGATTTGATAAAGGAACTGCACAAACGATCGAATCCTTCGGAGCACAACATATTGATTTCCCGGTTGATGATATCGTATTAGATGAAGCTCTTAAGATCGTAACCACTCCTGCATATATGTTAGGTCCAAGCATTTCTTACATTTCACTCGGCATCGAAAAACTGGTTCAAAAAGTCCTCGAACTGGCAGACTCAAGGAATATATAATAATCATGTATTTTTTAACGAGATCCGTTTTGTGCTGTTTTCGGAAAATGATTTGGAAGTGTATGAAAATACGTTAAATAAATTGATCCTATAATACGACTTTATTTGATAATAAATTCTTTATTGTACTAACTATTTTTGAAGGAGTTAATTCATCAGGACCGATAACCTTCAATCCCATGAGTTCTGCTCTTTTTATATAATTTGCGTAGTTCTGCTTTTGCTCAAATTCCTTATCCAGATGAAAAAGATAACTTTTACAAGATAAACCAAACTCAGCATTCAGGGATGAAGATTTGTAGATGATATTATTTATGATATTTGAACCAGCAACTCCCTTAAGATTCGTTTTTGCTTCTATGATGTATAAATAATTTTCATGAACAAATAACACATCAAATTCATTATCTACACTACTCCCGAGATCCAATTTATAATTTGATCCCAGATTATCATTATCAAAGATCTGAGAACAAAAGTAAAATAGGTATTCCTCAAACCAGCCCCCTGTCAGATATTTAATATCATATTTATCGACCTGTTGAATATTCCAATTTATAGATTTGAGCAAATCATTTAACTTTTTTGCATTCGTGAAATCTTTTACGTACTTCTTATTTTTTTGCTTATACCAATATTTATTTGATTGATCTCTTAATTCGGTTAACAGATCGAGATATTTTATGATTTTGTTTTCTTCGAATATCTTAAAAATATTTTTCGTGATCTCGATATCATATTTCAAGACAGATGCTTTTCCCAAAACCGAAATGCCATTTGCCTTCAAATATCCATCCAAGGTAAAACGATACTTAAGATCAAATTCTCGATGTTTAACATCAGGAAATATCTGTCTGTATGTATTTTTTCCAAAGGGAATATAATAAATCTCTGATTTGTAATCTTTAAAAAAATCAAAGGCGCCAATACTCATTAGTTTAGTGCCACCCGTAAGATTTACAATGAACGTATCCCCATCATCAGTTTCTTTATCGACAAACATTTCCAGTTCATACTGCAAATCCTTTATTGAATCCTCAAAAACAATGATATATGTAGAATTATCATCGTTTATACAATCGCATGCCTCTATTATTATTTCTCTTTTGTTTATTTCTTCCATCTTTTCCGTTGTGATGAAAAGATATCTTTCAACATCTTTTATCTCATTGACAAACAAGACATTTGGAATTGTTTGCTGGCTTACAAGAGAAACTAAAATTCTGCTCATTTTGGATACCTCCTGAAATTGATATGTTCAAAAATATGAGTTTTTTTTATTTTACCATCATCTTTTTCCCTTTCAAAGGAGTTGCGATAGGTTGTTGAATAAATAGGAATTCTACTATTATCATTACACCATTTTACCAGCGCATAACACAGACCAAAATCACCCTGAATGAGCACATGATCATTCTTTGATGTATTTTCAGTAAGATAAAGAATAAATTCCTTGATCAGCCCAGAATCCAGACCGCCGTTTGGATCGACATTCGACCACTTCTTCTGCAATTCTGCTGGCAAATAATGAATTTCTGAGCAGTGAAGTGATTCCTTCGCTTCACGAACCTGTTCGTAAGTAAGAGTGTGAGAAAAAAGTAAAAAGAGACTTTTCATGTGTTCTCCTGTGTAAAAAATTAAGATGTGGTGTATATTGTCAAATGAAATTTTGATTTATTTAGCTATCCTTGATGTGATCGTTATTATTTAATTTGCAGAGAGTAGATTCTGTAATTAGAAAAGGGTGTAACTCAACATTCCGATGTTGAGTACGCAAGACTGGAATCTTGCGTTACTGTATTCCAGAAATGAAGATAGTACAGAGAATAGTGAGGTGAAAAATTACAAATTTTGCCCCAATGCTGAAGCATCCCGATGTGATAATGTCAAAATATTGATTTCCATCATGAGTGATCTAGGATAACAATTCTGCTAATGAAAAAAATAGCATTATTCATTACTCATTATCAATTTCCATTTTTACAGGTAATCCCCTTTCACCATGCGATGCATAGTAACTTTTCGGGTCAATGATACAAATGAGTAAGAAGATTGCAATACTAGCGATTCGGTTAATTTTGCCTTAATCCCCTTTTCAACCATTGGAACAATGGTTACTAATCGGGTCAATTCTAATGCACAAATAATAGAAGTGATAAAATAGTGGGCTGTGGGTCTTAATCCCCTTTAATAAATCGGGGCATTTCTAAGAGTTCTTTTCAAAATAATAGTGTGGAGGCACAAAAAATGTCTTAATCCCCTGCTCGTCTCGGCGTATTGAAACGGAGACGGATAACTAATGAGTCTTCACTCCTGCCGGAGTAACGCACTCACAGGTCGGGTCATTTAATGCTTCAGGATGATGACGAACAGCAAAGAGCTGTAAAAGAGTCTTAATCCCCTGTTACTGATCGGGTCATTTTTAATTTAGTCAATCCCTTCACACTAACCCGCATCCGAGCGTCTTAATCCCCTTCTCGTCTCGGTGTAGTGTAACGGAGACGGATAACTAATGAGTCTTCGCTCCTGCTGGAGCTACGCCCTCACAGGTCGGGTCAATTTCTCACACTCCTATGCGTTTTTAAAAGAACATATTAGTATAATTTTAAATTTTTAATTTTGAATTTTGAATTTTAAATTGGATCATCATCCATCCCATAGGTTCATTTTCAATGAGATTTCGAGATTGGGGAGAGAACTGAAGCTGTTCATAGGTCATATAATTCTTTCCGCTTCCTTTGCCAACCTTCAGTACAATGGAATCCTCATCTCTTTCTTCAATCGCTTCTTTGATTGCCTGATACTCTTTTTGAAAATACATCCTTTCATAATAACTCTTATCTTTCTCAAAGGCATCCAAATAAAATTCATTAATGCTTTTCTTGAAAGTCTCAAAATCTGTATTCGTTCTTTTCCAGAACCGCTCATCAATGCTCATGTCAGCTTGAAGTGAATGAGCTCTAAAATAATCCAGCACTTCATGATAAGCAGGTATTTGTGATGCGGGTCTTCTTGTTCCTCTATCATCCGGCAAGGCGGTACTCAATACTTTTTTTACATTGAGAAATTCATTGGGAAAAGATATATCCGGAACCTTTACATATTTGAAGGGATCTTCGGACATATCATAGTTGCCTTTTCTGTTCTTTGCATTGAGAAGTTCCATTTCTATATTTCTGTTTTGCAGAATTCGGTCTTTATCTCCACCATTATCAATGTATCTGTTCAGCAAGAAAGAAAGGAATGCAGTACGCAGGCTTCCTTTTAGGGAACTCCCGGGGATAAAGGGAACGGACTGCCATTTATTACGAATGAACTGATAGAGCAGGTTTTGATTTCTTGGATCATGAAGGGTTCTTTTATATTCTGTTTCAAATGAGGAGTCCACCTTGTAAGAAGCGCTCCATAATTCAGTATTTTTTTCATTAAAATTCTCGATGAAGAAATCTGTGATCTTTATCATATCTGCTGTATCCAGAACTTTGCTGAATTCCTTCTCCCTGGTTTTCATCAGATAGGATATCATTTGCGTTTGATTCAGGTAATAGACCTTTCCGTTCTTCACGATATATTCCGTGGGATCAAGCTGCTCTCCATTTCCAATATGAATAAATGAGATTGGTATCAAGGTTAGATCATACTTAGTCATCTTTTCCTCCTATCCAGTGAAAGGGAATGGAATAGCAGTATGTGTTTTGAACAACCTGTTTCTCATCGGGATGTACGTTTTGCAGAAGAGAACCGACGGGCTTCTTTTCACCAAGAAAAACAGAACCCGGTGCACACATAAATATTGGGTATTTGAAGGGCGATTTTGTTGAGGAATAATTACTTCCCAGTTTGCCGAACTTAGTAAAACCGTTATAAAAACAATCTAAGGGATCATCCTTTGCAGGAACGCAGTTTGAGAGTACTAAAAAGGCGTTTGGGTTCTCACAAGTTGGATAGGTATATTCTTCGACGGATATTTCGAAATGCCCTTTGCCGGTATTTTTATTCTTTCCGAAACCACCATTCTGAATGATTGCAAAATACATTAAAAGCTCATCTTTGGAGAAATAATCTGTTGAAAGGTAGGATTCGAATTTTGCCCCTTCTTCAAAGAATGTTGTTGGTTCATCATAGAGGTTTGGACCTTCTTTTGAGGTTGTGCCGGTGAGACGGTTTATCGTACTGTGTATAATAGATATTGTTTCCGCTTTGAGAGGTTTTTCCTTCAGTATATCCTGGTTCTCATAAAGTTTATCTATATCCTTTTTTTCTGCCTTTTCCCAGACATCATTATAGAGCGCAGGTAATGAGAAGTTATTGTGATTTTCAAGCCAGTACTTTGTAGAAATCCATTGTGCCGTTTTTAATTTCTTTTTAAGCTGTGCAAACATAATCTTATCTTCTTTGGAATCTGACCATTTGAGTATCACTCGCAATTTTTCAAAATCTGGAATTGTAACAGGCAGAGAAACGGGAAAGGGCAGGTATCCTTTTGGAAAGGCGGATGAGAGCATAAAGACAGGAGACCCCTTTAATTTTTCAAGAAATGGCTTAAGATCATCTGTACCCTTTTCATGTAGAAGCGCCCAGCAGAAATGCCCGAAGATCGTATCGGATTGCAGTTCTGTCTCAAGTGGAGAGCGCACAGTCCATGTAATTTTATAATGCTGCATTGTCTCTCCTATAGTGTTACATCATCGAGTGAGAATTTTTCTCCATCAAGTGTAATATCAAAGAATTTAATCCTTCCGCTTCCTCTGCTGCCAAATCCCCCAAGTGCGTCATTCTCAAGAAGTTTGAGTCCCTGTTTCAGAATAGAGATGTGTTCATCCTGCTCGCCTTCTTTGAATACTCTAAGCACGATCTCGAATTCAAAGACTGTACCAGCGGGAACGCGCTCGATCTGTCTTGGTCCACCATGACCTGAAACAAAGCCAGTTAATCTGTCAATAACCACTTCAGTTTTTTCTTCTGAGAATGTTGATTGCATGAGAGCTTTGGATTCGTTTTTATCAATTATGGGTTTATCAAAGAAATCACTCTCATTGTAATCTTTGATTGCTCCAATAACATTCGCATCTCTTACGATTATTCTGGTTGGAAATTCAGGGTTATCTTCATGTTCTCGATCTGTTGTATTACCGAAGATCGTTGGTATCAGTTCATTTTTACCCTTTTCATATTTAGGCACATCTCCATTATTCAGATCAGCAACATTTTCCTTGTGTTCGAGCAGAAAACGTAACTTTCCTTTTAATGAAGAACCTGGAATATAGGGTTCATCGTTTAAAGGATTCTTAATGACAGCAGAATCGATTCCACCAATCTTTACTCCTGCATCACTGCCACCAATATGCAATCCGCTTTTAAGTAATATCTTACCTTTAATGATATTTTGTTGTAACATAAATACCTCCTATTGTTTTGGAAAGAAGCCAACAACAGCTTCAAATACCATACAGGCGTTATCAAAGGTTTTTTTGTCCTTAATTGAATCGATCAAATCTTGTAAGAATCTATCGAATTTAAAATCCCACCCTCTCTGTTTCTTTGCACTTCTGTAATTTGCCTTTGCTTTGATCAACTTAAGAAGAGGTAGGATTTCATTATAAAAATCATCATAGGATAGATTCTGTATCCTCTTAAACTCACCGTAGAAATTTCGCAACTGGTTCGGTTTCAGGTACTTGAGTTCATTTGCCTTGTTTCTGGCTTTTGAATCAAGCCACTCGATATCGAGTTTTCCTTCTGTGTAAAACACGTCACTCATGTGTGTCCTCCGTATTATCTGTTTTCGTATAATACTTTGCTTAATGGAATCCGTAAGTATTCCATCAGGTTATCATTGTTCTGGCTGATGTTAATCATCACTTCTTTAAATTCATTCAACATTTCGTTATTTTTTTTCTCAGATATATTTCTTGTTATATCATAATGCAAATAGCTGATATACATCAGGTCTTCGGGTCTCCCACGAATATGTTCATCTTTGGATTTGAATCTCTGATACATATCATGGTATGAGAAGAGCCGGTACAGGAATTGTGTACTGAATCCTTTCAGATTTTCTAACCAATTTTGAAATTGAGAAGCTACGTGTAATAATTCTTCAATTTCACTCCATTTTACTGTTGTATCAAATACAGTTATTGCATTTTTCTCCTTATCTAAGTTTTTCGCTTTTTCTAACGATCCCTCTGCTCGGTGAATTGCATTTTTAATCGGGGCTTTACCGCGCATATGTTCTATACCGGCCGAAAAGTGTATGTCAGGATTATGACAGGTAAAGAAGTTGAAATCCCTGTATAATCTTACAATAAAATCAATAACCTGATTCCAGGGACCAACGAGTGCAAAATCATCACCACCTGCATAGATCACATAAATGTAGGGAAATTCCTTTTCAATGAGCGCTGGTATATACTGGGAAAAGAAGAAATCAACGAGACCAGAAAAGGTCGAGTATGAAGTTAATGAAAGGCGGTTCTCTTCATCTAGCAGTCCGAAATTGAAAAGCAACCCGAGATTATCTACATCACCTTTAAGTACTCCCAGCATCTCTGTTCCATGTAATTTATTTCGGTCATCTCTATCAGGTCTTTTTGCGCATTGTGCTATTTCTGAGAAAGTAAGAAAATGACTGTTAGTATCATCTTCTCTCTTTTTAATTAGAATTGTTGCATCCCCTTCATCGGTTGGCAGGAAGGTTGCTGTTGGTTTTAATGGGATATAGTAACAATCCTTTATTTCTGAAAGGAGGAAATACTCATTGTCCTCTTTCAATCTTTTAGGTGGCTCTTCTTTCATATAGAAATGCAAGGTATCACTGAATAATGAAATCAGGGCATTGTCTTTTTTTTCAGGTGAAATAATTCCAATATGGTTCTTAGGTAAATACTTGCCTAAATCGATCTCCTTTGAACAATAAATGCATGTTTTATCTTTTTCCGGATCTTCACTGATATGTCTATGGCATATATCACAAATTGAGTCGCTGTAGAGTTTTAGTTCTGTTACAAAGGAATCGGTATTCCATGTTTCATTCTGCAGATAGGTTGAGAATTTTCTTTTCTTTGCCTGTTCCAGATTATCCATAAATCTCTCGAGCGTATCTTTGAATAAATCCATTCCTAATTCTTTGAAAGCTATTGCAGTATTCCAATCAATATTAAGACTGAGCATTCCCTGAAATTCTTTAAAGAAGGTCTCATCAATGTCTTTCTTCAAATCTTTTAGCTTTTCAACAATATCATCTTTTTTAGGGAGAAGGATCATGAATTTACCACCAGCATTCATAAGGATATTCTGCCTTGTGATATCGAGTTTCTTAATAATGTGATAGATAGTCATCTCAGAAAGTATCTTCACTTTGAATGAACTTGCTCTAAGGGTTTTGCTTGTTCCTTTTGAATTTTCGGGATTCAAGTCAAAGATATAAGATTGTATTCCGCTCAGGTCACCACCCAAGAGAAGAAACATTTTTTCTTCGGCATCGATAAGTTTCTCGTTCAGTAATTTTTTATCTTCATCTTCAAAATAATCGAATAGGGAAACTGCAACAGCAGCAGTTGTTTTTGCATGATGATAGAGTGAGTTTGTGGGATGAGGTTCTATTGTATTCGAGGGCACGCACCAGAAGTACAGTTCCAGAAGTGAATCTAAGGCATCAACAAAATGGATTTTTGTAATCTCATTTCTATTCCATTTTACCATGAGAAGAATGTACTCTTTTTCAAATGCTTCGTATAAATTTTTGTATTCCGAGCATTTTTTATTCTGTTCATCAGCATCAATATAAGGTTTACCCGTATTCAGGAATTCTGATTCGAATTCTAAAAGTGGCTTGATGGGCAATTGCTTTTTATATTGTGGAGTATGTTTTCCAAGAGAGATTGCTTCAAATATAGGATATAGCGGTCTTTTCTTATACATAATACCAGAGGTTTCTTCCGGCTTTCTATCCCATTTTGCAGATATTCTGTCTGCAAGAATTATGCATTGTGCTAACCATTTTTCTTCTTTTGGGTCAAAAGAAGGCAGGTGGTGATGACTGGCTGCAAGATTTGTGATTATCTGCCAAAGTTCCTTGTTTTTTTCATACTTGAACTTTTCGAAGAACTTCTCTGTCCATGTAACATGCAGATGCGTTGGGTGACCATGCTTTGTAGGGCAGCGATTGAGAAATTCATTGGGTATCGGTATCTCTGCCCTCTGCATTACTTTTCCTATATCGTGAAGTAATGCTGCTATTGCTATATCATGTTTATCAATTGTCATAAATGCACTCCTCATTATTTTCTATAATTTCTAATTTGTATTTACCTAACCCGAAGGTCGTCTGCTTGCCGACATGAAAAAGTTCGCCAAGTTTTAACAATGCATAAGTATCTTCATCCACATTTTCTATGATAATATCTCCCACCAAACCACCAAAGCTCATTTTTTGTTTTTGGATATGAGACTTTCTATACTGTTCTTTCCAAGTCGTGTTATCGGTTATTACTTGAATATCATAATTTTTTCTCAACAGGTGTAATTTTAAATCTGATGCGCAAAAGTAGTTATTTATGTATTTTAGTCGCTCATAAAGACTATGTATAAAGGCATGCCAAATAAATTTTCGCAAAAATTGATTTCTGTATTTTACTCTGAATGGGGTTTCAATATGTATTTTTAGTTTTTTTGCAGATCGTTTTTCAATCCCGATTTCACAGAGATTCGGCAAATCAATCTTCCCAATCTTTTTATCATAGGTTAATATTCCGTCTTGATTTTTAATAGTATTTATCTGCATGTTGTAGGAATATTTTGCAGCAATCAAGGCATACTTCTGAATTCGTAGTAATCCATGAATTAACTGAGGTAATTGATTACAAATTTTGCCTATGAACATAAACTGAATCAACAACCGATCTAGATAATCCACAGGAGTTATGTCATTAATTATGTAGGGATGAAATTTACGATATGATCCATACTTCTTTTCGAATAGTTCATAATAAAAGCAATGATCGAAACTACAGTTGTCACACAGAATATTTCTTTGGATGCAGTAAATCTGTTTTAGTGTTCTACCGAAAATACCTCTCATTGCTGAAGAATAATTCCAATCTTGTATTCTTTTGTCATCAAGATTTATTTCAACATTAAGTTTTGAATAAATCATAATACTTCAATATATTTATTACCTCTAAATTAATTTACGATTCAAATAGAGCTTCAGTAAAAATTACAACCTCAAAAAATAATTATGATAAGGTATGGTTTAAAGAATTTAATTTGTTATAATTGTGTCAATTTATTCAACTTATTTAAAAATCTGGACAGTTAATAAGACAGAAGTCTAAAATTGTTTTGATTTTAAGCACTAGATAATTATAGGAGCTATACATGAATAAAAATGTAAAAAAATCAGTTCGACTTGTTGTTGCCGTTCTCGTTCTAATAAGTCTTTTCGCCTGCAGCACTGCGTACAAGAAATTAATCCCCTATACGTT
>Ga0265596_1001634_pt1 | contig 10403 bp, 11 predicted proteins | sample saktaG_FD_190143 | JGI IMG/M metagenome (GOLD analysis project Ga0265596, IMG submission 190143) | Saline water microbial communities from Sakinaw Lake, British Columbia, Canada - sak_2013_06_06_60m | ecosystem: Environmental > Aquatic > Non-marine Saline and Alkaline > Saline ...
CGATACTCTGCCATGTTCAACCTCCTGCCAAAGTGTAGTCGTTGCGAACATGGCTATTGTCCCCGAATTGGCCGATGTTGTCAAGCCTATGTGATTGTCAAAGTGTCAACCTATTGTGAACCATCCCCAAAAAGGGGGGAGGCAAGCAAAATGAGCACGAAAACACTTACACTCTCAAATGTCAGCGACGTCTTTGTAACCTTGCCACGGGAAGATCAGAGGGAGATCTTCAATATCGGCACTGCCTTCAGGCTGTTAGACCTGCAAAAACGACTGGCACAGGCCCAGGAGAACGTGAGAGAGTTCGAAGCCAAATATGGCACAACCCTCGACGTGCTGGAGAGCGAAGGGCTGCCAGAGGATGCTGACTACGAAATGCACGAGGATTACATAGAATGGCATTACTGGGCCAGGGTGCACGAGAAAACGCAGAACACGCTTGATGTATTGATGAGCGTCTCGGAAAGAGCATGAGCTGGAGAGATGATACAGACGAGGGTACTCATCATCTACGCCAAGTACGGAGAGTACATCAAAGCAATCCTCCCACTCAAGATCGAGGATGAGTACATGAAGATCATCATCTACCTCTCTGATGACACGAGTCTCAGGGTAGCTGAGGAGTGGGATGACGGCAAACTCGTGCACTACAGTTACTATTGGCTTACACCTGACAACCGGCTTAAGATCGGCTGGGATAACTCGCCCCATCACAAACAGCTTGATAACTTCCCTCACCATAAACACGCCGGGCGGCAAGAGAACAGGCAGCCTTCTTTCGAGACCTGCCTGGAAGATGTGATGGAAGTGATCATACCAGAATTGTCTGCATAGCTTGGTTGCGATGACGCAAAACGCAGAGGGGCTGGTCATGTGTTGACCAGCCCCTCTTTGATCTTTCGTGAGTTGGAGCTATCCATTGGTTGTTGGCCCACCTAAGCGGTGCCCAAAACCTGTACGACGTAGGTTCGTGCCAGAGGGCCGTCGTACTCGGCAAAGTAGATCCGCTGACGCCCCCCCTTCACTATCTGACCGTCCTCGATGGGGAAGAAGGCGTTTATCCCCCCCAGAATGCTCTTCAGGTGAGAGCCAGCGTTAAAGCCCAGCCGCCCGTCAATGTCCAGGTAGCGATTGTGGTAGTAGTCCCCGTCGTCGGGCGCCAGGGTCTCCAGGTGATTCAGCACGTCCATCTCCAGGCAGGGCAGGCCCTCGGTGACGACGATGCCAGAGGACGTGGGACTTTCCGAGAAAGCTCCAAGGGCACGGGCGCTGAGGTCGGTCGGAGTGCTGAGGTGCTTCAGGATCTGACCGGATGGACGGGCGATCACCGTCGCCACCTTGGTGCCGCCAATATCTACGCCTAGCAAGAGGTCTGCGTTCACGATGATCTATCCCCCGTCGGCGCGGTAAACCTCCTGCCCTTTCACCATGGTCAGATAGACGTTCACTTGTTCATCAATGATGACCAGGTCGGCATCTTTGCCAGGCTCCAGGCTGCCCTTGCGATCAGCCACGCCGATGACGAGCGCGGGATTCAAACTGGCCATCTTGACGGCTTCGGCCAGTGAGCAGCCAGTGGAGCGGGCGAAATTGCTCACGCCGAAGTTCATGGAGGCGACGCTACCCACCAGGGTGCCCCCCACTACGTAGACGCGATGATCTTCTTTCACCACCTTCTGGCCGCCGGTCCAATCATAGGTGCCATTGGGCATGCCTGCCCAGGCGGTGTTGTCCGTTACGAAGTGTATTCCATCCACCCCTTTGCAGCGCAACAGGATTCCCATGGCTACAGAACCGACGTGCTGCCCATCGGGAATCAATTCGGCGTTAATCTCGTCGCAGGTGAGTATCGCTCCCAGCAAACCCGGCTGGCGATGGTGCAAGGGGATCATACCGTTGAAGGTGTGCGTGGCGCAACTCAGTCCAGCCTGCACTGCTTCCATGGCCTGCTCGTACGTGGCCGCTGAGTGGGCCGCCGACGGCACGATGTTCAACCTGACCAGCTCGCGAATGACGTCGAGCGCGCCGTCAAGCTCAGGGGCGATGCTCATCTTGCGGATGGTGCCCTCCGCTGTTTCCACCATCTGGTGCAGCTCTTTGATGGAGGGCTGTCGCAAGCTGGAAACATCCTGCGATCCCCGGGCCGTCTCAGCCCCACTGAGGCAAGGGCCTTCCATGTGGATGCCCAGCACCTCCGCCCCGCCGGTGCCGTGCACCATCACTTGCCGCACAACACTTATGCGATCTAGAATTTCCTCGAAAGTAGGCTGCCCTCCGAGGGTAGGCAAAAGGGCCGTCACCCCTGCGCTGGCGATGCTCTGGCATAACTGGGTCGTGGTCTCCGCATCCTCGCCGAACTGGTGTCCGTCCCGCCCGTGCACGTGGGTGTCAATGAAGCCCGGCACCACTACTTTGTCTGGAGCGTCAATGACGGTAGCACCGTCGGGGATGGATATCTCTGCTGACGGCCCCACCGCCGTGATCTTTTCGTCCTCGATGAGGATTGTGCCTGGGGCCATGCTCTCCAACGGAGTCAAGACACGTCCGGCTCGAATGGCTATTGTGCTCTCCACGCATATCTCCTACATCGGTCACTTCTGGCACCTGGGGCAGAAGTACGTCCCCCGTCCACCCACCACCGTGCGCTCGATGGGCGTCCCGCAGCGAGGGCAGGGCTGGCCCACGCGCCTGAACACCCTAAGGTACTCCTGATTTCCCCCCTCTCTCCCCCCGGCATCGCGGTAATCGCTGAAGGTGGTCCCCCGATTCTGAATTCCCTGGGTCAACACCTGGCAGATAGCGTGATATAGATGCTCGATCTCCCCAGCCGTGAGCGTGTCGGCCTTGCGCTCAGGGTGGATGCAGGCAGCGAAGAGGGCCTCGTCGGCGTAGATGTTGCCGATGCCGGCCATGAACTGCTGGTTCAGCAGCAGGGGCTTGATCATGCCCCGCCTTCCAGAGAGGAGGGCAGCGAAATCGGCCGGGGTGAAATCGTCGTCCAAAGGCTCCGGCCCCAGTCTGCCCACTATCTCGTCCTCGTCTTCCACCAGGTAGACCCGGCCCAGCTTGCGCACGTTGTTGAAGCGCAGCTCCCGCCCATCGTCCAGCTCGAAGATCAGGTGATCGTGCTTGTCGAGTTCGTTGTCGGAGTTCTTGATCGAGAGCCGGCCTGTCATCCGCAAGTGGATGATCAGGTTTCCCCCGCCGGACAAGGTGAAGACCAGGTACTTGCCTCGCCTCTTCACGCCGAGGATCCTCTGGCCCACGAGGCGGCGTTTGAACTCCTCCACCGAGCACCTGGCGACCAGGTTCTCCCAGCCGACACGAACGCCGGTGAATTGGCGACCCACGAGAGGCTCGCGCAAGCCCCGGACGATGGTTTCAACTTCCGGCAGTTCAGGCATGTCACCTCTTGAGAAGAAGCACGGCCGCCGAATACGGATCCATCTCGCGGCGAATGATGCTGTCAACGAGGCTATCGAACTGCGCCTCGTCCAATCTCTCGAAGAAGCTCCTCGTCATCTCCTGAGTGATGATACTCCTGAGCTCCCGCTCGATACGCTCTCGTTCGCGCCGCTGGAGATTCCCGCTCTCCCGCAAGTAAGCGGCGTGTTCTTCGATGGCTTCTATCACCGCGCCGACGCCCTCGCCGTGGAGGGCTATCGTCTTACAGATGGGAGGTCGCCACTCAGGAGCCTGGAGCGAAAGGTGCGAGGAGTGGTTGAGGTCCAGGATCATCTGCAGGGCCAGGGCGGTGCTGTCGGCTCCCTCTCGGTCAGCCTTGTTGACCACGAAGATGTCGGCGATCTCGGTGATGCCGGCCTTAAAAGCCTGGATCTCGTCGCCCATCCCCGGCGCCTCCACCACGATGGTAGTGTGGGCAGCCTGGGCAATGTCTACCTCCGATTGGCCAGCCCCCACCGTCTCCACGATAATCGTCTGGTAGCCAGCGGCGTCCAGCACTTTTACAGCGTCGGCGGTGGCCCGGGCCAGGCCGCCCAGGCTGCCGCGAGTGGCCATGCTGCGGATGAATATGCCCGCATCGCCCGACAGGTCCCGCATCCTGATGCGGTCGCCCAGGAGCGCCCCGCCGGAGAAAGGACTGGTGGGATCCACGGCGATGATGCCCACCGTGCGGCCACTCTGTCGGTAGACCTTGGCCAGCTCGTTGACCAGGGTGCTCTTGCCCGTGCCCGGCGCGCCCGTCACGCCCACGATGTGAGCGCGGCCAGTGTGAGGATAAAGCGCGGCCAGAGCCTCCTGTGCCTCAGCCCCGTCGTTTTCGATTATCGTAATTAGACGGGCGATGGCGCGACAGTCGCCCGTCAGCAGGCGTTGGGTGAGTTCCATAGCGTGGTGTCATGAGTCAATGAGTAACGAGGTAACGAGTAACAAGTCAACGAGTGAACTCGTTACTCGCCAACTTCTCCCCGGATGAACTCCACAATCTGCTCCGTAGACGTGCCCGGCCCGAAAATGCCTCGGACACCCAGCTCGTTGAGGGCCGGCACATCCTCATCGGGGATGATCCCGCCGGCCAGGACCAGCACGTCGTCCAGGCCGTTCTCTTTCAGAAGATTGATGATTCGAGGGAAGAGCGTCGTATGGGCTCCCGACAGAATGGAGAGGCCCACCACGTCCACGTCCTCTTGCAGAGCCGCCTCCACGATCATCTCCGGCGTTTGGCGCAATCCGGTGTAGATGACCTCCATCCCTGCATCGCGCAGGGCGCGAGCTACCACCTTGGCCCCCCGGTCGTGGCCGTCCAGGCCCGGTTTGGCGATGAGTACTCGAATCTTTTTCATCAATTGCCCTCCCATGCTGAGATTACGTGTACATTATACACCGTAACGGGGTGATTGGGAAGTACCAGGCAACAAAAAGCCCCTTCCCAAATAAAGAAGGGGCATCGTACAGCCCAGGAATATATCGCAGCCATCACGTTGCCGCCAGAGCTTTCTCTACGCCTCGCTCTTTGAGCAAATAGAGCACCAGGAAACCCGCTGCGGCCAGGGCCGCCCAGAAAGTAAAAGGTAAGCCCGGTGCAATATTCGCCAGACTGTTGCCCAGGGGGGGCGCAATTAAATTCCCCAGCCCCGAAAAAACCATCACCAGACCAGTTGCTGTGCCCGCATACGTGGCCCCTACCCCCTCTGTTTCGATGACCATGGTCATAAAGACGGCCATAAAGCCGTCCCGCACCAGGCCGGCCATGCTCACCGCAACCCACACTATCGTACCATCAACAATTGACAACAGCCCCACGCCTGCAATGATCATCAGCGCAGCGGCCATCAACACTCCTTTTCTGGAATCGAGTCTATCGGACCACAAGGCAATGGGGACGACGAAGACCATGCTAATCGCATGAAAGGCGGCCAAGGCCCCGTCAGCAACAGCCTCTGGCCAGCCAAGCCCCCGCAAATACAGGGGCAGGTAACCCAGTGTGCTCTGAATACAACCGCTGATGCCCAGCAGGGCAAGTCCAAGCAGCCACACATTTCGGATCCGAACCACGTGCGACATGCTCTGGCGCAAAGACCTTGGGCTTGTCTCACCGACTGATACCTCAACGTCATTTGGCGAGGGCCGCGATAAATACCAGGGGATGCTGATGGCCATAGCAATAACCCCGTAGAAAAGCAAAACGTTCCGCCAGCCACCCAACCAGGGCGACAATAACGTGGCGCTGATCATTGAACTCGTCATAAACCCCAGCGCCATGCCCATCGAAACGACCCCACTGGCCAGCCCCAGTTGCCGCTGCGAGAACCAAACGCCACAGGTTTTGGTGACGTTCATCAGGATCATCGGCGACAGCAGGCCAAACAGGGAAACCGTTGCCACCAAAGTGACAAAATCATTCGAGAGCCCTCGCAGTGCGCCAGCCAGACCAACCAGCAAACAGCCCACACTGAGGATGCGTTTGGCCCCAAACCGGTCGCCAATGGCTCCCGCCACCAGGCTGGTGAATATGCCGGGCAAGGCTCCGATGCCCCAAACCAGGCCAACCTGCACCAGGCTTAAGCCCAACTCTCCGGATATCTCATCGAACAGTACCGGCAGGCACATTACCGGTATGGCCACCGTCAAGGTATTGGTTAGCGCCGCGAGGGCCAGGACATACCACCTATAGTCTGTTTCGCTATGTCTGCTACTCACAATGACTCGCCCTTGAAGTTGAAACTCGCCGCCAGGCGAATATCGCGGGACGAGCTGCCCACCAATACCTGGAATTCACCCGCCTCGGCAACCCAGCGTTTCAACATCGGATCGTAATACGACAACGCTTCTTCGTCGAGCGTGAACGTGATCGTCCTGGTTTCGCCCGGCTCAAGGGCGACTTTGGCGAACGCCCGCAACTCCTTTTCAGGGCGCATCAAGCGTGACTGGACATCGCGCAGATACACTTGAACGATTTCCTTACCCGCCCGGCTCCCCGTATTCTCCACGTCCACGCTGAGGCGAATCGCATCGCCTGTGGCGTACTCAGGCTTGCTCAGCTTCAGGTTGCGATAGGCAAACGTCGTGTAGGAGAGTCCGTAACCAAACGGGAACAGGGGGGCGATATCCTTCTTGTCGTAGTACCGGTAGCCGACAAACAGCCCTTCGCCGTAAAGCACCTGGCCGTTCTCGCCAGGGTAGTTGATGTAAGCCGGATTGTCCTGCAATCGCCTGGGAAAAGTCGTCGGTAGTTTGCCGGAAGGATTCACGTCGCCAAACAGCACATCGGCGATAGCATGGCCGGTTTCCTGGCCGAGATACCATGCCTGTACCACTGCCGCGACCTTGTCCAGCCAGTTCATGTTCAAAGGCGAGCCGACATTCAGAACGACGATGGTGTTCGGGTTGACGGCGGCGACTTGCTCAATCAGCTTCGCCTGATCGCCTGGTAGTTCCATGTCCGGCCGATCAAATCCTTCGCTTTCCCACTCGCTGGTCAGCCCCGCAAATACAATCGCCACGTCGGATTTCGCGGCCAATGCAACTGCCTGTTGAATCGAATCAGCCGGTATCTTGAGCAAGCAACCAACGCGAAGGTTGCGCCAAGGCGACTCTGGTTCCGAAGCGTACTCGATTCGCAACTGGTACGGTTGACCCGCCGCCAGTGTAATCTCCGTGCTCTTGCTCCGCCTCTCTTCTGAGGTTGCATCGTCCCAAAGATTGATCACCTGATCGCTGTCAATGAACAGCCGGCTGCTGCCCACGCTCGACAGACTCAACTCGTAGGTTCCGCTTTCGGGCACCGAGAACATTCCCGTCGAGCGGACTGAGAAGTTGGCCGGATCAACGTGGGGCAGGGTATCGCCGAACCAGAGCATTTCCAGTCCGTCCGTCGTTTCGGTGTGAACGGGATCGCCGGCCAGGTCCCGATTGGCAAAGTACTGCATGGTGAGGGCGCCAGCCAACCAGCTCTTGTCGAGCACTGGCAGGTCCTTGTGAGCTGCGCAGCCAAAGGCGTAGTCAACCTGCACAGACTTGCCCGCTCGATTCCGGATGCCTTCGAGCGGCGTGACCACGTAGTGGGGGTTGACTCGAACACTGCCGCCGCCTATGAAGGAGGGCCACCGGGCGTTCTCGCCAATCACGGCGATGGACTTGACCGCGTTTGGATCCAGCGGCAGAAGCGACTTGTTGTTCTTTAGCAGAACGATGGCTTCGGCGGCCGCTTCACGCGCCAGGCGGCGGTGTTCCGGCTTATCCACCGCTTGCTCCGCTTGCAGCTCAGGATGCTCGAAGAGGCCTGCCTTGCCCATTGTCCGCAGCAAACGGCGGACTTTGCCATTGATGGTTTCCTCGCTGACCTCGCCACGACGGACTGCTTCTAACGCTTTCTCGCCCATCCAGCGCGCCGGCCCAGGCATCTCCAAATCCAATCCGCCTTGGGCGACGTTGGAGCTGTACGTACCAAACCAATCGGACATGACGATGCCTTCAAAGCCCCATTCGCCTTTCAGGACGTCGAGCAGCAGATAATCGTTCTCGCTGGCATAAGTGCCGTTGATGCGATTGTAGGACGACATCACCGCCCACGGTTTGGCTTCGCGAACGGCGATTTCGAACGGACGCAGATAGATTTCTCGCAGAGCGCGCTCGCCCACTTCAGAGCTGATGGATTGGCGCTCAAACTCCGAGTCGTTGCAGACGAAATGTTTGATGCACGCGCCCACGCCTTTGCTCTGCAACCCGTTGATATAGGCCACGGCCATCCGGCTGGTGAGATAAGGGTCTTCCGAATAGCACTCAAAGTTGCGGCCCGCCAGCGGAGAGCGGTGGATGTTCACCGTGGGAGCCAGCAGGATGTGCGCGCCTTTGGCCTTGGTTTCTTCGCCCAGCGCCTTGCCCACGCGCTCCACCAGGTCCGTGTTCCAGGTCGCGGCCAGCGCGACTCCGGCAGGGAAACAGGCCGAAGTTGGCCCAGCCAGGAAGCCGGCGCCACGCGCCCCAATCGGGCCATCCGTCACTTTCATCGTTGGAATGCCCAGCCGCTTGACGGGGACCGTGTGCCACAAATTGGCGCCCGCCAGCATCGAGATTCTTTCTTCCAAAGTCATTTGAGCAATCAGGGATTCGATCTTTTCGTTCATGTTTTTTCACCTTTGGCTTAATGTAATGTAATGTTCGTCTGGGTCAAAAAATGGCACCCCATCCGTGCAGCCGAGGTACGTCGGCCAGCAGCCGTTGTGTGTAACTGTGCTGGGGATCCGCCAGCACCTTCTCCACCGGCCCCTGCTCGACCAACTCACCGTAATGCATGACCAGAATGCGGTCGCTCACATAGTAAGCCTGGCCTACAATCTGAAGCGGCTACATGGCTTGGTGAGCAGCTAAGCCAAGGCCCCTTTCTTCCGCTGTGCTTACTGATCGCGGAGAGGGTGGGATGAAAGCGCCAAAGAACTGGTTGGTGTTGAAAATGGCCTAGGTTGGCAGGTGATGTGGCAGTGGTATCGATGATTGGATCGCGATTATCGTCCATAATCATGTCGCATCTGACCGATGGAGGGGCAAATCCCATTTCCTCTCCGACAGGCTGCTAGGCCCGAACTTCAAACTTCCAATATCCTAATATCCAGTCTCAGTAGATGGAAATTTGGCTGCGTCAGTTGACAAAATGAGCGAATAGGTGCAAACTTGAGACCTTTGAAGTTGTGAAAAGCCACTATCACACCGGAGGTCTCAAGAGAATGCGCACCATTAAACTTAACACCAAGAAGTACAAAGGCTCCCAGTCGTTACCGACACTCTCAGCATCTGAGGTACGACAGATCGTCTCGGACCTCATCGCCGAGTACTTACAGCTTCAGGCCGAGGGGTATAACTGTTCTACTCAAGTCGTGACCGATGTACTGGTGAAGGCCTCAGTCGAAGGCGAGACCATTGAAAGCACTTGTGACGATTTAGAGGCCGTTCCCACCGGCCATACGGTGCGGAACTACTTGAATGAGCAGTTGCGCCCCGAAGACCTGGCCGGAATCGAAGAACGGGTCAACGCCGCTTTGACGGCTGACCTGCCTAAGCGACTTTGGCGTATCCAGCTTGACCTGGCTGCCGACCTGCACGACGAGCCTTTTTATGGCAAGACCGAGGAGTTGCTGGCCTTTGCTTGCCGAGGCGAAGCCAAGAAGGGCACAACCTACTTCTACCGGGTGGCTACAGTTTACCATGTCCATAAGGGGGTGCCCACTACTTTAGCCGTAACCTTTGTCCTTCCCAGCGATACGACGCTGGCTGTGCTCCAACGCCTGCTCATCCGGGTGAAGAAGCTGGGATTCCAGTGGGATTGCCTCTATCTGGACAAGGGCTTCTGCTCCATCCCGGTCATCCGCTATTTGCAGCAACATCGGCATTCGGCCATCATTGCCTGCCCGATTCGGGGCAAAAAAGGCGGGACGCGGGCACTGTGCACCGGTCGAGGCAGTTACATCACGACGCACACCTTCTCCAGCGCGGAGTATGGTTCGTGTGAAGCCACAGTCGCTATCGTGCGAACCTTTAACACCAGTGGCCGGCGGCGTCAGCGACGAAAGGCCCGTTGGCTGGTGTACGTCCTGATCAACGTGAACCTGCGTCCCGACCAGGTACGCCAACGCTATCGCTCCCGTTTTGGCGTGGAGACCAGCTATCGCTGTATGCGCACTACCCACGCCCAAACGGCTTCCCGCAATGCAGCCCTGCGGTTCTTCCTGATTGCCCTGGCCTTTATCCTGGTCAATATATGGGTTGCCCTACGCTGGCGTTTCTGTCAGGTGCCCCGGCGCGGAGGGCGTCAGCTCAATAAGAAGCGTTTTCAACTCAAACGTATGGTTCGTTTCTTGAGGCGGGCGATTGAAAACACCTACGGCACAGTCAACGTCATTCAGGCCATTGCCGTGCCACTCGATCCCTAAATTTCCATCTACTGA
>Ga0265596_1001643_pt1 | contig 10368 bp, 8 predicted proteins | sample saktaG_FD_190143 | JGI IMG/M metagenome (GOLD analysis project Ga0265596, IMG submission 190143) | Saline water microbial communities from Sakinaw Lake, British Columbia, Canada - sak_2013_06_06_60m | ecosystem: Environmental > Aquatic > Non-marine Saline and Alkaline > Saline ...
ACTTCGATAGCTAGTTTGTTATCAGTTGATTCTGCAAGCTGCATGTAGAGCTGGATTGCTTCGTATTCTGCAGCAATCATAAACCGTATTGCCCGAATTAATTCTTCTTGTGTAAGTTTACGTCCCTTGGCAAGGCCAGAAAATGGTGTTCCAAAATCAGGCATAATTAACCTCCTTTTATAGTAATCTCCTCTCTCCCTTAATCTTCTTTATATCTGTGATGTCTTGAGTTACTTCCAGACATCCAAAATAATCTCCATTTTTGTCGTGAACAGCGAAATATTGGGTATAAATTAACCTACCCTTCAAATTAATCCAAAACTCAGCTGAATCTCTGCGGCCACTTTTAAAATCTTCCAATATCTTATTGACTATGTGTAAGCTTTTTTGAGAGTGGCATTGCTGAACTTTTCGGCCAATCAACGCTTTTGTCCTGGGGAAATTTCTCTCTTTGGGCTGGTTGAAGTAGCGAATAGTATCCTCTTTATCTACAAAAGTGATCTCTACAGGTAAGTTGTTAAAAATTGCTTCAAACATCTTTTTTGATAATGTGCCGGTTTCAAAAGGAATCATGCCTTTTATTTCAGGTTTAGAAGCTGGCGTCTCCACAATTCAAAATACGTATAACGGTTTCTTGCCTGAGACTCGCCGGCAAAAGCGGTTAAGATGTTCTTTTCCGTTTGTGTTCCTTTTAAACTTTTAATTTTAGCCCCACTTATTATAATTAACTTTTCCATAAACCATGGACATTGCAATATTCTCTGGCTTCGACTTTTTCAGCAGTTATGGCAAAATCTGCTTCTGGAGAATCGCCGGGGCTGAGGAATTTCCGGTAAGCCCGGCCGTCAGCAATGACCTCTATCCATTCAATATAATGATTTTCTTCCATGGGATGAGTGACAGTCCCTACCTTTACCTTTATTCCTTTTTCAGTGCTTTCAATGACAGGGACATGCTTTTCATTACCCTGATCTTCTGTTTTCTCGGAAAGGAGAGCCATTGGCTGCCCGCAGCAGACAAGTTCTCCTACTCCCTCATGTAAGACCTCAACAATATTTCCACAAATCTCACATTTGTAAATCTGCAATTTTTTGGTCATAGTGAAACCTCCTTAATTTATTTTTCTTGCTGTGTTATGTAGCCATTTTTTTTTCTTCCTTTTCTTTGTTTGGTTCTTTTTTTATATATGTGGGAGCATTTTTCTGTGTCTTTCCTTTTTTAACTTGATGGTAGTAAACGTAAGTCAGAGGATCTCCCTCTTTGAGCACCTTGGCATCTCTAATTTTTCCAATAAAGGCTGTATGTGTACCTGTGTCCATACTCCCGACTACTTCACACTCTATGTAACCCAGAGTATTTGAAGTAACGATTGGAGCACCGGTCATTCTAGTTATGTAATCCATATCCTTGAACTTATTTAATTCTCTTCCGGACCTGAAGCCAAAATGCCCTATGAATTTCATCGGTGTATCTTTTTCCAAAATTGAAATAGAAAAGACGTTACTTTTCTGGATATACTGGTGTGTTAAATTTTCTTTGTTAATACATATTAAAACTCTTGGAGGCTCTGCTGTAACCTGGATGACAGTATTTACAATCTGTCCGTTCAATTTATCGCCTTCTTTGGAACATACCACATACATTCCGTAGCTAATTTTATATAGCGTTGTTAGATCCATTATTTCCTCCTTCTATTCTTCTGACACTCTTTACATACTCCTTTATTGCTTCTGCTGTTGGGTGAGTTTTATTCGCTTTAAGATATTCCAATATTTTCAATCTTATGTACGTAGGTTTGACATTTTTGGACTTAAGCTAATTTTTGATTTAATACATTTTTATATTCATTGCAATTTACAATATAAGTATTTTTGAATGATTTGTCGATAGGAAATAACCTAATCTGACGACCTTTTTCTCTTTTTCTCCTCCAGTGCATTCTTCTGTGCTAACTGAAACTGAAATTTTTACATACTTGCTTTATAATGAAGTAAAAAGGAATTATTATTATTTTATTGAAATTTCTCAGAACCATAACTTATGTTTCATATTTGATATAGTAAACTTGATTTGATGAAAAGACAAATCGCTTCCCTGAAAAATGTTTTAGATAAATTGTATGCAAAGTACAATCACCGAAGGCTCATAAAACCAGACCCACTACAATTTGTATATCAGTATTCCAGCCGGGAAGATATGGAAATTGCAGGTTTTTTAGCAGCTAGTCTTGCGTATGGTAGAGTACAGCAGATCCAGAGAAATCTTATTTATCTGTTTGGACTTATGGGCAAAAGCCCTTTTCAATTTGTCCTTTCCTTTAATAAGGAGAAAAGAGAAAACCTTAAAAGTTTCAAGCATAGGTTTACTACTGGCAGCGATATATCTGACCTCCTTGAGCTGTTACAGGGAATACTTTGGGAATTTGGAAGCATAAAGGAGTTTTTTGTTCAGGGATACAACTCGAGCGATAAGAATATTATTCCAGCCTTGTCTAAATTTAGCGATTCTCTTCTGGATATACATGCTTCGTACCGCAATGGGTATGTAAACCGCGGTTTAAAGTATTTACTGGCAAGTCCTTCCAGAGGAAGTGCATGCAAACGGCTTAATCTTTTCATGCGGTGGATGGTCCGCAGTGACGATGTGGACACAGGTCTCTGGAAGGTGATTGATAAAGCTAAACTTATAGTGCCCGTAGATGTGCACATGGGCAGATTGTGCAGAATATTAGGGTTTTACGACCAAAAGACTATATCACTGAAGTCTGCAGAAAAAATAACATATAGTTTTGCTGAGATTGAACCGACAGACCCGGTTAAATATGATTTTGCATTGTCTAGAATCGGAATTATAGAAAACTGCACTGGCAGGATTAGAGATAAATGTAAGAGCTGTGAATTGTTTTACTACTGCCTTCAAAAGAGTCAATTTGACTTATAATCTGTATTTCTTAAAAAAATAAAACATGGACTTAAGACCTTATCCGCGATACTTTTAACAGGATTGATGATAAATACTTTGTTTCCCGTCAGCGAAATTCTGACAGATGAGGGCATTTCTTAAGCTACAGATTATTTGTGATAATCTTAAGCTAGGAGAAATGCATGACAAAAGAGAAAAAGTCTAAAGCTTCACCTGAATCCATCGTCCGGGAGATCCAACGAAGAACCCGTCACAAATTCACAGCAGAAGAAAAGATCCGGATAGTGCTGGAAAGGCTGCGTGGAGAGGAAAGTATCACAGACCTCTGTCGCAAGGAAAGAATCCATCCCACCATGTACTACAAATGGAGTAAAGCCTTTTTGGAGGCGGGAAAACGACAGCTCAACGGAGATACGATCCGAGAAGCCTCTTCCAATAAAGTCAAGAAAATCCGGGATGAAAACAATGAGTTAAAAATACTTGTGGCCGATCTGCTCCAATGATACATCGGGATAATGCGAATCCATAAACTCCAGGAACTTGTTGAGATGCTGGCTGTAGAAAGTGATTATGTTGGGACTTAGGTTCCTGAGTCTCCTGGTAGACAGAAAGGCAGACACCATCCCTTTCGAAGTGGTCATAAATGCCTCCTATATGGGGGGCTAAAGAACGGATTATGGGCCCTTTGGAGGTGGGAATTTACGTAAGTAATTGATAAATAAGATGGTAGCGGGGGCTGGATTTGAACCAGCGACCTCCGGGTTATGAGCCCGACGAGCTACCAGACTGCTCTACCCCGCAGCAACGTCCCCCATTATAGCATTCTTATTATGTTTGTCAAAACATAAAATCACGTTTTCCACCCTAGAAAAAGATGAATAATATTTTGGTTGGAGCAGGACGTAAGCCGAATTCTGTTCCTGCCGAATAATCAGCCGGCGGTGGTTATTTATCTAACCCCTTGATTACCCAAGGGGATAAGCGACCTACCCGCCCCATGAAACGGGCCGCTTCAAACAGGGCCAATTTGGTCTTGCTCCGGATGGGGTTTACCATGCATCTGATGTCACCATCAGAACGGTGAGCTCTTACCTCGCCTTTTCACCCTTACTCCGCAAGACGGTAAATTTACCAATCTCTCAGAGCGGTATGTTTTCTGTGGCACTTTCCTCCGATCGCCCGGAGTCGTCGTTAACGACCATCCTGCCCTCTGGAGTTCGGACTTTCCTCCCCTTCATCCTCATAAAGAGAAGAAGCGGCAACCACCTCGCCTGCTCCAGCCTTTATCTTTATACCATATTGTTCAATTTTTTTGTAAAGATTACTGCGTGGAGTATCAATCTCCCTCGCAGTCTGAGAAATATTCCAGTCGTTTTCTTTGAGTTTAGAAAGTATAAACTCCCTTTCTGCAACATCTTTGAATTCTTTTAAGCCTTTTATCTTTTTTACATCAGGGAGATAAATATTTACATCCTCTTTTAACTGATCAGGCAAATCCTTTCTTTTTATTACATCGGCATCTGATATAATAAGCAATCTTTCGATGATATTTTTAAGTTCCCGTACATTTCCTTTCCATTGATATTTCATCATACTTTCTAGTGCATCTTGCGAAAACTTTTTTACTTTGAAATTATTCTCGCTCACAAATAAACTGCAGAAATAATCAACAAGAATGGGGATATCCTCTTTTTTCTCACGCAGTGTAGGTGAATAAAGGGGAACAACATTCAGACGAAAAAATAAATCTTCCCGGAAATTTCTTTCCTTTATCTCCTTTTTCAAATCCTTATTTGTCGCAGCAATAACTCTGACATCAACCTTATTTATTTTACTGGAGCCAACCTTTTGAACCTCCCCTTCCTCAAGAACACGCAGAACCTTTGCCTGGGTTTTTAAACTCATATCACCAATTTCATCCAGGAAAATCGTTCCACCGTCTGCTAACTCAAACTTCCCCAATTTTTTCTCGGTCGCCCCTGTAAATGCTCCTCTTACATGACCAAAAAGTTCACTCTCTATCAGCTCTTCAGGAATTGCCGCACAATTCACCTGAATAAATTCTTCTCGGGCACGTAGGCTGTGTTCATGGATGGCACGTGCAATGAGTTCTTTTCCTGTACCGCTCTCGCCAAATATCAAAATTGTCGCATTAGTGGGAGCAATTTTCATGATTTCCTGCCAAAGCTTTTTCATCGACGGATGATTCCCGACGAGCTGGTACTTCTTCTCTGCCCTCTTTCGTAGATCCTGGCACTCACGGAGCAGTTTGTTCTGGCTCAAAGCATTACGAATGCTCAGTAAAACCCTTTCCCGGTGAAGAGGCTTCTCAATAAAATCGTAAGCTCCCAATTTTGTCGCTTCCACAGCAGTCTGGACTGTACCGTGTCCGGATATCATGATGACTTCAGGTGAATACGGCCTTTTCTTCAACTCTGCAAGAACCTCTAAACCATCTATTCCAGGAAGTTTGATATCTAGAAGGACTAAATCTAACCCGATTGTATCTTCAATGATATCCAGGCCTTCTTCACCGTCTGAAGCTTCCAGGAAACTGTAACCCTCATATTCCAAGATCATCTTGAGAGATTTGCGGATATTCTCTTCATCATCAACTACTAATATTTTTTCTTTCCGGCGTTTGCTCATTTCTCTCCCTTATTTTCAACTTGATATGAATATTGTTATCTTAAGTATCGACATTTTTTATGAATAGTTCAGGTAAAAAGATAATACAATAGAAGCACAAAAAGTTCAACTCATCAGGAAAGGGAGCCTGACACTCTTGCTTGTCCCATTCCAAACAATATTGTAAGATGAATATAAGACATTCAATATGAAGCTTATAAGGCCGTACATTTTATTTGCAACTGTCTTTCTTGGATTCATTCTCTCTTTTACTCCAATCTACTCTCAAGAAAAAGAGAATACAAAATATTTTGAACTTGAAAACGGCCTTAAGGTTTTTCTTTATAACAAAAAAACTCTACCCTTAATCAATCTTGTGTTTGCTTTCAATCTTGGAACAAAGGACGAATCAGAAGAAACAAACGGCCTTGTTCATATTTTAGAACACTGCATTCTGTTCAGAGGGACTGAATTCCACAGCGGAGATGAAATCAGCAAAAACATAAGAAAGCACGGTGCCTATTTTAATGCTTACACCGGACGTGACCTTTCAATTTTCGAACTGAATCTTCCTTCTGAATATGCAGATTTCGCCTTAACCAATCAAAAAGAAATACTGTTCAATCTCAAGCTTACACAAAAAGAGCTCGATGAAGAAAAGGAAGTAATCCTTGAAGAAATAAGCCAAATCGAAGATGACCCCATAAAATACGAAACATCATTGGTCTACCAAAATCTATTCAAAAATCATGCCTATCAAAAACCGGCTTATGGAAAGAGAGAGGTCATAAAATCCGCAACAGTTGAACAGGTGGAAAAATTTTACAAAAGTTACTTTAGCCCCTCAAACTGTGCTCTTGCAGTTGTAGGCGATTTCCAAATAGAAAAGATGGAAGAAAACTTAAAGAAAGTCTTTGGAAACCTAAATAAAGGAGAAATTCCTCCCAGAAAATTAGAAAAGGCTTCTCTACCTAAAAAGATTATTGAAATCAAGAAAGAAATGGATGTCAGCACAGGATATCTGGCTATCGGGATGCTTGCACCAGATTTCAATCATGAGGAACAATATGCCATCGACTTATTGACAGCGATCCTTGGCCGCGGGATAAATCCAATGTTGAACCATCCTCTTATAGAAAGAAGGATCTTTGTAAATTCTATCACTATGCACTATGGAGCACATAAATACGGAGGCATTGTTCTCATCAATCTTACCTTAAACCCAAGAAGAATCAATGCGGCGAAAAGCCAACTCATTCAATTCTTGAAAAAATCAAGGAGTTTGAACTATTCAAAGAAAGACTACCATGGAGAGTTTCAATTATATGCCATTGATTACCTGGAAAGCGCTAAAAATAAAATCAAATTTAATACTCACAAATCCCAAGAAATTGGTCTTGTTATCGCAGAATCCCTGGCAAAATTCATGCTTATGAACGAGGACTCAAAGCGGGGAAATTTTCTTGAAAATATTAATAAAATTACTTCCTCTGACCTGAGAAAAGCTGCAGGAAAATATCTCAGTAAAAATGCCTATGTTATTGTTTCCATCGTGCCAAAAAAGAAGAGTTAAAACAATGAACAGCCTGCCAAAACGAATTGTTTTGATGGCTTATATTTTGCTTTGCTCAATTCCGGTTCTCTGCGGGCAACAAGAGACACTGTGGAAAACTTTTCCAAACAAAAAACACCTGGATAATGGTCTTACAATCATATGTGAAAAAGACGGTTCATCTGCTATCACTGTGGTCCAGATCCTCATTAAAGGAGGAAAGAGGGCCGAGCCGGAAGGAAAACAGGGCTTGGCTTATCTGACAACTCGATTGGTTCTGGAAATACCGGATCAAACCAAACTTCAAGAAATAATGAACCAGGCTACACATATCAGTATGGACTGCAGAAATGACTATTCAATTATCAACCTGGAATGCCTGTCTGAAAACCTTGAAGATACCCTAAAACTTATGACAGATATCATGCTCAAACCAGTCTTTTCCGGCACAAGGATTGAAAACATAAAAAAGCAGATGAATCAAAGAAGGAAAATAGAAGAAGATGATGCTGTTCAAGCTGTGCATAATTACTGCCTCGAGATATTTTTTGCAAACACAGCATACGCAGATTCTGTTTATGGAAGTCAAGAATCTCTGAAGTCATTGAAAGGGAAAGATATTAAAAATTTCTATAAAGATCATTTTATAACAGGAAATATGGTCGTTTCTGTTTCTTCAGATTTGGATGAAGTAATTATTAATAGGCTTTTTGAAAAATATTTCACAAAATTTCTCTTAGGTAATCCGCCTGAAATAAACCCCTTTTCAATAACGCCGACTGAAGAGAAAAATCATTTTGTCGAAAAAGAAACAAAACAATCTCTAGTTGCAATCGCATATCCTCTGCCAAAAATCTCAACCAGAAACTTCTGCCTGGCTTTTATGCTGGAAAACCTCCTCGGAAAAGGAGTAAATTCAAGACTGTGGCCACTCAGGAAAAAAGAGAAACTTGCTTACAATGTCAATTCAAAGGCAACCCAGTTGAAAGAGGCGGGAATCCTTGAGGTCTATCTGGAGACAGATAATGCAAAAAAAGATATCGCTGTTGATGCATTGAAAAAAGTACTGAGAAACCTCTACGAAAATGGAATCTCAGAAGAGGAACTGAACTCAACAAAAAACTTCTCCCAAGCCTCTTTCCTGAGGAACAATGAGAGAAAAGAAAATCGAAGTCACAGCCTTATCTCATTTGAAGCATTAGGACTCGGTTTCAATTATCTAAACAGATTGTTCCTTGAAATAGATGCGGTTTCGCTTGAAGAAATGAATGACTATATAAAAGAGGTCCTTGATCCTGAAAAGGGAGTAGAAATCATAATAGGACCCCAGAGCACAATTTAAATATCTGAAATCTTAAAAACCCAATTCTCATTTACAAGAGAGCGAATCTAGATCTAATCCTAGCGGAACAGGAACTGTCTGCTGACACAAAAGCAAATATAAAGTAAGGAGAGCTAGAAGGTGTAGAACTTTTCATTTTTGGGGCACTGACTGAATTTTCAGCAACAAATGAGGGCAGAGGCCCAACTAAGATCCACCTCGTTTATTGATATTTCTTTCCCTTTCCTCTAGGATGGAGGAAAGCATTCGATGAAGGAATAAGCTAAATGAGAAGAAAATTTTTTATTTTGTTATTTGCAATTGGCATATTGATTCTTCTTCCTGCCTGCAAGAATAAGCAAGAAGAAACTAATATGCCAGCTATGGCTAAGGATCCTCAAGTCGGAGACCTCCATGTAACATTTGTCACTCCCAAAGGAAGCACATCAGCTCCCCATGAAACAGAAATGATTGTGGTCGTTTTTAACCAACCTATGATACCTTTAGAAGCTCTTTCCGAAAGTAAGCCTTCTCTACTAAAAATTGATCCTCCTTTTCCTGGGAAATGGCGCTGGCTGAATAAAAAAACTCTGACTTTCACTCCTGAAAAACGATTTCCCTTCGCTACTGAAATCAAGGCCACAATTCCTGCTGGAACAAAATCCTTTCAGGGTTCCACTCTCCAAGAAGATTTCAGCTGGACATTCCGCACAATTCTTCCGTACCTTACCAGCTATTTACCTAACAATAACCAAAAATGGGTCAGGCTCGATTATCAAATTCTCCTTGTCTTTAATCAATCTATCCGAAAAGATGAAGCTAGAGATTTCCTATCTCTAATCGAAGTCAATAAGATAAACAAAGAAACTCCTATTGCTTTCACCATAACTTCCCCCTCAGAGAAACGATTGGCAGAAGAAAACATCAAAGCTCCTCCTGATGAAGTCCTTTTGATCGTGCCAGAAGAAAAGCTAAAACTCGAGTCTTCTTACTATGTTGAAGTTAAAGCAGGTCTTCCCAGCCAAGAAGGACCTCTGGGGATGGAAAAAAGCCATCTTTTTAAATTTGAGACCTACAGGAAATTCAAATTTGAAAAATTGGATGTGAAGGAAAAGCACAATCCTTACTCGCCTCTTCCTTTTCATTTTACCAATCCAGTTACATACAGCGATTTTGTAAATAAAATTCGCTTCGAACCTTCCATTATAATTCCAGACTATTATCTTAGCTGGGACCAACCCAATTCAATTCTCTGGATGTCAGTTCCCTTAGAACCAGAGACAAAATATACCTTGTGGATTGATCCCGATTTAGAAGATGAATTTGGAAACAAACTGGGAAAGCAAGTCAAACTCAAATTCCTTACTTCTCCTTATCCTCTTTCCGTTACTATGAACACCGGCCACGGAATCATAGAAGCCTACGGAGACCAACGTCATCCCCTATATGCCGTGAATGCGAAAGAAACGTTTCTCCAAGGTGCAAAAGTGAAGAAAGAGGAGGTCATTCCTCTTCTTTTGGTAAAGAATATATTCTGGTCCAGCGAAAATATTTCTAAAAAAAATTTTTTTCAATTGGAAAAAATAATAAGCCTATCTGGACAACGAAATAAAAGACAGATTTTTCCAATAGAGTTAAAAGAGCTCCTTGGTGATAAATATGGCCTGGTTTTTCTCCAGCTCGATACTTACATGCCTAAAAAATGGGACCGATATCCTAAAACATTTCTCCAGGTGACAGATATTGGAATATCAGGGAAGTTTTCTCCGGAAAATAACCTCATTTGGGTAACCGAACTCAAGACAGGCCAGCCAATATCAGGTGCTGCTGTCGAAATCAGAGATGACCTCAATAAAATTCGCTGGCAGGGAAAAACGGATAAAGAAGGAAAAGTCCTAGCCCCGGGATGGAAGCCCTTGGGTATAAAAAGCAAAAACAAATGGAT
>Ga0265596_1001648_pt1 | contig 10338 bp, 6 predicted proteins | sample saktaG_FD_190143 | JGI IMG/M metagenome (GOLD analysis project Ga0265596, IMG submission 190143) | Saline water microbial communities from Sakinaw Lake, British Columbia, Canada - sak_2013_06_06_60m | ecosystem: Environmental > Aquatic > Non-marine Saline and Alkaline > Saline ...
ATCATGGGAACACCCTTGTAAAAGATAGAATGATGATCACAGATGCCGGTGCCGAAACAACAATGCACTATGCAAGCGATATTACAAGAACAGTGCCTGTTGGAGGTAAATTCAATAAACGGCAAAAAGAAATTTATGAAATTGTTTTGGCTGCTAATATGAAAGCAATTGAGGCAATTAAACCGGGTATTCCTTACAAAGAAATTCATCTTTTAGTATGTAAAATCATAACAAAGGGTTTAAAAGAACTTGGTTTGATGAAAGGTGATATTAACGAAGCAGTTAAACAAGGAGCACATACATTGTTTATGCCTCACGGTTTAGGTCATATGATGGGAATGGATGTTCATGATATGGAAGGTTTAGGTGAAAATTATGTTGGGTATGACAAAAATACTAAACGAAGCGGCAAGTTTGGTACAGCATTCCTGCGTCTTGGTAAAAAATTACAGACAGGCTTTGTCTTAACTGTTGAACCCGGTATATATTTTATTCCTGAACTGTTTGCTCAATGGAAAGCCGAAAAAAAATTCACCGAATTTATTAATTACAATAAAGTTGAAACTTATTTGGATTTTGGCGGCATACGTATTGAAGATGACGTGCTTGTAACGGAAACCGGTCACAGGGTTCTTGGAAAACCAATCCCAAAAACAATTGCTGAAATAGAGAAGGTAATGGCAAAATGATTGGAAATTAGAAATTATTAGAAATTTGTTGAACAGACAAGCTGGCTAGCGGTTAGATTTACTTACTAACTTTTTACTAATTCCAGATTGTTAAAACAAGATAATATCAATGAAGGAATATTAGTCTATCAACCGCTTACCAGCTAAAATACGAAATTTATAAAAATATTTCCTGAGAAATTGCTTAGCTGTATTATTTTTGTGATAAAGTTTTAAAAATATATCCTAAATAAAACAGCTTATGACAAAGACCATAAAATATAAAAACAAGCAAATAAATTACAGTGATTCAGGACAAGGAAATGTATTGGTTTTATTACATGGATTTCTTGAGTCATTGGAAATGTGGGATAATTTTTCTGCCGGACTTACAAAATATTTCAGAGTGATTAGTATCGATTTACCGGGTTTTGGAAAATCAGATTGTATTGAAGATATTCACTCAATGGAATTAATGGCTAAGGTTGTGAAATTTGTTTTGGATTCGCTGCAAATAAAAAAATGTGTCATGGCTGGTCATTCAATGGGCGGATACATAACGCTTGTTTTTGCTGATAAATTTCCGGAGACGTTAAAAGGAATTTGTTTATTTCATTCACATGCTCTGGCAGATACACCGGAAGTTAAACTAAACCGCGAAAGGTCAATTGAAATTATTAAATCACAAAGAGAAAATTTTATTAACCGGTTTATTCCTGATTTGTTTGCACCTTCAAACATTAAGTTGTTTAAACATGAAATTAATGAACTTCAGAAAAAAGCAGGAAAGACATCCGCCAAAGGAATAATTGCAGCAATGCAAGGAATGAAAATCAGGGAAGACAAGCTGGAGTTTTTGTCAATAACAGATATTCCCGTATTTTTTATTGCAGGCAAACAGGACCCGAGAGTGCCGATTGATAAAGTTATGGCACAGGCAATTTTGCCAAAACATTCCGAAATGCTGATTTTAGGTGATGTTGCTCACATGGGGCATATTGAAGATAAAGAGGCAACATTAAAAACATTAAAATATTTTGTTATGAAATGTTTTGAATGATAAAACCACAGATATTACTGCATGACAATACGATTTTAAAAACAATGGAACCCGGTGTATTTTTCTGGGATTTGAGATTTGTGAAGATAATGAGGATATTGAATACCAATTATACAGATTGAACGAAGAAAGTTATTTAAAAAAAGCAAAAATTCTCAGGAAGGCTTTCTCATTAGTTGCCGGCAAAGGTCCAACAACAATTCACTTTGAAAAACCGGATTATGATTGTGGAATTGCACAACTAATTGAGAATAACATTCCGGTTTCTATTCTGCAAAAGTCAGAAGATGTTGAAAATGGGGAAATCTATTATTTCCAGTATTTTAACTTTTTATTCCTGATATAATATCTCCGTGTAGTTCTAAAGCTAAAAAAGTAAAAGATTGGAAGCTGTTTTATTAAAATTTCTCATCATATTTTGTCCAGATATAATCGCCTAATTTCCAAGCTTGTTTTACAACTTCATCACCCCAGTTAATTGTATAATTAGTAAGAAATTCAATAGCTTTTTTTGGTTTTTTCTGATATAATTTTAATGCTTCTGCTTCAACACCTTTTTGGTCGTTGAATAATTGTTGTTGAATAGGTTTCCAGACTTTCTCAACATCATAACGCATATCACCCCAGCGCTGACATGCAAGAGTTCCTTGCCTGTTGAATGCCCACCAAGCAGATTCGTGTGTATAGCCATTCGTTCTTCCAGGAGTTTTATAAGGTACAGACAAATCAGACACACAGCAGTAAACAGGTATGTAAACGGAAGTTGCCACATTATCCATAGCAATCCATGCAACTCCTCCGATAGCATCCGGCAGCCAGTCACGGCATTGAATTATAGTAGCATACATTGTGTACCAGCGGGCAATACTTCTCTCGCCTCTCCAACCCCAGCCTCCGTTAATCTTGAAAATCTTATTTTCATCATAAGGCATTTGCGGATTAGCCAATGGTGAAATAACTGTTTTTCCGTTTTCATCGGCAACTGTAATATCTTTGATCATATTAAAAGGAGTACCTTCATAATAGTCCTGAAATATAGTGACTAATATTTCCAAAGTAACCGGTTTATCAGGTTTTACAGAAAAAGGATAGTTTTCAGAATTAGGATTTAATTTTAAGGAAGGGGCAACTAAATCAAATACACGCCATTCTCTTCTTCTGGCAGCTAATGAAGTACGACCTTCGGGTGCATAAGCATAACAAAATTTAAAAGGACCTTCTTCGGGTTTCCACCAGCCACTGTCTCTTGCCATCTGAAAAACATTTTCCGAAGCCATAAAATAATCAGGATTGCTTAAATCAATTTCCCTGATTGTACTTGCATTTGCATTAACTGCAAGATGGTCGTCAGGAACACGTTGAGCAGCCCAAATTGCTCCAACTTTTCCTTTGCCCGCACCTACAATCTCAAAATGCCATACTTCATTTTTGTCAGCTATTGTCAGGCATTCTCCTTCGTCAATATAGCCGTATTTTTTTGTTAATTCATCAGCCATTCTGATTGCATCCCTTGCAGTTGTTGTTCGCTCTGCCATAAGCTGAACAAGCGCCTGACAATCAATTAAGCCTTTATTTGAGTGCAAAATCCCCCTGCCTCCGAAAGTTGATTCGCCAATAGCAAGCTGATGGTCATTTATGCAAGGATAAGCAGTATTTATAAAACCATAAGTGTGTTCAAGCTGTGGAATTTCTCCGATAAAATCATGATTGTATATTGGCATTGCAAAAGTATCGCATGATACTCTTTTATAGATTGGTGTTTTCTCATAAGGTTTATGGTTTTTTGCAGGAATGATATTCATCCATGAGCGGGTTCTGTGGCTGTCGCATGTGTGAGAAGTTATTACAGAGCCGTCTATTGTTGCTTTTTTCCCGACTGTTATGGAAGTACAGCCATCAGGAAAATTACCTTCCCAGTCGCTTTTATCTGTTTGTGAAAATACAGGATTTAAAAATAAAATTCCAATAAAAAGGAATATTGAAACCGGAATTGAATAAAATTGATTTTTCATAATTTATGGATTTAGATTAATAAAGAAAAACAAAAATAAAAAAATTTTCAGCATAACATCCATGCAATTACAAAATTTATCTTTATAATTGCATAAGTAAAAAATGCTAAATTTATTTTAAATGAGCGACCAAATTAAACATGAGTGCGGTATCGCATTAATCCGTTTATTAAAACCTTTGGAATATTACCTGGCTGAATACGGTACATCCTTTTATGGTTTGAACAAGCTTCATTTATTAATGCAAAAACAGCATAACCGTGGGCAGGATGGTGCAGGTATTGCCGGTATTAAATTTGATCTGCCTCCCGGTAACAAGTATATTAGCAGGTTGCGGTCTAATTCAGCTACTCCGATAATTGACATCTTTAACAAAATTTATGATAGATTAAATATTATTAAGAAAGAAAATCCCGGGAGAATAAATGATGTAAATTGGCTGAAACAAAACGTGGATTTTACAGGTGAATTGTTTTTGGGTCATCTGCGTTACGGAACATTTGGCAAAAACAAAATAGAAAACCTTCATCCGCTTGTAAGAAAAAACAACTGGATGACCCGTAATTTGGTTTTAGCAGGAAATTTTAATCTTACAAATGTTGATGAACTTTTTGAAAAACTGATTGAATACGGGCAATATCCTGTAGAAACTTCCGACACAATAACCATACTTGAAAAAATAGGTCATTCCCTTGATGAAGAAAATGAAAATCTTTACAAAAATTTTAAAGAAGCCGGAAAAGAAAAAAAACAAATTTCACCATTAATAGCAAAACATCTTGATATTCAAAAAATTCTTACAAAATCTTCGGTACATTGGGATGGCGGATATGTTATAACCGGTCTTCTCGGACATGGTGATGCATTTGTTCTACGTGATCCTTCCGGAATCAGACCCGCTTTTTATTATAAAGATGATGAGGTTGTTGTAGCTGCTTCTGAGCGTCCTGTTATCCAAACTGCTTTTGATGTTCCTGTTGAGTCCGTTAAGGAAATAAAGCCGGGATATGCTTTGATAATTAAAAAAGATGGTACAACCGGTGAATTTTTATGTAAAAAACCTTATGAAAGAAAATCATGTTCGTTTGAACGAATTTATTTTTCAAGAGGAACAGATATAGATATTTATAAGGAAAGAAAAAAACTTGGTAAATCACTTATACCTGCTATACTGAGGTCGGTTGATTATAATTTAAAAGATACGGTATTTTCTTATATCCCCAATACTGCTGCTGTTGCTTTTCGTGGTTTAGCCGAAGAACTTGACAAATTTTGCAATGAAGTAAAAAGAGATAAAATTATTCAGTTAGGCGATAATATTACTCCTGAGAAGTTAGACGAAATTTTAACATTAAATCCCAAAATTGAAAAGGTAGCAGTTAAAGATGTCAAATTACGAACATTTATTACACAGGATAAACAAAGAAATGATTTGGTAGCTCATGTTTATGATATTACTTACGGAACTGTAAAAAAGGGAATTGATAACCTTGTTATAATTGACGATTCAATAGTCAGGGGAACAACTTTAAAATATAGTATTATCAAAATACTGGATAGATTAGGTCCTAAAAAAATTATAGTTGCATCTTCAGCGCCTCAAATCCGATATCCCGATTGTTATGGAATAGATATGACAAAAATAAATGATTTTATTGCATTCAGAGCTGCTATTGAGTTGTTGAATGAAACCAATCAAACACACATAATTAATGATGTTTATAAAAAATCAAAAGAACAGGAAGGTTTTCCTAAGGAACGAATTTTTAATTATGTAAAGGAAATTTATAAACCTTTCACAGCAGAACAAATATCAGAAAAAATATCAGAAAAGCTAACAACTAAAAATATTAAAGCCGAAGTTCAGATTATTTATCAGACAATTGAAGATTTACATTCGGCTTGCCCTGACCATAAAGGCGACTGGTATTTTACTGGAGATTATCCAACACCGGGAGGGAATAAAGTAGTTAACAAATCGTTTATCAATTATATTGAGGGTAGAGATACAAGGGCTTATTAAACTGGATTATGGAATATATGGGATTTTTTTAATAATAAATATCGAATTACGAATTACGAATAAATTTATTGAGAAATATTAAATTTTTTATAGAACTATTCTATTAGAATTGCACCGGAATTATTTCAATTTCTCAAATTCATCCATAATCCTTTCAGCAATTTCTTTAAACTCTTCAGAAGTTAATTTTAAGGGTGGTTTTTTAAAATCAATATCATCGCTTCCTAAAAGAGGTATCAAATGAATATGAGCATGAGGTACATCCAGTCCGTAAATTACCATGCCCATTCTTATACATTTAACGCTTTTTTCAATAGCTAATGCTACTTTCTTTGTAAACAATAATAATTCATTATACATATCATCATCAATATCAAAAACATAATCAATCTCTTTTTTAGGAATAACCAAAGCATGGCCTTTCGCCAAAGGATTAATATCTAAAAAAGCAAAAAAGTTTTTTTCGTCGGCAATTTTATATGAAGGTATTTCGCCGCTTACGATTTTTGAAAATATACTTGCCATAACTTTTAAATTTAAATATGTTTATATTATGGTTCTATATTAAGTATGAAATTAAAACAATATAAAAGACAAAAGTAAAAAGATAAAAATAAAAAGATAAAAGTAAATATGAATTGGTTATGTGTTTGTTTCAGGTTTCAAGTTTTCAGTTTGTTGACTGGCCTATGTCATTTTTGTTGATTAAAGATTAAACGCAGAGACGCAAAGTCGCAGAAATATCTCAATTAATCTCAACAAATTTCTAATTTCCAATTTCAATTAATCTCCTTTAATTTCTATTAATTTCATTTTTTTATCTTGATATTTCAATAATTTCAAATGTTACTGTGCCGGCAGGAACTTCAATATCTGCTTTATCGCCAACAGATTTACCAAACAGTCCTTTTGCAATGGGTGAGTTAACAGATATTTTCCCTTCTTTAATGTTTGCTTCTTTTTCCGGAGCAATGGTATATGTCATCACTACCCCTGTTTTCAGGTTTTTTATTTTTACATTTGACAGTATTAAAACTTTTGAGCTATCAAGTTTTGATTCGTCAATAACCCTTACATTTCTGACTACTTCCTGCAGTTTGGCAATTTTCAGTTCTAATAAACCCTGTGCATTTTTTGCAGCGTCGTATTCAGCATTTTCCGATAGGTCACCCTTATCTCTTGCTTCAGCGATTTGTTTTGAAATTGATGGTCTTTCAACTTTGATAAGTTGTTCGAGTTCATCCTTTAGCTTTTGTAATCCTTCTTCTGTATAATATTTTACTTGCGACATATAGTTTTAAAGTTTTAGTAATTTGACAATAAGATAAAAATGACCCTAAATAAGGGTCATTTTACAAATAAAATAAAAAATCTTAAATGATAAAATGCGGAACTAAGATTTACAGATTGATTCTTGCCCCAATACTGTGAGTTCCGTTGAAACTGTCTGTAGCCCTATAAGAATAATCAACAGCAAAACTTGAGCCTTTTTCTTTATTAAGCGGCACCTGAACAGTAAATCCTGCACTAAATCCCTTTGAAACAGTGGTTCTGTATTCCGGATCGTCAACTGGTTTATCGATTCCTTCTTCATAAGTATATCCGGCTCTAAGCATCACATAATCCTTTAAGCTATATTCCATTGCACCTGTAAACTGGTCTTTGGTAAATGCATTTGATTGAAAATTACCTGCTAATGTCAGACGATGTGCATCTGAAATGATAAAATCGTATGCTGCACCGATGTTAAGTGCTGTAGGTAATTCATATTCCGAAGCACGTTGATTCATAGTGAACGAAGTAGTTTGACCGGGAATATTGGTTGGTAAAGATTGTCCATCACCCGAAAACTTCATTCTGGGTCCTATATTTTTAAGTGCAATCCCAAACTTGATATTCTCCAATTCACCTGTAACATATTGAATTCCTATATCAATAGCAAGTCCCTGAGCCTTTATATCGGATATGGATTCGGATATGATTTTAAAATTAATACCTGCAAAAATGCTGTTTGAAAATGCTTTCCCATAGGCAATTCCTACATTTAATAAAGAGGGAGAAAATGTACCTATACCACCTTCAGGCAAATCAACTGTTGTTATTTCAATATCTCCAAAGTTCATTGACATAACGCTCAAACCAATAACGCCGGTTTCTCCGAGCTTCTGAGTTAAGCCGAAAGAAAAGATATTTACATCTGAGCCTTTAAGCCAGGTTGTATGTGAAAATATCATCTCGGTTCCTTGTGTAAAAGCAATTCCGGCAACATTACAAAACATACTTTCAAGACCACGTATATTTGCTGTGCCAACACTTCCCCATCCTGAACTTCTTGCCCATGGGTTGATTAATAATTCGGAAGCTCCTGCCTGTCCTGATCTGTCTTTATTTCCAGCATAAAGATTGTAGGAAGGGAATGCTATCAAACCTATTAAAAACAGCGTAATTAAGTATTTATATAAATTTTTCATACTCTATATTATTTTATGTTATTAAAATCCTTTAGTATATGTTTAATTTTAGAATATATTCAAGTCAACCTGACGTAATGATCCAAACCATTTAATAATTCTTTCTCCTTCATTTGATTTAACATATATCAGATAAATGCCACCTGCAATAGGTACTCCGGCAAAATTTTTCAAATCCCAGTCAATAGATGTAAAGGGGTCGTCCTTTGTATATTGCCTTATCATTGTACCGTTTATATTATAAATTGTAACAGTACATTTTTCGGGAAGATTAGTAAATTTTATACGGTTATCCAAAGCATTATGTTCATAAGCTGAATAAGCATAATACGGATTTGGAACAACATTAATAAGGTCTAAATCCGATTCTGCTTTTTCCGCATTATATACCTCGGTTGATATACCTTCTGTCTTAAAAGTGTACATAGGATAATAATCATTTATTGGCTCATACGTTGTGGAATCAACAGGTAATGAAAAGTATCTCTGATATGGTTTTGCAACTTTTATTTTTATTGTAGCCTCATTTGAAAGCCATTCCTTGCCTTTAATTGCCATTGGAAGTCCAACATACATAGCTTGTCCGTAAACATAAGATGTTAGTGCACCGTAAATTGATGATGGTAATGTGTCTAAAACCTCATGTGCCCATGCACAATCATCATAAGCAGGACTTGAAAAGGTATATTCCGTCCCGGCATTCGAAATTGTAAATGAATTATGCGCCATAACATAAACATAATGTTTGCCGCCAAATAAAACCTCTCCAGAAACCAAATTATATATATTCGGATCAAACAGATCAGGTCTTGATAAATCTCTTTCGGTAGGATTAAAAAGCATATCCCTTCCGTTTTGTCCTACTAACCATGAATCTTCACCAAACATTATATTAAGTCTTTCTCCTGTTTCCAAATTAATTGCATAACCGGGGAACCAGCCCATACCTGTTTCGCTGATGTAATTCGGGTCATCAGGATTATCACTTGGTCCGCTTCCTACAGGAGCAGGATTACCATCTTTATCAACTGATTGGCCGGCTCTTAATTCAAACCTTTCAACAGGTTCTCCGTTTTGACGAGGTTCTGCCAAAACAGGATCAAAACACATTTCAATAACGGCAGCTCTCGTCCAATTGGATTTATCGGGTGTAAAAACAATGTTAAGACTTGCGAGGTATATCATCCTGTTAATGGTTTTTGAAGGAATATTATATGCAGGTCCTACATTACTTTGTGCTTGATTTATTGAAGTTAAGCAATATGGTGCCCATTTACCTATCTCAATTTTTTCATAAAATTCAAACGGGTCCCATGCACGATTGGGCATATTCCAGTCGCTACCTGCTGTATTTTGATCACTGAAATATGTTCCTGAACGTATCCAGTTTTGCGGGCTGTTAGGTATGTTATTATCTTCAATGCCGCTGAGCCACATTCTTGAGCTGTCTTCATACAAAATAGATGATTCAATGAATCCGTAATTAACTGCAAAAGTATCACCCGGGAAGTTTATTTGATTAATATCTATTGATAGCCCGAGATCAAGCAATAATTGTTCATATTTCATTGTTATAGTTGTGTCGGAATTATAAGTAATACCGGTTTCATTGTCAATCAACATCCATTTTGCAGATTCAATATTAACAGTATCCTGGTAAGGATGTTGAATATCGGTAAATTTCAGAGTATAGTTTCCTTTTTTTACGTTTAACGGATCAACAACTTTAACTCTTAACGGACCCTTCCCTGTTTCATATTCAGGATTATATGCAATCGGGTATTCGGGATCACCAAAAACAATAGGCACTCCTGAACTATTTAATGAGCCTATAGGTTTTTTATCTAATATTTCATCAATTGTTTCTTTTGTCATCTCCAAATTCATTCCGTCATTACCTTGTCCTTCTATACGTGTAATTTGCGGTATTTCTCCGTATTCCGAGTGCATTATAATTCCGTTTATTGGAATGTGAGGAATAGCAGTATAAAGTTTAATATTTTTACGACCTGCAAGATAAGGTTTTTTCTGCCCGTCTAATCCTGTCGGTGTTTCTTCGTATTTCAGGAATTGGTTATATGCATAAGCTAAGGCCAGATAATAA
>Ga0265596_1001650_pt1 | contig 10320 bp, 10 predicted proteins | sample saktaG_FD_190143 | JGI IMG/M metagenome (GOLD analysis project Ga0265596, IMG submission 190143) | Saline water microbial communities from Sakinaw Lake, British Columbia, Canada - sak_2013_06_06_60m | ecosystem: Environmental > Aquatic > Non-marine Saline and Alkaline > Saline ...
GGGGCATTGTACAGACTTTTCCCAGTAATTGGTCGTATAAACCGGGTTACCAGATCACTATCTATCAGATAATGGTCTGAGTCAAGTATAATCTCAATCACAGATATGGGATTATCTACCATTTTTCCTCCTTTTCTCTCTTTGATATCTGTCCTAATCCTCATATCCGGGTATCAGACCCGCTTTTTTAGAGGAGAGAATCTAACCCCTGTACCTATTCTATGCATGTGACGGGATATATGTTCCTGAAAGTATCTGTTCTGGATCAAAGAGAGCAATGAGTCGGAATATGAGTTTTGATTCCCCTTCATCATTTCTGGTGATATCAAGAAGCATCTCTTTTAAGTCAACCCATATCACCTGATCTTCTGCTGATTGCTGCCTTATCTTCTTTTCAGTTCGTTTTATCTCTTCAATTGAAACAAAAAATGTTCCAAGCATAAAATTTCTGTCAACACGACCTTTTTGGTCATCAATTAAGGTTATCCGGGGATTAGGAACCTTCAAAACACCAAAGACCTCATCAACACTGATACCATAACAGATGCCATCCGTTATGGCCGGATAGATAATAAGAAATTTTGGTTTTGCCTGGTCGTTTTTAGTCAGGGTAATAATCCGGTAAATATCTATGACATGTACAATCTCATCCCTGAGATGAAATATACCGGTCATAAAAGATGGAGCATGAGGAATCGATATGGTCTGTCGTTCTGAAACGATTTCACGCAAAATATCAATTGTGATCCCATAAATTCCCCCGCCTAAGGAGAAAACTAAAAATGTCTGAGTCTCTCTCCCATCTTCCATCCTTTTCACGATTCCACTATGTATATGTTGTCAGAGAGACCTATATCAGTTTGCCAGAAGATTTTTATACCTCACTCTCAAAACGCCGTATCCTGACTGATTCGGCATGGGCTGATAATCCTTCAGCATCTGCCAGACGTTCAACCAGATCCCCTATTTCAGATAACCCTTCTTTTGTAATTATCTGAACTGTAGATGTCTTACAGAAATGTGAAACATGCAAACCAGAAAAAATTCTTGCGTTTCCTGCTGTCGGGAGGACATGATTTGTGCCGGTTCCATAATCACCACATGCTACTGGTGCATACGGCCCTACAAAGATGGAACCTGCATTTTTAATATGAGTAAGTATCGCAAGTGGATCGCAAACATGGATCTCAAGATGTTCAGGAGCTATCTCGTTTACGGTCTTTACCGCTTCAGTTAGATCAGGAGTGATAATATACCCGGAATGAGTGAGTGCTTCTCTTATGATTACCTCACGTGATTGTGACGGGAGCATCTTCCTTATAACATCACTGACGCTGATAGCAAGGTTTTCATCAGGTGTGACAAGTACTGATGCCGCATGTGGATCATGCTCTGACTGAGCCATAATATCTGCAGCAATAAAGTCAGGGCGTGCTGAACTGTCAGCAATGATTGCAATCTCAGAAGGACCTGCTGGAAAATCTATCTCAACCGTATCCCGAACCATCATCTTTGCCGCCGTTACATACACATTTCCCGGGCCGACTATCTTATCAACTGGCCTGATACTCTCAGTACCATATGCCATTGCTGCAACAGCCTGTGCTCCACCAACCCGGTATATCTCATCCACACCTGCAATATCAAGAGCAACAAGGGTGAGCGGGTGAATGGGAGGTGGTGTACAGCAGCAGATCTCAGGCACACCTGCTATCCGTGCCGGAACCGCAGCCATCAGAACCGTCGACGGATAGGATGCCCTTCCACCTGGAACATACATCCCAATCCGTGAGAGCGGGGTCGTCAGTACCCCTAAAGTGATACCTGGTTCTGATGACGTTAGCCATAAATCCTTTTCCCGTTGTTTCTCATGAAACTCAGATATCCGTGCTTCAGCCTCAATAAGTGCCTCTACAATATCAGGGCTGACCAGATTGTATGCTTCATCAGTCTCGTCCTCAAAAACAGCCAGGTCATCAGGTCTTATCCGGTCAAATCGTTCAGAAAGATCCCGTAATGCTTCATCTCCACCTAGTCTGACGGTATCAAGTATCTCTCTGACAGTTCCAGATACATCTGTAACTGCTGATTTTTGTCCTGAAAGCCAGGAATCAAGTGTTATCGGTCGTAACATAGTGACTAACTCCGCAATATACTGACTGCCATGGTTATGCGATCAGTCATACAGTATCCTGAAAAAAAAGAAAGATGTTTCATAGTGAGGTGAGGACAAAAAAGAGAGCCAGAAATGATACTGCAATCATCACAACAAAGATGGCAGGATTCCAGGAAAAAATTTTAGATCCATCCAGATTCCCAATAGGAAGCATGTTAAATGCAGCAATCATTGCATTGACCTCAAGACCAATAAAACCAATAACATACACAATACTCTGATTCATTGTGATACCTGCAATCAGGATACAGGAAAACGGAATAAGGAGCAGAAGGTTCGTAAGCGGACCCCATGCAGAGATAATCCCATTCTGCCGTTTCGATATCGAAGATCCAGATATCATCGTCGCTCCGGGAGCTGCAAAAACGATTCCGACAAGAGCTGCCATCGCAACCGCTACCACCAGCATGCCCGGGTCCATCCGGAATTCAGCCCAGAATCCGTATTTCATAGCAGAATATTTGTGTGCAAGTTCGTGCAACACGAATGCAACACCAACCGTTAACAGAGCTATGAGAAAGAACAAAATCATGGTAACTGGATCAAGTCCTCCGGTACGGGTGAATGCATCACGCACAAAAAGAATCATAAAAGCCAGTGAGATGGCCATCCATGCAATTGCCAGATCACGCTTCTCGGTCGGGGATATTGAGTGAAAAACGCCCATTGATCATATGTTACCTGCATATGCATATATGTCTGTTGCGCATGAAACATGCATGAGACCTATTAGTCAGGAAACCTCATCTGGCCTAAACTCCCATGCGTACTAATGACATTACAACGCCTGCGAACAGAGATTAAAGCCGTTGATGAAGATATCATAAGACTCATAAAGAGACGCCAGGAGATATCACACAAGATAGCTCTTGCAAAAAAAGAGACCGACACTGCAGTCAGAGACGAAACGCGTGCACAGGAAGTCATTGATAATGCCGTCATGACAGGAATGAAAGCAGGGCTTAACCCGGTTCTCGTTCGTGAAGTGTTCTCCCTCTTTATCAGGATGAGTGAGGAACTCCAGTATCAGACACTCAATGAAAAAAATTAGAGATGACCTGAGAAGAGCAGGATCCACAGACCAAGTGCAATCATGATAAGCCCGATAATTACCTTAAGAATGCGGCGCTGATCCAGCCTCCACTCATTCACAGTCTCAGGTGCCATCCCGTAATACACTGCACAGATAATGAGAATAAGCGGCAGAATGAACATGACATTGTACAGTAATAACCAGATGATACCACCGGTAAGATTGGTTTCAAGCGCAATCATGTTAATGATGACAAGATAAATTCCACCAGTACATGGCAGCTCAAACATACCAACCAGAATACCCAGGATAAAAGCAGCAGGGATGGTCGATCTGCTGATATATTCACTAATGATACCTTTTCTTGACTCTGGAATTGCAAGTGACGGACCTTTTCCCGGAATTATTCCATCTTTTAAGGTGAGAATCCCGGCAATCAAAGCAACGATACCTGATATAATCGTAAAGATATCAACTATTCCTGTCGCCTGAATGATGGCAAAGAGACCAAGACCAGAGAGGAAGTAAAAGATAAAGACTGCAGACGTGTACACAAGTCCAGCTAAAAGCATCCTTTTTTTGGTATCCATAGCCATGAGATAGATGAGAAGGAATACGAGCACTGCAAATGCACATGGATTTATCCCGTCAAGAAGGCCTGCCCCAATCACAAGCCAGATGGAAAGGTTTGTCTTTTTCGCTGCCTCTTCATCAAACCTTATAAAAAAACCCTGATTCGTATCTATCTGTTCATCTTTTTGTCGCTGGTTTTCTTCATACAATAAAGCAAAATGCCGCTCAATAGACGGATATCCCTCAAGCGCAACGTCTCCGATAAAAATCACCGGATACGAAAGCTGAGGTGTATTGTACTCCTGTTTAAATCCCTCATATAACTCACGTACTTCATTATTTTCATACAAATCGTATGAATGAACAGAAAAATCAGGAATTTCCGAACCATATTCATTCAGATATTCTATCGCGGTATGGCAACTGCCACAATGGGTATTGTAAAAGAAATAAACAGAATAGTTACCATCTATTCCTCCGTCAGTCTCAAAAGCAAGCGGGATGAGAGACGCATCTTCATCAAGAATCATCCCATTATGACTGATAACTTCTGCAGCGGCTGGAAAAGAAGCACAGGCACACATTAGGAATAATAACAGGAAATACTGAGTTATTCGCCTTGTATCAATCATCTGATAATACCACCATAACATAAACAAATTCTGTTTCTGGTTCCCTCAATAAAAGATTTCATTCTGACTCTTCGAACTCATCTTTGAGTCGCTGATTTTCAGAATATAGTTCCTCAAAATTACCATGTATTGCGTGATATCCTTCGAGAACGACATCCCCGATAAATAGTACAGGGTAGGCGAGAGACGAAATATGATATTTTTCCTTAAATGAGTTGTACAGATCGGTGTATGCTGCATCAGAAGCGAAATCATACAGACCAATATCAAGGGAGGTACCATCTCCTGCAAGCTCCTCAAAATAAGCTATTGCTTCATGACAACTGCCACAATGAGAATTGTAAAAGAAATATACTCCATACTCACCATCGGTTCCTCCTTCTGTAGTGAATGCAACACTCACAGGATCTACAGAGTCGTCAATACATGCTCCATCTCTCCCTATTACATCTGCAGATACACTGACAAACCCTGAACAGAAAATAGCCAATAGTACAAGTAATATACAGATTATTGAATAATTCAACCTATTCCTATTCATTTATCTCAAATCTCCATCCAATCACTGATGTGTTGTTACCATTGTCCCGATACCTTCTGTTGTGAAGATCTCAATCAGAAGATTATGACTTATATTACCGTTGATGATATGCGCATATGAAACGCCGCCCTGCAGAGCTCGTAAAAGCCCAAGTACCTTTGGTATCATCCCTTCACTAATGACACCATGAACCATCATCTCTTCAGCATCTGCCGGAGAGAGAGACCGGTATAATGTAGAACGGTCTGCATTCATAATGCCATCAACATCTGTCATACTTATCAGTTTAAACGCTTTCAGTGCGATCGCAATCTCGCCGGCAGACGTATCTGCATTAATATTGAGCGTATTGCCGCACCGGTCTATCGCAAGGGGTGCAACAACCGGAATATACCGGTTTTCAAGTAGTGTATGAAGAATATCCGGCTGAATTTCTTCAATTTCACCAACATGACCCAGATCAACCTCTTCTTCATGATCGTCAATCTTGACCCGCTGACGATCCATCTTCCGTGCTATGATGAGATTTCCTGCATTTCCTGATATCCCAATCCCACGCGCACCAGCTTTTGAGATAAGGGATACAATATTATCATTTATCTTGCCAACCAGTACCATCTGGGCAACTTCAAGGGTATCTTCATCAGTTATTCTGAGACCCCCGATAAATTTTGGCTCTTTTCCAAGTGCCTTCATCTTCTCTGTAATTTCAGGGCCACCCCCATGGACGAGAACAACCCTGATACCGACAAAATGAAGGAGAACAACATCCTGAATAACGGTCTCCAGAACTTTTGTATCAACCATCGAATGACCGCCAAGTTTTATCACAAACGTCTTACCATGGAATTTCTGGATAAAAGGCAGCGCCTCCATCAGAACATCTTCACGTTTCATGTGGTATACTTCCCGTTAATAACAACATATTCTTCTGTCAGATCACAACCCCAGGCAGTTGCCTCCTCTGACCCTTCATGCAGATCCAGTTCAATGACCACTTGCTTCTCTTCCATCGCTCTCTTTGCAGCACTGAGATCTTCAGTCATATCTCCCTTAAGGCATACCGGAGTTTTTAATTGCCCTTTTCCCATCCAGCAGGATATCGCATCCGGATCAAAGTACACTCCTGCCCGTCCTGCTGCAGCAATGATTCGCCCCCAGTTTGGATCCTGACCATATATTGCGGTTTTGACTAATGGCGAGCCAATTATCGTCTTTGCAACAATTTCTGCATCTGACTCAGTCTTTGCATTCCTGACGATAACTTCTATCATTTTACTAGCTCCTTCTCCATCTTCTGCAATCTGTTTTGCAAGGATAGTACAGCATTCAAGAAGTGCCTGAGAGAAATCGTTTCTATCAACTTTCCCTGCAGAACCTGTAGCTGTCAGAAAGGTCACATCATTTGTACTGGTATCACCATCGACCACAACCCGGTTAAAACTCCTCTGTACTGCATCTTTAAGAGTATCCTTAAGCACAGGAGACGGGAGATCTGCATCGGTATACAAAAACCCAAGCATAGTTCCCATGTTAGGTGCAATCATCCCACTCCCCTTACATATGCCTCCGATGGTAAACTCCTCCCGTGTGACAAGCGCATGCTTCTGGAAGGTATCTGTTGTCATAATTGCTGCTGCTGCTGCGGTCTCTGTTTCAGATGAAGAACCCATACGGGGTGTAATAAGAGAGCACTGGCGCCGGATAAGAGGAAGATCCAGGTACCTCCCAATAACCCCTGTCGAAGCCACACCTATTGCATCACGATTACAGGAGAGTGTTTCGGCTGCAATATCTCCCATACTAATAGCATCAGATTCTCCCCGTTTTCCAGTAAGCGCATTGGCACAACCACTGTTGATTAGTATCGCCTCAAGAGCACCCCGCTCCATACGTTCCTGCATCAGAAGGATGGGGGCTGCTTTTGCAATGTTTTTGGTAAAGACCGCTGCTGCTTCTCCTTGTGCCTGAATAAGAGCAAGGCCAAACTTTCCTTCTTTGATACCGGCACATCTGACCCCGTCAACACCACAGATTGATCTCACTGCATCATCGCTCCTCTTCATTAGTCCCTTTTTCCAACACTCCAGACAATATCCTGCCTTGTCAGAATGCCGACAACCTTCTCATTTTCTGTCACCACAAGGCGGTTTATTGCATGATTCAGCATTATTTCTGCAGCGCGTTCGACATCCATATCAGGTGTCACGGTTATCACCGGATGCTTCATGATATCACGTGCCGGAATAGCCCCGATATCAGTAAGGGCATTCTTGGTCTTTTCCCAGTTAATAAACTCACGAATCGGCAGTTCGATGACTTCAAGCGGGGATGGAAGCCAGAGATCATCAGAAGGACCATGAACATCAAGGAGTTTTAGCACATCTGTCTCTGTAATAATACCTGCCAGACGACCATACTCCATTACAGGGATACCACCAATCCTGCTCTCACGCATGAGTTTTGCTATCGTGCTTGCAGTATCTGTAACATCACACACAACCGGATTTTTTGTCATTACCTCGTATACTCGCATATTTCACCACATTATTTTGATATCATTATTATGGAAGCATTCCAGGGAGCATAAGCCCTTGTGATTCTGGAAAACCACAGATAATATTCATGTTCTGAATAGCCTGTCCACTTGCCCCTTTCACCAGATTATCAATGGCACTGACAGCGACTACCCGATCTTCTGATGCCTCAACTAAGATGTCACAAAAGTTTGAACCCCTGACAGCATGTAAGGTTGGTCTCTGGTATCTGATGAAATACTCATCTTTGTAGTAGTCCCTGTACATCTGCTCTGCCTCTTCCTGGGTAATCGGATCATCAAGCAGAATGTGTGCTGTTGTCAGAATACCCCGATTTACCGGGAGAAGATGGGGAGTAAAATAACAGCGTGCAGATGAACCAAGTGATGTAAGTTCCTGGCGCATCTCTGCCAGATGGCGGTGGGATGTCAGTTTGTATGCAACAAAATTGTCACCAACATTGGGATAATGGGTTGTTTCAGACGGGTTGTCACCTGCCCCGGATACACCGGTCTTTGAGTCGTAAATGATAGTATGAGCCTGCTTTGCAAGGGGAGCTGCAGCGAGTGTTGCCCCGGTTGGAAAACAACCAGGGTTTGCAACAACACAGCTTCCCTCTATCTCTCTTCGATGCAATTCAGGAATACCATACGGTGCCGAAAAATAGTTGGTATGTGTTACCCCGTAAGTCTCTTCATACACCGATTGTTCCAGCCGGTAATCAGCAGAGAGGTCTACAATTTTTATTCCATTATCCAGCAGTTCCCTTGTATATTTCATTGCAGCGGTATGAGGAACCGCCAGGAAGGCAAGATCAACATCAAGTGAACTGATATCAGGATTTTCAAATGCCAGGTCGGTAAAACCGGCAAGATGGGGGTGACGGGCTGTCACCGGTTTTCCTGCCAGTTGCCGCGAGGTTGCACAGATAACCTCTGCTTGCGCATGCCCGATGAGAAGACGAAAGAGTTCTCCTCCGGTATATCCGGACGCGCCGATAATGGCAACTTTCATGTGTACATGTCTCTGTATTTCTGCATAAACATGTTTCACTCCCAACCCAAAAAAACAGGATTCGCATTGAACCCATCTGAAAAAATATGAACCGGTTCACCACTGTTATTGTGAGAGGAGTTTCATACATACAACTAAGTAATGTCTGGTGGAGAGATACGAGATACACAGGAAAGTGTACCTCATCAGAAGAAGAGTGAAAGGAAGATAACCCCTGCAATGCAGCAGTTTCACGCAGCAAAGGAACAGTACCCTGATTGTGTAATATTTTTCAGGATGGGAGACTTTTATGAGACATTCTGTGAAGATGCTGAGATATGTGCACGTGAATTAGAGATTACACTTACTTCTCGCGGGAAGAGCATAGACGGAGAGAGTATTCCGCTTGCCGGTGTTCCATACCACGCAGTCGAGGGATATCTTGGAAGAATGATTAGCAAAGGGTACAAAGTCGCAATATGTGAACAGATTGAAGACCCAAAGACAGCAAAAGGGATTGTAAAGAGGGGCGTTGTCAGGGTTGTCACCCCGGGAACAGTGATTGATGCAGGACTCATTGGATCTGACCGGGCGCGATATCTGATGGCAGTCATCAGTAACGGTAGAAAAAAACGCCTGGGAATTGCTTTTTTAGAGATATCAACCGGAGAGTTTCATGCCGGATCACACATCTGGGACTCCGGCCTTGAGGGACTGAATGCTGATATCGCCAGGTTTTTGCCCTCAGAATGCATTATTCCTCCTGATACTCCGGATACCATTAAAAATCTGCTTGAAAACAGAAATATTGTCATATCAATCGTTTCAAAAGACTCCTTTGATGAGAAAAATGCACGGGAAGTTCTTCTTACTCAGTTTCTGAAGAACAACATACAGGACCAAAAAAGCACTGATGACAGCAGTGGGAGTGATGCAATCTTTGCAAAAACGGATACCAGCGCATTACAGGCGGCAGGAGCAGCTCTTACCTATGCAAAATCAACGCAATTTGCAGATCTCAACCATATTACCAGACTTACTACACTGACTACCGGACAGATGGTTCTTGACGCAACAACGCTTCGGAACCTGGAACTGGTGGCAAATATCCGGGATCATACCGAAACAGGAACGCTTGTTTCAACCATTGATATGACCAGAACACCGATGGGAAGACGACTGATACGTAAGGAGATCTGTACTCCATTAACCGATACCGATAAAATTCATGCACGCCTGGATGCGGTGGATTTTTTTATTCATCATACCCCGGTTCGTCAGGATATACGCCACCTTCTTGTACGGTATGCAGATGTTGAGCGCATTTCAGGGCGAATAAGTTATGGCAATGCAAGCCCGAGAGATCTTGTTACACTCCAGGATTCCCTCACAATTGCAGGTCGTATCAGGGAAGTTCTCATTTTATGCATGCAGGATGACTTGCTATCAGGACTTTTATATGATGCAACACACCGGCTTTGTGATATGAGTCAGACTATCTCACTCGTATCCCGTGCCCTTGTAGATGATCCACCTGCAACTACACGAAAGGGAGGAGTCATCAGGGAAGGGTACCATGAGATACTAGATGAGATACGGTCCATCTCACATGACGGGAAATTCTTTATCACAGCCCTTGAACAGAAAGAACGGGAAAAAACCGGAATAAAGTCTTTAAAAATACGATACAATGCCATATTTGGATATTTTATAGAGGTAACAAAGGCAAATCTTCATCTTGTTCCTGATACCTATGAACGAAAACAGACAACCGCGAATGGTGAGCGGTTTACTATCCCTGAACTCAGGGAGATGGAGACCAAAATAGCTTCTGC
>Ga0265596_1001651_pt1 | contig 10319 bp, 7 predicted proteins | sample saktaG_FD_190143 | JGI IMG/M metagenome (GOLD analysis project Ga0265596, IMG submission 190143) | Saline water microbial communities from Sakinaw Lake, British Columbia, Canada - sak_2013_06_06_60m | ecosystem: Environmental > Aquatic > Non-marine Saline and Alkaline > Saline ...
ATTCTTATACCATCCTTTGCTGCCTGGGCAATATGTTTTAAATGAAGATGACCGGGAATAATTTCATTAGCTGCCTGAGCAACGCCGATAAAGGGTTTGTTCATTTCTTCATCGGTAATTCCTAATGCTTTAAGTAAGGAACGATGAGGAGCCCTGGCTACACCTTTTTTTATTACATCACTACGCATAATTCTTCACCTACTTTTTATTTTTTATTTTAATTAATAAGCTTTCGATAGATAAATCCATTTATTGGTTAAATAGAAACCTCCGAGTTATATTACTAAGAATTATAATATACTAAAAAATAACATTAGACAAGAAGCAATTGCTACTTGCCTTATTACTAACAAAAGAAAGTATTATTAATATAGAATATTTTTTTCAAACTACCCACTAAAGTCTACACTAACGATACAAAATTTTTATTTATAAAATTTCTATAATTGCCTTGGTATACTCTAATGTCCCTGCATTGCCTCCAAGGTCAGGAGTTAATTTTTTACCATCTTTCAAAATTTTCGCCACAGCTTTTTCCACCCTGTCTGCAGCTTCTCTCTCTCCCAAATACCTTAACATCATTATTCCGGAAAGTATTGTTGCTGTTGGGTTAGCCATATTCGAATTTAATTCTGGAGCTGACCCATGTGCTGGTTCAAATACAGCTTCCTTTTCTCCTATGTTGACTCCCGGCACTACCCCTAAGCCCCCAACTAGTCCTGCTGCCAAATCAGAAAGTATGTCTCCATAAAGATTTGGCATAACTAAAACCTCATAATCTTGAGGTGTTTGAATCAACTTCATACTCATTGCATCAACTATTACATCTTCAAAAATTATCTCAGGGTATTCTTGGGATATCTTTCTGACACAATCTAAGAAAAGTCCGTCTGTGTATTTCATTATATTTGCCTTGTGAACTGCTGTAACTTTTCTCCTTTCTTCTTTTCTAGCCAGCTCAAAGGCAAACTTTGCAATCCTTTCACTCGCTTTCCTGGTTATTATCTTTATGCTCTCAGCGGCATCTTCTCCTACCATATGTTCTATTCCCGTATAGAAGCCTTCTGTATTTTCCCTAACTATTACTAAATCAATATTTTTATATCTTGAAGGCACTCCTTTATATGACTTTACAGGCCTTACATTTGCATACAGTTTTAACGACTGCCTTAATGCTACATTAATACTTCTAAAACCTATACCTATAGGTGTTGTAACCGGTCCTTTTAATGCCACCCTATTTCTTTTGATACTATCAATTACATAATCAGGAAGAGGTGTGCCATATTTTTCTATAACTTTCTCACCAGCTTCTACAATTTCCCAATTAATTTCTACTCCACTAGCCTCCAAAACCATTTTTGCAGCTTCTGTCACTTGTGGGCCAATTCCATCCCCCGGAATTAAGGTAATATTATAAGTCAATTAAGTTACCTCCTACCAATATAATTATTCTTTTCCCTTTCCTTTAGATCTTATTAGATTTAAAAGACCTCCCTGAATTATCATCTCTCTCTGTCGGAGAGTAATATCTAAAATCGTCTTATATTCTTTGCTCTTGGTCAAATTTTTAAGCTTAATCGTTCTGCTCTTGACCTGGGAAATGGCATCTTCTATTAAAAGTTCGTCTATTTCTTCTATATCATCATAATCTTCTGGATTTTCAAATACCAAAGGTATTATTCCATTATTTACAAGGTTCGCCTGGTGTATTCTCGCAAATGATTTTGCTAAAACAGCCTTTACCCCTAAATATAAAGGGACGAGAGCGGCATGTTCTCGACTTGAACCTTGCCCATAATTTATACCCGCAATTATAAAGCCTCCTTTATTCTTCTTTGCCTTCTTTGGAAAATCTTTATCGCAAGGAGTCAGGCAATAATTAGAAAGGTAAGGTATATTTGACCTATAAGGAAGAAGTTTTGCATTTGAAGGCATTATATGATCTGTGGTGATATTATCCCCTACTTTGGTTAAAACTTTTCCTTGAACCTCTAGACTTAAGGGCTTACCTAACGGAAACGGCTTTATATTAGGTCCTCTTATTATTTCGACTTCTTCGTAATTATTAACTGGAGTTAAAATCATACTATCATTAATCAAAAATGTTTTAGGCATTTTAATTTCACTATAATCTTTTAATCCGAATTCTCTTGGGTCAGTAAGATAACCGGTAATTGCTGATGCTGCAGCAACTTCGGGGCTTACTAAGTAAACTTTTGCCGAGAGTGTACCTGATCTCCCTTCAAAATTCCGATTAAAAGTTCTTAAAGACACGCTATTTGTTGGCGGAGATTGTCCCATGCCAATACAGGGGCCACAGGCACATTCAAGAATTCTTGCTCCCGACATAATTAACGCTACCAAAACTCCATTTTGAGCAAGCATAGACAGAACCTGTTTTGATCCTGGCGCTACTGCTAAAGAAACATGTTCTGCGATAGTTTTATCTTCAAGAATTCTTGCTACCCTTACCAAATCACTATAAGAGGAATTTGTACAGCTTCCTATAACTATCTGGTTAACCTTAAGTCCTTTTAAAGAGGATACAGGCACTACCTTATCAGGGCTATGAGGACAGGCTGCCAGAGGTTCTAATTGGGAAAGATTTATCTCTATCTCTTCACTGTAAATTGCCCCATCATCAGCTTTTATTTCGAAAAAATCCTTCTCTCTTTTTTGAGCTTTTAAAAAATTAAAGGCACTCTCATCACTCGGAAATATAGAAGTCGTTGCTCCTAATTCAGCCCCCATATTAGTAATTGTTGCTCTTTGAGGAATAGATAAGTTCTTTAGGCCCTCGCCAATATACTCAAATATCTTGCTAACTCCACCCTTAACAGTTACTCTTCTTAAAAGCTCGAGTATAATATCTTTTGCCGAAACCCACGGATTTAATTTCCCTATAAGATTAACTTTTACTATCCTGGGCATTGTAATGCAATATTCTCCGCTTGCCATAGCCACAGCTACATCGAGTCCACCTGCTCCTATAGCCAGCATTCCCATACCACCAGCAGTGGGGGTGTGACTGTCAGAGCCTAAAAGCGTCTGTCCTGGAATTGCAAATCTCTCCAAATGAACTTGATGGCATATGCCATTACCTGGCTTCGAAAAATATATCCCATATTTTTTTGATACAGTCTGGATATAGAGATGATCATCAGCATTTTCTGGACCTGATTGAAAAGTATTATGGTCAATATAGGCGACAGATTTTTTTGTCTTTATCTCGTTAACTTTAAGTGCTTCAAGCTGCAGATAGACCATTGTTCCGGTGGCATCCTGAGTAAGTGTCTGATCAATACTTATTATAATTTCTTCTCCTGAAATCATCTTTCCGCTTACTAAATGCTCACTTATTATTTTTTGTGCTGCTGTTAATTGCAACTTAAAAACCTCCTTAATTGTAGGGGCACAATGAATTGTGCCCTTCCTGGTATTACTGCTTTTTCCTGTGGGCACGATGCATCGTGCCTCTTGTCATTCCCATGAAAATGGGAATCTATTCTATCCTGTTTTGCCTTCTGGTACCTGTGGGCGTATCGCAATACGCCCCTACTGTTCTTTTAATTATATAGGAGCCGGATTTATCCGACCCGGTTCCTTACGGATCCGATGAATCGAAACCGGGCGTTTCGCCCTTGCTCTGTCCTCTTCCTTCAATGGAGAAAGTTGTCAAAGATTGCAGTTCTTCATCACTAAAACTAGTTACCCTACCTTTTGCATATTCTTGATCAATATATTCCTTTAACTTTAAAACCATCGGATCTCTTTTATTTATTCTTCTTTCCCCTTCTAATTTAAAATATTTATTCATCCAAACAGCAATCCCAGCCAGCCCTGAATGCGAACCAACTGTTACTGCCACAGGTTTATTCAATATCCTTTCTGTATCAAATATATTATAAATTTCTTCATCCTTTAATATTCCATCCGCATGAATTCCTGCTCTGGTTTTATTAAAAGCATCCCCTACAAAAGGAGTTCGAGGTGGTATTTGATATTTAAGTTCTCTCTCGAAATAATTAGCTATCTCAGTTATGACTTCCAATTTCATATTTTTTGTCGTCCCTCTAAGTTGAGCATATTCAATAACCATTGCTTCCAGAGGGCAATTTCCCGTTCTTTCACCTATTCCTAAAAGAGAAGTATTCACAGCTGAGGCACCATAAAGCCAGGCTGTAGTGGAATTGGTTACAACTTTATAAAAATCATTATGACCATGCCACTCGATCCATTCTGAAGGCACCTCAGCATAATGTCTAAGTCCATATATAATGCCTTGCACACATCGCGGTAAAGCTGCTCCCGGGTAAGAAACGCCTAAACCTAAAGTATCACAAGCCCTTATCTTGATAGGCATTTTCGTTTGCCGAGAAAGTTTCATAAGCTCATTCGCAAACGGAACAACAAAACCATAAAAATCTGCCCTGGTAATATCTTCAAAATGACACCTGGGAATTATCCCATTCTCCAGGGCTAATTTCACAATAGAAATATACATTTCTATTGCCTGTTTCCGACTAAGATTAAGCTTTTTAAATATATGATAATCAGAACAAGGGACTAATATCCCGGTCTCTTTTATGCCCATCTCCTTAACCAATTTAAAATCCTCTTCCTTAGCCCTTATCCAGGTTGTCACTTCAGGATACAGGTATCCTCTGCTTAGACATTTTTCTACAGTTTCCCTATCTCTTTTGGAATAGATAAAAAATTCTGTCTGTCTTATTACCCCAGATTCATTATCAAGTTCATGAAGAAAATCGAAAATTCTCAGCATCTGATCCACCGTATAAGGAGACCGAGACTGCTGTCCATCCCTAAAGGTCGTATCAGTAATCCAGATTTCATCAGGAACAACCATAGGAACATGTCTATGATTGAAAGTTACCTTAGGTATCTCTTTATAGGACATTATCTCCCGGTAAAGATTTGGTTCTGCTACATCCTGAAGATTAGGTTTATATACCGCCTGTTCTATGAGATTGGTACGATTACTAAACTCTACTGTCGCCATCTGCCCACCCTCCTTTAACCTGATTAGACTTTACTTAATAAATAGATTAACCTAAAAATTTAAGGCCAGATTCCTCGCGCTTTCATTGCTTCCGCTACCTGTGATACAGCATATATATATGCTGCAGTCCGATTATCTATTTTCTCCCTTTGAGCAAGCTTTAATACTTCATTAAATGCCCTTACCATTAGCTTTTTTAATCTTCTATTCACCCTTTCTTCATCCCAGAAATAGCCATAAAGACCTTGTATCCATTCAAAATAAGATACAGTAACACCACCAGCATTAGCTAAAATATCGGGGATCATAAAAACTCCTCTATGGTATAATATTTCATCTGCTCCCGGAGTGGTAGGTCCATTTGCAGCTTCAGCTATTATTTTTGCTTTTATATTATTCGCGTTTTTCTCAGTTATTGCTCCTTCCAAAGCTGCCGGCACTAAAACATCACATTCTATTTCTAATAAATCTTTATTGGAAATGAATTCTGCTTTCGGAAAACCTTTAACCGTACTTGTTTTAGTTTTATAATCTAATATTTCTGATGGATCAATCCCTTGGGGATTATAGGCTCCACCTTTAGAATCACTAACCCCGATAATTTTATATCCCTGTTCATTAAGTAATTTAGCAGAGATTGAACCGGCATTCCCATACCCTTGAATTACTACTGTGGCCTCTAAGGGATTAATATTTAGCTTTTTTGCAGCGAGTTCTACCGTATAAGATAAACCGCGAGCAGTAGCTTCTTTTCTACCCTCTGAACCCCATAATTCTAAAGGCTTCCCGGTTATAGTGGAAAAACTTGCCTCTCCAGTAAGTTTATTATATGTATCTATATACCAACCCATAATCTTGGGGGTAGTATAAACATCGGGTGCAGGAATATCTTTTTTAGGACCGATAATAGATGAAATCTCATAGATATATCTTCGGGAAAGTCTTTCTAATTCCCCATCTGACATTTCTTTTGGATTACAAATTATTCCTCCCTTGGCTCCACCATAAGGAATTCCCGCCACAGCACACTTCCAGGTCATCCAGGCAGAAAGAGCTTTCATTTCATCCAAACTAACATCAGGATGATATCTTACTCCACCTTTTGCTGGTCCTCGAGCAGTATTATATTGTGATCTAAAACCGGTAAATACTTTCACCGCTCCATTATCCATCTTTACCGGAATAGAGACCATTAAAACTCTCTCTGGTTCTTTGAGTTGGATCAAAATATTAGGATCTAAATTCATTATAGAAGCAGCTTTTTCTAACTGCAGCTGAGCTACTTCAAAAGTATCTATTTGATTAACATCTTTTTCTAACTGTATTTGTAACATTTCAAAAGTATCTATTTGATTTGTCATTGTTATTTTCCCTCCTAAATAGTAGAATTTCTTGAATTACTATAAAACCATACCACCTCCTGTTTTCTCTCTGTTTACTTCAATACGAAGGCCTACCCATAAAAAAATAAGAAGCCCTCTTAAGACAAACATTGTCAAAAAAGGACTTCTTTGGCCTTGTTGAAATAATTAGGCTTCTTTGCCGTTTATTCTACTCCCTTGTAGAAATTTAAACCGTTAATGTTTTAATATCATTTAATTCATTTTATTTGCCGTATTTCATAAGAAAGTATTATGGCTTCGGCAATCTCCTTCATAGAGATTCGTTTATCCATACTAGATTTTCTGATTAAAGAAAAAGCCTCACTTTCATTTATGTTCCTTTCTTCCATTAATATTCCTTTTGCTCTCTCTGTTTTTTTTCTGGTATCTAATTCTTCCTGAATTATTTTAGTCTTAACTATTAATTCAGTTTTTTCAATAGCTACCGCTGCCTGATTGGCAATGGTACTTAAAAGAGTAATCTCGGCTTTGGTAAATTCATAAGGCTTATTTGTATAAACATTAAGTACGCCAATAACTTTATCTTTTACCATCATAGGGATGCTTGCCATAGAAATTAAACCTTCTTTCTTGGCAAGTTTTTTTTCTTTGTATTGTTCCTCTTTTAATACATCAAAAATTATCTTTGGTTTTTTTTCTCTAGCTACCAATCCTACTATGCCTTCATTTAATTTTATGGTTTTTTTGTTCAGATATTCCTGATGCATTGATTGAGTAGCTTTAATATTAAATTCTTGTTTTTTTTCATCTATTAACCACACATTACAAACCTTTGCTTTTATTACATTTGCAGTTAAGGTTACGATAAGTTTCAATATATCCTCAAGGTAAAGGTCAGAAGTTATAGCTCTACTTATTTTGTTTAATGTTTTTAAATAATCTTCATAATCTAAATTATTCATAATTCTCCATGCTATCCATTAATATAAATATTTTTCTTTATTTCTTTATTTAATTAAAGTATTAAACACTTTTACTTATAAAAAAGCCTGAAAAATAGGTAATGATAATATTAACAGAACCTATCTCTCAGGCTTTTATCCTAAAAGTGTAGTATCGATTAGATACCTTGTACCGCTTGGTCCAGACTCTAATAATTAATTAGACGGAACCCTAGACACACTTCTGTAGACATATTTTATTTTCCGCAATTTTATCATCATTTTTAAACTTTGTCAAATTTTAGCTAACAATTTTCTTATCCTTTCTTAACTGCACCACGAAATTTTACACTTATACCAACGATTATTGGGATTTGGTGAATTTTTCCTCCCTTCATTACATTATTACTTTTATGATCGTTGGAGTAATAATTATTACAATTTATTTTTCATTTTAGCGGACATTGCCTTAATATGTAAGGGTGTAGTACCACAACAACCACCAATTAAATTTAATCCTAATTTAACAAATTTTTCAGTATAATCAGCCATTATTTTTGGGGATGTAGGATATACTACTTTGCCTTTAACTAATTCAGGCATCCCCGCATTAGGCTCAACCATTAAATAAGTCTTACTTACCTTCTTCATTATTTTCAAGACTTTATATAAAACTTCCGGACCGGTCCCACAATTAGCCCCTATCCCGTCTGCTCCTTCATTTTCAAGAACTATCACTGCTCTTTCCGGATCAACTCCATATATAGTCTTTAAATTTTTATCGAAAGTCATCGAAGCAACGACCATTAAATTAGTATTTTCTTTTGTAGCTTTTAAGGCAGCGTTAATCTCCTCAAGATCATAAAAAGTTTCTAAAATTATTAAATCTACGCCTGCTTTCTCTAAAATTGCAACTTGCTCTTTATAGTTTCTGTAAACCTCACTTACTTTTAAATCTCCATACGGTTCTAAGATCTTCCCCGTGGGACCTACAGAACCGGCAATAAATATTCTTTTTTCTAAACTTCTTTCTTTATCTATTACACCTTTAGCTATATTTACTGCTATTTCATTTATTTTTAGAATATTGGTTTCTCTACCAAAACCTCTTAATTTAATTCTGTTAGCACCAAAAGTATTAGTCAGTATTATATCCGCTCCGGCCTTTATATATTCTTGATGAATTTTTTGCACTACTTGAGGATGAGATATATTCCATTCTTCAGAGCATTCCCCTGATTTAAGACCATATGCTTGGAGCATGGTGCCCATCGCTCCATCAAGCAATAAGGGCTTCTTATTTAATTGTTCTTTTATTTCTTCTTTAATATTCATATCTGTTTTTTAAATAAAATCTTTTCCTTTTTAATGTGGGGTATTTAACACACCCCTTCTTATCATCTTTTTTCTATTATAACATGTCATACAAGTTATGATTTTAGCGTAGGGTCGGATTCATCCAATTCAAGTTATTCTAGTAATCTTTCTACTGGCTCGATGAGTTGAGTCCCTACCATTACACATTACTTATTACTGTACTAACGCTATCTGCTATTTTCTTCTTCACGATATACGATATACTACATACTATATACTATTTATAGTTTATGAATAAAAATACCGCTGCGCAACTTAGGTTCAAACCAGGTCGATTTGGGAGGCATTAGTCTTTCTGCATCAGCTACTTTCATTAATTCTTCTATAGAAGTGGGATACAAAGAGAAGGCTGCTTTCATCCCTACCTTTACTCTTTTCTCTAATTCCTCCAAACCCCTAATCCCTCCTACAAATTCTATTCTCTGATCTGTTCGAGAGTCTTCTATCCCCAAAACAGGGGTGAGTAGATTATTTTGCAATATCGATACATCGAGACTATCTACTGCATCATCTTCACCAAAAGTCCCCGGTTTAGCAGTTAGTTTATACCAGGAGTTATCTAAATACATACCAAAGGTATGTCTTGCTTCTGGTCTGTAGGGACCTTCCCCCTTATATTTTTTAATGCTAAATTTTTCAGATATTTTCTGGATAAATTCTTCTTCAGAATTTCCTGCTAAATCAGCTACTACCCGATTATAATCCATAATATATAGTTCATCATGGGGGAAAAGGACAGACAGAAAGTAATTAAACTCTTCTTTCCCGGTATAATCTTTAAATTGTTCCCTTTTCTTCAGCCCAACTTTGGTCGCTGCTGCTGCCCGATGGTGACCATCGGCAATATAAAGATAATCAATTTCGGCAAAGAATTCTATTAATTGCCGAATTGTTGATTTATCATCAATTACCCAGCAGGTATGGGTAATTTCATCTTCTGAGGTAAAGTTATATACTGGTTCTTTTTCTTTAGTCCATTTGCTTACAACTTGATTTATTTCATCTTTTGCTTTGTAAGTAAGAAAAACCGGACCGGTATTGGCACCAGTAAAATCAATATGATTCATGCGGTCCTTTTCTTTATCTTCCCGGGTATTCTCATGTTTCTTAATTTTCCCTTTGAGATAATCATCAATAGAAACACAGACCACCAATCCGGTTTGAGCCCTTCCTTTCATTATCTGTCTATAAATATAGATCTTCTCCTGCTCATCCTGTAAATACACTCTTTCCTTAATCAACTTATTAAGATTTTCGCTGGCTTTTTCGTACACCTTTTGGTCATAATGCTCTACGGAGGAGTCTAAATCTATCTCTGCTTTATTAACGTGAAGAAAGGAATGAGGATTGTCTTTTACTAATTGACGGGCTTCTTCGCTATTTAAAACATCATAGGGCGGTGATGCTACTTTGGTCACTAACTTTGGTTCGGGTCTAAAAGCTTTAAATGGTTTAATTACTGGCATTTTTTTCTCCCTTTTAATTTAAATATTTTCTTTGATAATGGAAACAATCTCGGCTCCGATTCTCTTTTGGGCTTCCTTGGTAGATGCTCCGATATGGGGAGTGACTGAAATTTTTTCATGTCTTATCAGCTCTAAATTCTGGGGAGGTTCTTCGGGAAATACATCAATA
>Ga0265596_1001658_pt1 | contig 10294 bp, 11 predicted proteins | sample saktaG_FD_190143 | JGI IMG/M metagenome (GOLD analysis project Ga0265596, IMG submission 190143) | Saline water microbial communities from Sakinaw Lake, British Columbia, Canada - sak_2013_06_06_60m | ecosystem: Environmental > Aquatic > Non-marine Saline and Alkaline > Saline ...
CAGCCGACAATGGCGGGCCCAAACAAATTTGGCCAGTTGGGCCTCCTGATGGCCTTACGACAACATTGCCCAATGGCTTCAGATTTTACTACGAGTTATCGGAGAACTTTAGGGTAAGTATGGCTCAGCCTTTAAGGGCGACCGAGTTCTTTGCTTACCATCCTTTAAATTCTGCCGACTCTTCAGCTTTTGACGATATTACTTTAGAATTTGATGCTTATGAGTTTATCGAAGATAATATTAATCTTAAGAAAAAGAAGAAATTAGCGCCTTTCTTTGGAGTATCAAAAGAAGAGGAAGACAACGGAAACGAGTTAGTTAAACTATAAAAGAACTGCTGCAAAATGCCTGCCTGCCGGCAGACAGGCAGCAAACCTTGATTTCAGAGATTAATTAAACAGGAAGGCCCTAAAAGCTTTCCTGTTTTTTTTAAAAAATCGCGGTTGAGGCTTAGCCTCAACCAAAGTACCACCCCGAAAAGGTACTCGTTATCAGGGGCTATATTTATACATATTTGTGTTGACAATACAAATATGTATGATATATTTTTATTATGAAATACTTTCCGAGAACTATCGAAAAAACGATTAAAGATTATTTAACCATATTTCCCGCAGTTGGTATTACCGGGCCGAGGCAGTCAGGAAAATCCACTACCCTTCAGAAAGTATTTGGACGCCAATACCGTTATGTTACTTTTGATGACCCTTTGGTGGTCAATTATTTTGAAAATGATCCCCGCGGATTTATGGAAAAATATGGGAATAAAGTTATTTTTGATGAAGTACAGAAATCTCCGGAAATATTCCACTACTTAAAGCTCGCTATTGACCGGGACCGGCAGAATACCGGAAAGTTTATCCTCACCGGGTCAAGTCAATTTTCTTTTATCAAACATATTACAGAGTCGTTGGCCGGCAGAATCGGCCTGCTGTCTCTTCTTCCCTTTCAGAGGCGGGAAATCGGAAAGGATTTACGGCCGAAACAAATCCTTAAGGGAAGCTATCCGGAATTGGCCGGCCGCAAATACTTTAAGGCCAAAGAGTGGTATGCGGCCTATGTAAACAATTATATTGAACGCGACGTGCGCTCTTTGTATAATGTGGGAAATTTACGCGATTTTCAGCGTTTTATCAATCTTTTAGCCGCCAGAGTAGCTCAAGAACTCAATATGAGCGTATTGGCTAATGATTTAGGGGTCAATGTTAAAACAATTCAGCATTGGATTTCCATCCTTGAAGCCAGTTATATAATTTTTCTTCTGCCTTCTTACCATAAAAATCTGGGTAAACGCATAATCAAACGTCCCAAACTATATTTCTACGACACAGGACTTATTTGCTATTTAACCGGAATTAAAGACGAAGATACTCTTTTCCGCGGGCCGCTGGACGGGCCGATTTTTGAAAATTATGTCATATCGGAAGTAAAAAAAATAATATTGCATGAAAATCTTGATACCCACGCGTTTTATTTTCGCAGTAATCTCGGTTTAGAAAGCGATTTAATCCTTGAAGATAGAGAGAAAAAAATAATCAAGTTTGTTGAAATCAAGTCAGGAAAAACAGCCACATATGCGATGGTTAAGAATTTGAAAAAACTCGTAGCGCTTGAGCAGCAATCAAAACATATTGCCAAGGTAAAAGTAACCGGCTGTCTGGTTTATAGAGGGAAGGCCGAAGAGCCTTTGGGCGGTATTCAATTGCAAAATGTTTCCGATTTTCTTTTGTAGCAATGCCGGGTTTCGGCATTTGGCATCAGTAGTGTAAACGGTGGAGAGCAGAGCTCCACAGAGAAAAAGGGGGATAGATTATGAAAAAACTTATTGTTTTGGCTTTGTTGACTTCACTAGCTTCAAGCTGTATTTGGTTTGAACAAAAAGAAAAACCAGCTATTAAAATAGGCAAAATCGAGATAAGTTCCCAACGGTTTCAACGGGAATTTGAATTGTCTAGTTTTGCAACCGAAGGCAAAAAGAAAGATTTCCTGGACACATTCATTTCGAGAAAGATTATTTTGCTTGAGGCGGAAAAGTTAGGATTAAATAAAGATCCGGAATTTTTGCGTGATGTACAAAATTTTTGGGAACAGTCTCTTCTTAAGCTTGTTATTGGTAAGAAAATAAAAGAATTGGTTCTAGATGTAAATATTGATGAAAAAGAAGTTCTATCTTACTATATGAAAAATAAGGATAAGGAGTTTGCCGATAAAGAATTCAATCAAGTAGATGATCAAATAAGAGGGATGTTGCTAAGAGATAAACAGCAAGATACTATAGGGGATTGGTCCGATTCTTTGAAAAGAGATGCCGAGGTTGTTATAGATTATGAACTTTTAGGGATAGATTCGAATTAGGAGGGATAGCTATGAAAGAAAAATTTAAAAGAAGGAATTATTTTATCGATAAAACTTTTCAGAGTAAATTTATGATTAAGTTTTGCCTAATAGTTATAATTTCGTCGGTGTTAATTATTGGCCTCTTGGTTTTTCTTTCCAAAGGCTCAACAACCGTAGCTATAGAGAATACCGAAGTAGTTGTTAAAAGAACTGCAGATTTTATCCTACCGGTGATAATTCAAACCGTACTTTTTACGTTTTTATTTTCAGCAACAGCTGTGTTGGCATTAACAATGATAGTTTCCCATAAAATGGCCGGGCCGCTTTTTAGATTAAAGAATGAGATAGATATTATAAAAGACGGCGATTTTAGAAGAAATTTCAATATTCGCGGTAACGATCAATTACAAAAGTTTTCTCAATCGCTGAACGAAATGCATATCTCCTTGAAAGAAAAGCACTTAGGCCTGAAAGAAAATTACAAAAAATTAAAGGATTATTTAGAGCGCAAGGATTATACTTTGTCGGTAGAAGACAAAGTTGAGCTTATCAAAACCCTGCAGGCAGTAGAGCGAGGATTAGACGAATTTAAGGTTTAATGAAGAATTTTTTGCTTCTTTTTATTTTCATCTTGATCTCTTTTTCTGCTTTTTCCCAGGCAGAAAACCTTTCGCTTTGTGCTCAAGGGAAATATTTTTCAATATACGGCTACAAAGGGTTAGATAAGGATTCTTTGTTACAAAAGATAGATTATCTCTATTTTGGGAATATTGATAGTATTCTTGGCCAAGATGGCTTTGAAGCGAAATCTTCTTTAGCAAAAGCAATAGATGGCCTTTATCTGGAAGTCTCCGATATCTTAGATATACATATATATAGCTTTCATGGAAAGATCGTGATAGTTCCTGACCAAAAGTATATAAAAGCTATAGCTAAATCATGCTTTGAAGGAGATTTTCCCGAGAGATCTTTTTGTTTGCCGGCGAAAAATACAGTATATATATCTTTTTCTGATTTAACTGTCGGTATGCTTGGCCATGAAATTGCCCATTTGATTATCTCTAATTATTTTGTAGTTCCGCCTCCGATAAAAGTTCAGGAAGTTTTAGCCGGTTATGTAGAGTATAAGTTACAGAAAAAGACCGGAAAATAATCCCCCATAATTACAATATTTCCTTAAAAGCAGGTGTTTTTCCCAAAAATCAACCCTAAAAATTTAAATTGAGTATTTTTTAAAAATACCATATAATAAAGTAAGATAATAGAAGATGATGAGTATGTATGGTGCTGTGCTTGTAATCTTTTAGACTAATAACCATTATAAAGAGGAGGGATGATACAAAGCGGTACATGTTAGGGGTTTTGAGTTTATTTTGGAGTTAAGTTTTCGAAACTAAAAAAGGTGAGTGTAAGGATGAGCGAAGAGAACAAAATTTACGTAGGTAATTTAGAGTATAGCGTTGATGAGGCTGCATTAAAGAGCTTTATCGAGGGTAAAGGTCTTCAGGCAAAAGAGGTAAAGGTAATAAATGATAAGTATACCGGAAGATCTAAAGGTTTTGGATTTGTAGCTTTTGAGACTGACGAAGAACTTCAGAAAGCAATTGAAGCTTTAGATGGCCAAGACTTAAGCGGAAGAGCCTTAAAGGTAAATAAGGCTAGACCGCCTAAACAGGGGTTTGACCAGGAAAGAAAGCCTAGCTACTAAAGCTATATTTAGATAAATTAGACAAGGACATATCCCGCTTATTATATTTTTTTTAAATGGGGGTGTGTCCTTTTTAATTTCTCCCCCTTTTTTTAGGGCTTGACGCATTTTAGCCAATATGTTAATATCTTATGGTTCGACTCCGCTCACCATTATCCTGAGCAAGCGAAGCGCGTCGAAGGATTAGCCTATGTTAGCAGTAGTTGAGATCAGTAAAAAGCAATACCTGGTAGAAAAAGGCGATACTCTCGAGGTCCAAAGGCTAAAGGGCCAGAAGGATAAGATCACCTTTGATAAGGTTCTTCTTCTAGCTGACGCTAAAAAAATAAAAATCGGGACTCCTTATGTCGACAAGGCAAAGGTAGAAGCCCAAATAATGGAGGAAAAGAAAGGCAAAAAGGTTATAGTGTACAAGTACAAGCGTAGGAAAAAGTACCGCATAAAAAGAGGACATCGTCAGATTTACACTGCTATTAAGATTACCCGCATTGCTACATCGCCTTCTCAAAGTTCTGCAAAGTGATAATCGATAAAGTAACAATCTATCTTCGTTCAGGCAAAGGGGGAGAGGGCTGCTCAAACTTAACTAATCTCTCTTCACGTAAGGTGATTTCTTCTGGTGGAGACGGAGGCAAGGGTGGAGATGTTATTTTAAGAGTTAGCCGCCATCTCTATGATTTAAGTAAGTTTAAAGGCAGCAAGAAGTTTATAGCTGCTGATGGGGAGCGGGGAAGGGCTAGAAACCAAAAAGGTAGAGACGCCGAGGACTTAATTGTTAATGTTCCTTCAGGAATACTGGTTCTAAAGGATGATAAGGTAATCGCTGATTTAGTCGGAGAAGGCAGAGAGTTTCTAATCTGTGGGGGTGGAAGAGGTGGTAAGGGCAATTATAAGCGTGATTACACCTTACCAGCCCAAGGACCCCAAGAGAGAGAAGTAACCTTAGATTATCGTATTCCTAATGATGTAGCTATTTTAGGATTTGCCAATAGCGGAAAGACCTCTTTTTTTAATGCCTTAACCGGACAGAAGCGTAAGGTAGCAGAATATGCTTTCACTACTACCACTTGTTTTTGGGCAAATAGTGATTATGATTTTGAGAGATTCGTAGTTTTAGATACTCCGCCTTTTAAGAAGAGTAAAGATTCCTCACCCCTAGAAGAAAATAGATTCTTAAGACATATTTTTCGTAGTAAAATACTCTTATTGCTAAGCGATAAGGCATCAGCTGAGGATGATTTTAAGAGCTTAGAAAGGGAGATTTCCCGATTTGACAGTTCTTTACTAAAGACGAAAAAAATTTTTTACTTGTTGTCGAAAATTGATACAATAGATAGGAAGAGTAAGAGAGGGTTTTTAAAAATATCAGTAAATAAACCCGAAACTATCGAGGCTGTTAAGGAGAAGATATCTAAGAGTTTAGGCGATCTGTAATCTAAGGCAGGTATTATGGCGAAAGGTGCAAAAAAAATTGTAGTAAAAATCGGCAGTAGCGTTATTGCCCCTGGGGGTAAGCGGGATTCAGATCTAGTCTCGCGACTCATAAAGGATATCCTTTTAGTTGAGGAAAAAGGCTATAAGACTATTTTGGTTAGCTCAGGAGCAATTGCTTGCGGTCTAAACCAACTTAAATTAAAAAATAAACCTAAGGATATGCATAAACTTATGGCTGTCTCTTCTTTGGGTCAGATCATATTAATGGATATGTTTAATGACAAATTTAAAAACCATAAACGGATATGTGCTCAAGTTCTTCTTACCTGGGATGATTTTGATAATCGTAAGCGCTACATGAATATCCGTAAAACAATTGAACAGCTCTTAGCAATTAATGCTATACCGATAATAAACGAGAATGATGTTGTCTCTCATGAGGAGATTGGTATTGGTGATAATGATCGTCTTTCAGCATTCGTAGCTGATTTAATTGGAGCCGAACAGCTAATAATTCTCTCAGACATAGAAGGTTTACTTGATGGCGAGAGATTAGTTAAAGAAGTCGCTCAGATAGACGATAAGGTAAGAGCCTTAGTCAAAAAGCAGGATAAGACTCATACTAAAGGCGGTATGGATACAAAACTCCAAGCAGCAACAAAAGCTAATCTTTCGGGAATAAGCACAGTAATCGCCAATGGCCGAAGAAAGGATGTTATTTCAAACATAATAAAGGGTGAGGGTATTGGCACTTTATTCCTGCCAAGTCACAAAATTGAAAGATCGCGTAAACGCTGGATTGATAGTAAACAGATAAAGGGCATAGTTATTATCGATGATGGAGCTAAAGGTGCTTTATTAAATAGAGGTAAGAGCTTGCTGGCCGTAGGTATCAAGCGAGTTGAAATGAATTTTAATAAAGGCGATGCAGTTGTAGTAATTGACAGCCAAGGAGAAACCATAGGCTGCGGACTAGTGAATTATAATTCCGATGATCTTAAAAGTGTTGGGAATAAGCGTTTTGAAAAAGAAGTAATCCATAGGGATAACTTTGTTAAGGCAGCTGATGGTTGGGTTTACCATAAAAATAAAAAATAAACGAGAAATTTATATGAGTACTTACGTTAAAAAATTAGTAAAAGAAGCTAAAGCAGCCAGTTATAAGCTAGCAAAACTAACTACTGCCCAGAAGAATAAGGCTCTTAAAAACATGGCTAAAGCTATATTAAAGGAAAAGAACTTTATTCTGCGTGAAAACAGAAAAGATATTACCCAAGCTATCAACAAGAAGCTAAAAAAGAGTTTTATTGACCGGCTCTCCTTAGACAATAAGCGCCTGAAAGAGATGAGTGCTTCTTTAGCGGCAGTAGCAGGCTTAGCTGATCCTGTTGGCCAGACTATTTCAACAAGAAAAAGGCCTAATCAAATGGTAGTTAAAAGGGTCAGGGTCCCCATAGGTGTTGTTTTAATCGTTTATGAGGCAAGACCGAATGTCACTAGTGATTGTGTCGGTCTATTATTTAAAACCTCTAATATTGGGATATTAAGAGGAGGAAGTAATGCCATAAATTCTAATAAGGCTATAGGTAAAGTATTAGAGAGAGCTTTAGAAAAGAGTGGTGTTAAATTTCCGGTATTTTTTGTGGTCGGGAAAACAGACCATAAAGTAGTAAGCCAACTCTTAAAAGCTGATCAACATATTGATTTAGTTATTCCTAGAGGCGGAGAAGCCCTGATAAGAAAAGTTGCTGATATTTCACGGATACCAGTAATAAAACACTATAAAGGAATATGCCATATCTATATAGATAAGAGGTTTGACCTAAGCCAAGCTTTAAAGATCTGTGTAAATGCCAAGGTCCAAAGACCTTCGGTCTGCAATGCTGTCGAGACTATTCTTATTCACCAAGATGGGGCCAAGAAGTTCTTACCACTCCTAAAGAAAGAATTTGATAAATGCGGCGTTGAGATACGAGGGGATTCTAAAACAGTAAAACTATTACCGGGTATAAGCAAGGCAAATAACAAGGATTGGACCAGAGAGTATCTTGATTTGATTATTTCAATAAAGGTTGTAGGCTCAATTCAGGAAGCAATTGAGCATATTAATCGCTATGGTTCACACCATACTGACAGTATCCTTACTAAGGACCTTAGCAATGCTAATAAGTTTGTAAGAGAGGTGGATTCTGCCTGTTGCTTTAGTAACATTTCTACCCGTTTTAGCGATGGTTATCAATTTGGTCTGGGAGCAGAAATTGGTATTTCTACTGACAAGCTTCATGCCCGAGGACCAATGGGGCTAGAAGAGCTAACCACATATAAGTATGTGGTTGTAGGAAACGGGCAAATAAGAAAATAATATTATGAAGATAGGGATACTCGGAGGAGCATTCAATCCGCCTCATGCTGGTCATCTTATTATAGCCCAAGACATCTTAGATGCTCTTAAGTTAGATAAGGTTTTTTTTATTCCGGTGAGCACATCTCCTCATAAAAAAAGCAACGGTGTTAGTGGGCAATTAAGGTTAGAGATGGTAAAGCTGGCAACTGCAGGCAATGAGGCCTTCGAAGTCTTAAGTATAGAGATAGAGAGAGGTGGTATCTCTTTTACTATTGATACTGTTAGGGAATTAGCGAAAAGCTATCCTGAAGATGAACTTTACCTTATTATTGGTTCAGATCTAGCAAATGAATTTTCTTCTTGGAAGAACTACGAAGATATTAAGAAAGAGGTAAAGGTAGTAGTGGCTAATCGTAAGGAATATCCCTTAGAGAAGGAGAGTTCTCATCTGGCGGTAGATATCCGGCAGATAGAACTATCTTCATCTCAAATACGGGAATCAGTAAAAAATGAGTCTTCGATAAGAGACTTAGTCAAGAGAGAAGTAGCTGATTACATACGAGAACACAATCTTTATAAGAGCGAAAAGGAGGAGCAATGATTAAGTTTGGCACAGATGGATGGCGAGCAATTATAGCTGAAGATTTTACTTTTGAAAATGTAAAGATTGTTTCTCAAGCAATCGCTGATTATCTTAAGTCAGGTAAGGGGAAAGCTAAGAGCAGGAGAGTTGTTATTGGCTATGATCGTAGATTCCTATCCAAGGAATTTGCCAGGACAGTAGGATGTGTTTTAGCAGCCAATAAAATAAAAGTTACTTTATCAAATAGGGATGTGCCTACTCCAGCTGTCAGTCTTCATTGTCGAAATAGGAAGTATGATTTAGGGGTTATGATTACAGCCTCTCATAACCCGGCCAGATTCAATGGTTTAAAGATTAAGACTCCTGAAGGTGGTTCTGCTGATAAGCCTCTCACCGATAAGATCGAGAGCCTTTTTGGTAGGTGTAAGCCTAAGTATATTGATATAGCCTTAGCCAAGAAGAAGAATTTGTTAGTCTTAGAGGATTTAACTGCCGATTATATTGATTTCTTGAGAAAATTCATAAATGTAAAAAGAATAAGAAAACTAAAGCTAAAAGTCTTAGTAGATGTAATGTATGGTTCCGGGGATAATTTTGTTGAGAGAATTCTCGGCAAAAGCAATATCAAGATAGATTACTTGCATAATGAGATAAATCCTTCTTTTGGCGGAATTCGTCCTGAGCCAATAGTCAGCAGCTTAGGAGAACTTATAACTAAGATGAAAAAAGGAAACTATGACTTAGGGATAGTCTTAGATGGTGATGCTGATAGAATTGCTATGGTTGACGGTAAGGGCAATTACATAAATGCTCAGGTTATCTTGCCTCTTCTAGCTATTCATATGATTAAGAATAGGAAGGCTAGGGGCGGAATTGCTAAGACAGTTGTCGGCAGTAATGTCATTGATAAGGTGGCTCTTTCATTAGGGGTGGCTTGTTATGAGACCCCGGTAGGTTTTAAATACATATCTAATCTATTTAAAGATAACCTGGTTTGTATCGGTGGAGAAGAAGCCGGAGGGATTGGCTTTAAAGGTTATATTCCTGAAAGAGATGGTTCAGCAGCATTTCTCCTTCTTCTCGAGATGATTGTCAGCGAAGGCAAAAAGTTCAACACCATCTTAGCTAATTTCTATAAGAAATACGGCCGTTATTACTATAGCCGTACAGCTATTCCAATAAAAAGTATAAAGAAAAGTTTATCAGATATGAAGTTACCAACTTCCCTTTTCGGCAAAAAAATCGAAAGAATAAATACTCTTGATGGAATAAAGTTAATAGCTAAAGATTGTTGGCTTATGTTTAGAAAATCGGGGACAGAGCCAATTGTAAGAGTTTACGCTGAGAGCAAGAGTAGAAAAGAAGCTGAGAAGCTTGTTGCCTTAGGTAAGAGAAAAGTTTATGCTTTATAGGATATCTACTACCTTAGTCTACTGCTATTTGAAATTATTTTATAAGCTCGATATAAGAGGAAAAGAATTTATTCCCAAAAAAGGGCCTTTTATCTTAGCGGCAAATCACTTAAGTAACTTAGACCCACCTCTCCTAGCGGTTATTTCTCCACGTAAGGTAGGTTTTCTTGCTAAAGAGGAGTTATTTCGTAACAAGATAGTTGGTTTTTACTTTAAGAATGTAGGTCTATTGCCTTTAAAGAGAGGGCAGAATGATATTGGGGCTGTGCGCCTAGCACTTAAGGTGCTGGAGAGTAAACCTTTGGCTATTTTTCCCCAAGGTACACGTGGGGCTAGTCTGGAAGCAGTTAATAACGGGATAGGTTTTCTTTGTAAGAAGGCTAAAGTCTCTATAGTTGCAGCAAGAATCTACGGAACTAGCAAAGAGTCTTCTAAGGGGTTGAGTTTTTTCAATAAGGGCAAAATAAGGGTTATTT
>Ga0265596_1001659_pt1 | contig 10291 bp, 10 predicted proteins | sample saktaG_FD_190143 | JGI IMG/M metagenome (GOLD analysis project Ga0265596, IMG submission 190143) | Saline water microbial communities from Sakinaw Lake, British Columbia, Canada - sak_2013_06_06_60m | ecosystem: Environmental > Aquatic > Non-marine Saline and Alkaline > Saline ...
AAAAAAGGTTTTTTGAAATAAATGTCGTATTTTAATAAATAGTGTGAAATTTGAATTGCTATCAATTGAATACCCAGTAGACGCTATCCCTAATTTTATTTGGAGGTAAAGCAATGAACATGTATTTTTACCAGAAAAGTCTCTCAAAATTACCACTTCCCGCTCTCGATAAAACATGCCAAAAACTCATGAATTGGAGTAAATTTATGCTTTCAGAGAATGAAATCGAATTGACCCGGGATGCTATCAATCATTTTCAATCCGCCGGGGGCGTGGGGCCAATCCTTCAGAATCACTTAAGAGATTTATCCCAAGACCCTAAATTAAACAATTGGTTAGAACCTTTTTGGTCTGAATCGTATCTTTGTAATCCCTCGCCTTTACCAACAGACAGTAATGTGACTTTTGTTATCGATAAAAATCATCAAATTAAATATTTATCGTTGCCTGAATTCCTCACAAGTCTCATTATTACACTTTTTGAATTTAATAACCTTATATTAACCGAGTCTTTGGATATTGATTACCAAAAGAAACAACCCCTGTGCATGTCCCAGTATAAAACTCTTTTTAGTACCACAAGAATTCCCGGAAAAATAAAGGATTTTCATCTCACTGAAGCCAATACCTCCCATGTCATTATCATTCACCATGGCCATTACTATCGCCTCGATGTTCTTGATAAAAATAAGAATATTTTAAGTTATACTGCTTTACAGCAAAATATCATGGCAATTTTAAACACCCCTAAAACCATTAATAGGTTGGCCTTAGGTGCTTTAACGACTCTCCCAAGAAGAAAGTGGGCTCATTTAAGAAGTCTTCTAATTAACCTTAGTCCTCGAAATGAAAAAAATCTTCATCAGATCGAAAGTGCCTTAGGGGTTTTTATTATTGATGACAACCGGTATAAAAACGATTCGCTGATGTTTAAAAATATTTTCTGTGGAGATTCTTATAATCGTTGGTATGATAAATCTCTTCAATTTATTCTCAATGAAGCAGGTGATTTTGGTATAAATTATGAACACTCCGGGGTAGACGGCACCACATTAGGCCATCTTGTGGCCTACCTTTATCAGAATATGCGCCCTTTTGAAACCTCATCAAATGTTATTAAAAAAACACCTGTGGAAGAAATCACCTTTACCCTCAATGATTTACTCACATCAGCAATAAAAGAAGCTACGACACTGAACCGGGAAGCCTATAAAAATCTTGCTTTCGAAGTATTGCCCTTCACAGAATTTGGCAAGGAACATATTAAGACTCTCGGTGTCAGTCCTGATAGTTTTGTTCAGATTGGCATTCAATTGGCTCAGTATAAAGTTTTTCAAAAGGTTTTCAATGCGTATGAATCCGTTATGACAAAACAATTTTTAGGTGGTAGAACAGAAACCATGCGGCCTCTCACCAGGGAATCTTTGGCTTTTGTAAAAAATCCGACTCTGGAAGGTTTAAGAGCTGCCTCTTTAAAACATGTTGAACGAATCAATGAGTGTAAAAATGGCCAGGGAATTGAACGACACTTATTTGCTCTTAAAAAAAGCCATGAAACACTTTTTCCCTTAAAGCCACTCCCCAAAATATTTTCTTCTCCTGGTTACACGGCAATTACCGCCAACTACTTTTCTACCAGTACCAGTAGCTCTTTTGGGATGCGCTATGCAGGTTATGGCCCTTTTATTAAAGATGGCTTTGCAGTGCGATATTTAGTCTATAAAGATCGATTACATTTCGTTCTTTCATGTCAAAAACATAGGGCTGATTCCTTGATTCTCTTGAAGGCTTCTCTGGCAAAATCTCTAAAAGAAATGGCAGCTCTAAGCGGCGAATAAAATAATTGAGAAGGCAAAGGAGTCAGTTTTTTAAGGCCGGAACCATTTGTTTCCTTTACTTGAGGGTAAGCGCTTTTTTGACTTCTTAGATGAAATCAGCTATTATAATAATATAATGATATTAATCAAATATCATTAAAAGCGACTAAACTTTAGGTTAAATTCTCTTTAATTTGCCTTCAAACAGCTTATACTTATCAACAACACATTTACTTACTTTATTTAATTTGCTTCAACTTTGCCAATCACATAAGGAGATTAGTTTTATAGTGAAATAATAAATAAGAAAATAATTCACCAATCGAAACAAAACAATAAAAATCACAATAATTAAATAATTATTGTAGCAAAAAAGGAGGTAATTAAATTCTTATAATTAAAAACAACATTTTTTATCAATTGTTTTATTAGAATAATCTGTGAGATATTAATGCATTTTGGTTTCTTAGATTTTTATGTTTAAAAAACAAAAAAGGAGATTAAATAAACTTTATGAAAAATAAATTATTTTTAATGATAACTATATTGTTAATCAGTATATTATTATTCAGTTTTACATTAACAAGCTTAGCAAAGGATAAAATTGTTTTTGCAGATCCGGGTTGGGATAGTGCTAGATTTCATAACGGCATAGCCCAAACAATAATAGAAGAAGGTTACGGTTACCCTACAGAGGTGATTGCCGGCTCTACTGCAGCTACTTTTATAGGATTAATAGAGGGCGATATTGATGTTTATATGGAAGTATGGACAGCTAATTTAGGAGATACCTATTATGACCCTATAAAGGAAGGGATAATTATCGAGACATCGATAAATTTTAACGATAATGCCCAGGGACTTTATGTTCCCACCTATATAATTGAAGGGGATAACGAAAGAGGGATTGAAGCAACTGCCCCAGATTTAAAGACAATATTTGATTTGAAAGATTACTGGGGAATATTTAAAGATGAAGAGGACCCTTCCAAAGGTAGAATTTACGGTGCTCCCCCAGGATGGAAAGTTGATGAGATTCTGAGAGCAAAAGTCAAAAGTTCTGGTTTGGATGAATATTATAATTATTTCAGTCCCGGTTCAGATAGTGCTTTAAGTGCCGCTATTGTTGGTGCTTACGAAAAAGGCGAACCTATGGTAGCTTATTACTGGGAACCTACCTGGGTTATGGGTATGCTGGATATGACCCTGTTGGAAGATGAACCCTACAGTGAAGAAAAGTGGACCGAAGAAAGTGGTTATGCCTGTGAATTTTCAGCCATGGATATTGCCATCGCTGTTAATAAGGATTTCCCCGCTAGAGCACCGGAAGTAGTAGAATTTTTAAAGAATTACCATACTACCAGTGCCATGGCCAGTGCAGCTCTGTCTTATATGATGAAAAACGAGAGTGATACCAGGGATGCAGCAGTTTGGTTTTTAAAGACCAGAGAAGATGTATGGACAAAATGGGTACCGGAAGAAATTGCAGAAAAAGTAAAAAAAGCCATAAATTAAATTAGTTAAACATATAATGTTTTTTCTAAAATAAACATAAAAGAAAGGAATTGTTGCCTGCTTTGAAACAATAGAAGCAGGCAACAATTATCATTAGTATTATGAATACATTATTTGATTTTCCAGAATTTTTTACAATCAATATAGGCCAATATGTCGAGAGTTTTATAAAATGGCTAATCCATAATTACGATTTCTTTTTCGATGCTATCAAAGAAGGGGTACTATGGTTTTTATTACATGCACGGAGTGTATTTATGTGGTTTCCCTGGGTTGGTGTGATAATTATTGTATTTATTCTTGGATGGAAGCTTATTAGTTGGAAATCCGGAGTTACTTTTGCCGGTTTACTTTTTTTAATTGGTGCCATGGGTTTATGGGATGAAATGATGCTTACTTTATCCGTGGTTTTGGTTGCAGTAGTCATTGCCTGTTTAATCGGTGTTCCCCTGGGTATTCTGATTGCCTATAATTCCCGTTTTGGAGCTATGGTAAAACCTGTATTGGATGCCATGCAGACTATGCCCAGTTTTGTATATTTAATCCCGGCTATCATGTTGTTCGGGTTAGGGAGCGTACCTGCTGTTTTTGCTACAGTAATTTATTCTACTCCGCCGGCTATTCGTTTGACCAGTTTAGCCATAAAAGGTGTGTCTAAAGAAATGGTGGAAGCTGGAAATGCCTTTGGCTCAACGAAATGGCAAATTTTAACCAAGATAGAATTGCCTCAGGCCTTTCCCACTATTATGATGGGAATCAACCAGACCACCATGATGGCAATGGCCATGGTGGTAATATCATCTATGATTGGAGCTAAAGGATTAGGACTAAATGTCCTGCAGGCAATTAACCGTATAAATATTGCTATGGGTTTTGAAGCAGGAATTAGTATTGTTTTTCTAGCTATTACCATTGATAGAATAACCCAGGGAATTGCCAATAAGTATAAATATCCAAAATAAGTCAAACTATCAATTTTTTCTAGATAAGAAAATCAAAGGAGCTTAGTCAGCTATGAGTGAGAAGATTAAAATAAAAGTAGAAAAACTAACTAAAATATTTGGGAAAAGACCCAAGGAAATATTAAAACGGTTAAAGAAAAATCAATCCAAAGAAAAGATATTCAAAGAAACGGGCTATACAGTTGGCGTAAAAAATGTCTCATTTGTTGTGAATGAGGGAGAATTTTTTGTCATCATGGGTCTTTCTGGAAGCGGTAAATCAACATTGATTCGTTGTTTAAATATGCTGAATAAACCTAGTGCGGGAAACATTTATGTAGACGGGGAAGATGTGGTCAAATATAGTCCATCTCAGTTACGGGAATTCAGGCAGAAAAAAGCAGCTATGGTGTTTCAAAATTTTGGATTATTTAATCATCGGACTGTTCTGGGTAATGTAGAATATGGTCTTGAAGTCAGAGGCATGACACAAGAAGAAAGAAAGATAATTGCTTTAGAGACGATTGAATCTGTTGGATTATCCGGATGGGAAAACAAGTATATTACCGAATTAAGCGGAGGAATGCAGCAGCGGGTAGGATTGGCACGTGCATTGGCTAACAACCCTGATATATTATTGATGGATGAACCGTTTAGTGCCCTGGATCCCTTAATACGTCGGGATATGCATCTGGAATTACTCGATATTCAATCTAAATTAAAAAAGACCATTGTTTTTATTACTCATGATGTAAATGAAGCTTTTAAACTAGGTGACCGTGTAGCCGTGATGAAAGATGCTGAGATTGTCCAGATTGGTGAACCGGAAGATATTTTAAACAATCCTTCTAATTCTTATATTGAGAATTTTGTGAGAGGTATTGACCGTTCAAAAGTATTACAGGCTAAGCATATTATGGTTAAACCGACTGCCATGGTCAACTTGAAACATGGTCTAAAAGTAGCCATTAAAGAAATGGAAAGCAACAGTATATCCAGTGTATTTGTAGTTGGAGACAATCGAAAACTCGAAGGGATTGTTACTATTGATGATGCCATTGAAGCTGTAAAAAAGAGAAAAACTTTACAAGAAGCACTTAAACAGTGTTATTTTACTGCTGATGAAGAAACCTATGTGGAAAAACTTATCCCCATGGCAGTTGATACAAAATATCCCATAGCGGTTATTAATGAAAACAGAAAGTTGATGGGAATTATTATGCGAGTCTCTGTATTATCAGGTTTAATTCAGGATAACTCAATATAAGTAAATTTTTTAATAAAAGGTAAAAAGTAGAAAAGGGGTCAGGTCTCAACATTTGACATAACTCTATCTAAGTGCTAACATTTTATTATGACTAGACCTTTACGATTATCTTTTGAAAATGCTTTTTATCATATTACCGCCAGGGGCAATCGAAGAGAGAAGATATTCTATTCCAGCCGAGATAAAGAGATATTTTTAAAAAGATTAAAAGAAACGCTCATAAAATATTCGATGATTTGTTACGCTTATTGCCTCATGGATAATCATTATCATCTCTTTATTAAAACGAATAAATCCAACCTATCTCAAGGTATCCATTATCTCAACAGTTCTTATGCCAATTGGTTTCGTAATAAACATCAAATCATCGGTCCTCTTTTTCAAGGCCGGTTTAAATCTATTCTGGTGGATGCCGATCATTATGCCCTTACCCTCTCAGCTTATATTCATCTCAATCCCTTACGTGCCGGAATCATAAAACAATTAGAAGATTATCCCTGGAGCAGTTATTTGGATTACTTAAATTTAAGAAAATCTGATATATCTGATCCTTCTTTTGTACTAAAATCTATAGACCATGATACTTTGAAAGCAATGAGCAAATATCGAGAGTATGTTAGCGAAAATCAGGATATAAAAACCCCTATTAGAGAATCCTATCGCCATATCGCTCTTGGCAGTGAAACCTTTATTGAAAAGGTAAAAGAAAAGATGGAACATCTAGGTCGAAGAAGAGAAATTCCTTCTACCCGCTTTCTGTCTAAACATGATGTGGATACGATTATTACTAAAATGACTCAAGCATTACCTATTGAAAGAAGTATAATCTTTGATAAAAAAAGAGGAAACCTGAATCGCTCTTTGGCAATCTATCTCATTAAGCGGTTCACGCCACTTTCCTTATCTGAAATAGGTGAACTTTTTAAGATGGATTATTCAGCCGTTTCCCAGACTGCTAAAAGATTTGAACAAAAAACCGAAGTTAATCATGAAATAAAAGAGGTCATGCAAAGGGTGATAACAGCTTTGAAGGAAGTATGAATGTCAAATGTTGAGACCTGACCCCTTTATTTCCGAAAAATTAATATGAAAAAGGAATGATGTAAGATGTCAAAAGATAAGATAAATGGTTTCTTAAACGAAAAAAAAGGAGAGCATTTAGACCAGGTAAAAGAAATTGCTATTGCTGATGTGGAGATCTTAAATGAGATTCTTCAGGGATTGAAGTCTAAAAATGAATTCTTTCGTTATAATTGCCATAAAGTGATTTTTCAGATTAGCAAGACGCATTCTCAAGTATTATATTCTAAATGGGACTATTTTTTTGATTTATTAGAAAGCCCCAATGCTTACCATCGAATGTCTGCCATAAATATTATTTCCCACTTGACTTATGCGGATACCGGGAAAAAATTTGATCGGGTTTTCGACCGGTATTTTCAATTTTTAGATGATGAGAGCATGATTGTTGCCAGGTACCTGGCTATAAGTGCAGGAATAATAGCTAAAAACAAACCTTATTTAGCTGAAAAGATTATGGAAAAGCTTTTAGAGATAGAGAATACCCATCATGAAGAAGAAAGAAAAGACTTGATTAAACATGATATTATTCAATCTATTTCTGTTCTATTTGAACAAATGGCTGAAAAAGAAAAAATAATATCTTTCGTTGAGAAGCAATTAAATAGCAGCAGTGCGAAAACCAGAAAAGCTGCAAAAGCTTTTTTAAATAATTTTGGAAAATCAAATAGGGTTTAGGTTAATATGTCAAAAATGTTTTTGGAATCTGACAAACCGCTTTATACTTGTAATGCTGAAAACTGCCATGGTTGCGGGTTGTCCGATAAATTAGTTTGCCATTTCAATATTAAACAATTATTTGGCTTTTTACTTATAGTAGTTCCTTTTTTTATTATTGCAGGAATCATTATTATTAAATTCAATCCTTTTCTGTTGATTCCCTGGATAGTATTCTTTCTATTTTATTTTGGGTTTATTGAAATAAGAGTTATGTGTTCGCATTGTCCTCATTATGCAGAATCAGAAATCAAAACATTAAAATGTTGGGCAAACTATGGTTCGCCAAAATTATGGAAATATAGGCCCGGCCCCATGTCTTTGAATGAAAAAATAATATTTTATTTAGGCTTTACTATTATTCTGATATATCCAATTACTTTTTTTATATTAGAAAATAGTTATATTTTTTTAGGGCTGTATTTTATATTCATAGTTTTAGGTAAATTAGCATTAAATAAATATTATTGTACTCATTGTATTAATTTTTCCTGTCCGCTTAATAATGTAAATGAGGGAATTAGAAGAAAATTTTTCAGTAAAAATCCAGTAGTGAGAGATGCATGGAAAAAATATGTGCAAATGTAAGGGGGCTATAATAAAATGGCATTTCTTACGTTGAAGAAAGGTAGATTGAATGAAAATTACCATCATTTACGGAAATCAAAGGAAAGGAAGCACTTATCATTGTGTTAAGATAATAAAAGATACCTTTCTGGTACATGAAGATGTCACCTTTACCGAGTTTTTCTTGCCCAGGGATATGCCACATTTTTGTCTCGGTTGCTTTAATTGTTTTTTAACCGGTGAACAAAATTGTCCGCATTATGAACATGTTCTGCCGATTGTGGATACCCTACTCAACTCGGATGCCATTATATTATCCTCACCTACCTATGGATTCAATGTAACAGGTTCCATGAAGGCTTTGATAGACCATTTATGCTACATGTGGGTGTCTCATCGGCCCAATGAAAAAATGTTTTCCAAAGTTGCTATGCTGGTATCGACCACTGCCGGTTTGGGAACCGGAAGCACGCTCAAAACGATGAAAGATACGCTGAATTTTATAGGAGTAAAACGTATCTATTCTTATGGGGTGGCAGTGGCAGCAGCAAGCTGGCAGGAAGTGAAACCGGATAAAAAAAGTAAAATAGAACAAGCACTTACCAAAAAAACTAAAAAATTCTACCAGGCTGTAAAAAAGAGAGACAAACTATCCTATCGGTTGCATACAAAAATCTTCTTTTTTATCATGAAACGGCTAATTTCGACCTATAATGATGAAAATTTTGATAAAAAATATTGGCAAAAAATGGGCTGGCTCGAAAAAGTGAAACCTTTTTGAAAAATGTGATAGATTGTGACAGGGGACGATTCTTTATCATGAGTATAAATTATAATAAACTTGCCAGGGAGTACGATTTAAGTAGAAGAGCTGATATGAGTACAGATATAAGATTGGCAAGCGATGCACAAATTACACCGAATAATGAATTTATAAGGCTTGTAGAAAATAAGGGCTTTTCGATATTCCACTTGATTACAGAAGAAGAATATGAAAAAGGATTAGTGTGAAGATATGGGGTCAGGTCTTGAAATAACACATTTTCCATCAATAATTTCTTGTTGTTAAAAAAATGTGTCATTTCAAGACCTGACCCCCTTTTTAATCTAGGGATTCACCAGGCACTGGGCGATTAAGATAATTTTACGGTCTTTTCTACTCATCATTCCCACCTCTCCTTTATTTATAATGATACAGAAATATCAATCTATCTTAGATTGACTGTTTTTGCCTGATCCTGTTGACATAATTTACAATATTCAGGTGCCAGTGAAAGCCATTGTTTATCTTCTTCTCCCTGATTGGGAAAATCTTTAATTACCTCGCCATCCAGCATTTCAACTATCCGATTGGATTTGGCGGCAATATGCCGCTCATGGGAAATGATTAAAAAGGTGGTTTCCATTTCCTGATTAATTTTTTTCAATAATCCAAAAACTTGATCGGTATTGACTGAATCCAGATTCCCCGTGGGTTCATCGGCCAAAATCAAATCAGGTTCATTAATCAGGGAACGTGCAATGGCTACCCGCTGCTGCTGGCCACCGGACAAGTTATTTCCTCTATTATGCATCCTGTCTTTTAAACCAACCAGCTCCAGCAATTCTTTTGCTCTTTTCACCTTTTTAGCCGGTGCCAATTGATGCTGTATCCAGGTTGGTATCAAGACATTTTCCAGGGCTGTAAATTCCTTTAGTAAAAAGTGAAATTGAAAAATAAAACCGATATGCTGGTTTCTAAATTCTGCCAGCTGATTATCTTTCATCTTTACAAGGGCAGAGCCTTTATAATAAATAGTGCCCGAAGTGGGTTGGTCCAGAGCACCCAGTATATTTGCCAGAGTGGTTTTTCCGCATCCGGAAGGACCGATAAGGGCGATAAATTCATTCTTTTGAATCTGTAAGTTAACGCCCTTTAAAGCAATGGTCTTGATGACCTGACCATAAGCTTTTTTAATGTCTTTTGCTTCCAGTAATATATTTTTTTCAGGCATTTCTGATTACCTCAATAGGATTCATTTTTGCCGAAGTGTTGGCCGGAATTAAGCTTGAGACAATTCCGGCAATAGTCGTCACAATGATAACCAGAATCATTTGGGCAGGTCTTATTTCAATAGAGAACACACTAACAAAAGTGGTAAAAGACTTCACCAGCATGGCACCCAATAAAGCACCCAATAAAGCACCCAATAAGCCGAGAAAACCTCCCTGGAAAATAAAAATCATTCGGGCTCCGCTATTTCTGATTCCCAGGGCTTTTAAAATTCCCAGTTCCCTTGACCTTTGAATGACCGAAATTCCCAGCACGCTGGAAATACCCAGAGTAACCGCCAGCAGGACAAAAATTTGAATGATATAATTGGAAAAGCTTTGACTGCTTAAGGCAT
>Ga0265596_1001667_pt1 | contig 10268 bp, 10 predicted proteins | sample saktaG_FD_190143 | JGI IMG/M metagenome (GOLD analysis project Ga0265596, IMG submission 190143) | Saline water microbial communities from Sakinaw Lake, British Columbia, Canada - sak_2013_06_06_60m | ecosystem: Environmental > Aquatic > Non-marine Saline and Alkaline > Saline ...
TCACCGAGATCAGCTTGTTGGGTTTGATGGAAAAAGGATAAAGTGATAACGGTTCCACAAACTGAGTATACTGGTCATCTCCTTTGAAAGGGTCGGTTGTCCACCGATCGGGAAGTCCGGGCAAATCAGGGGAATAAAGGGCATGGAAAAGCCAGAAGCGGCTGGTTGCCCATTCGCGGGGAACAGGTGCATAAATATCCTGCCAGATAAACTCCTTTCCGCTCGCCGGATCCCACCATCCATGATCGATGGCAATCTGCTGGTAATTGGAAGAAACTCTGAAGTTGTTGGTATCCGCGATGTCGATCTCCTTGATGATACTCCAGTTCGGGATCATTGTGACATGGTCGTCAGGAAGCCGTTGGGCAGCCCATAACGCTCCGGGGTTTCCACTTCCCGGGACCCAATCCGGTCCCACTGAAAAGAGCTCCAGGATCCAGACCTCATTTTTATCGGCAATCGCCAGGCACTCCGATTCAGTGCCGCAGGAAGGCAGAAAACCATAGTCATCCATCAGATCCGTGATCAGACTCAGCGCTTCACGAGCGGTTTTACACCGCTGCAGGGCAAAGATCATGGCCTGCTCAACCGTCATGATCTGTTTCCCGGTTTCACGGTCGGTACGCAGTTCATCCTTCTGGCTCATGGTACTCTCGCCGATGGCTAATTGAAACTCATTGATGTGGCTGTAGGCCGAATGGATGTACTGATAGGTCTCCTCTGCCTGAGGGATAAATCCTAACGTGTCTCCATATGAATCAAGCGGTTGCTGGGGATTCTGGATGCCCCAATAGACCGGGGCCATAGAACCTTTGGGAAACTTCATCCGCGGGATCACACGAAAGCGGCAATCGGGACCGCCATCAGAGTGGGAGACGATCACCGAACCATCGGTAGTGGCTTTCTTTCCGGCAACGATGATGGTGCAGGAATAATTTTGCTGATACGAAACAAGAAGGACCAGGAATATATAAAACGACTTTCTTTTCATAGGGATAGCATGTTGGTTTTAAATACGACTGAGAACAAAAATAAGACTTTCGGGTTACATGCCAAGACTATCACCGCTAAGACGCAAAGGAACCCGAAACCCGAAACTACTTCTCCAGCCATCTCTTTTGCGTCGCCACTCCCGACGAGAGTTGCGTTTTGAAGAAGAAAATCTTATTGATTGGGCGATTGTCGATTGGAGGATGTTCGATTAGTATCTTAAAATATCGTCCAGACCATGTTTGATCTCCTCTAAATTCTCCACAGTAATATCTCCGATTTTCCGGATTAGCCTCTCCTTCGAAATAGACCTGATATGAAAAATCATGATTTCTGATTTCTCAGCTAACCTGTTCTTGTCATCTGGTTCCAGAATGATATTGCCTTTATATCCTTTGATTTTTGTGGTTATGGGGCAGGCAATTACAACCTGCAGGTAGGTGTTTAACAGGTTTCCGCTGATGATGACAACCGGACGATGTCCTTTCTGTTCGCTTCCCCTGACAGGATTAAGGTCGGCATACCAAATTTCGCCTTGTTTCATTTGTTAAGCTGTTCCAGGTAGTCCTCCATCCCCTCTTCGGCCATGGTTAAAATATTCTCATCCATCCCCGCCTGTTTATACGATCTTATGTATTCAGCCCGGGTAAGTTGGTCGAGATAGATCTCCAGGGCCTTTTCTATTAGTTTATTCTTTGGGATTTTCAGTTTCATTGCCATTTCATGCAATTTTCCCAGCAGAGAATCTGGCAGAGAACTGGTGAATGTAGCCATGATTTATGATTTTTATTTATGTTTTGCAAATATAATAAATAAAGCATATGCTCACCTCACCATCGGATAAAACGCATCCGGAATATGGTTGATGCTAACGTTATCTCCCTGAACCAGGATTGAGACGATATCAAACCTGACTTCAACATCCCTGCGTTTCCATCTAACATACGCATTCGCCGAGCGGATAATAACGCGTTGTTTTTCACGGGTAACCGCCAACTCAGGTTCGCCAAAGACATTCGAATGACGGGTTTTAACTTCCGCCACGACCAACGTGTTGCCATCTTCTGCGATCAAATCCAGTTCATTCCGCCCAAACCGCCAGTTTGTTTCCAGGATTCTGTATCCCTTCTCTTTAAGGTGCCGGGCGGCAAGTTCTTCCCCCTTTTTACCCAATTCATGTATTGCTCCCATAAATCAAATAGTGATGTAGTGATATAGTGAAATTGAACCCCTAAATCCCCTAAAGGGGACTTACTCCCTCCCCTTCAGGGGAGGGCCGGGGAGGGGTGCATCTATCAATCAAAAATCACCGAAACCTCTTTCTCCACAATTAGTCTGGCCTTTCTTCCGAGGTAGAGAGCAACATTCATCTTTTCGTGGCCGGAGGGGAAGTCGAAACAAACCGGGTAGTTATACTCCTTTACAGCCTCCTGGATGATCTCTTGTGGACTCTTCCCAAATGGCACTTCGTTGTCTCTCATAGCAGTCAGCCCGCCAACGATCAGACCCTTCAACCCGTTCAGCTTTCCGCTCCGTTTCAGGTTCATCATCATCCGGTCAAGATGATATACATATTCATCCACATCTTCCAGCAGCAGAATCTTACCTCTGGTATCAATGTCGGAAGGCGTTCCGGCTAAACTATATAGGATCGATAGGTTCCCTCCTGCCAATTCGCCTTCCATTAATCCGGTTCGATCCCAAAAGGTTATATGTTTGGAGTAAGAAATTTTTTCACCGAAGAGTGCTTTTCTCAGCGATTCGACGGTTATTCCATTGATATCCTGATCCTTGATGTTATACGGCATCGTAGCATGGAGTGTCTGAATTCCCAGATGCCGGTGGATGTGGGAGTGAAGGACTGTGATATCACTGTAACCAACGATCCATTTGGGTTGTTTGGAGAAGGTTGTAAAATCAAGTCCATCGATGATCCTGACCGTTCCATACCCTCCCCGTGTGGCAATGATTGCTCTGATAGAGGGGTCGTCGAGCATTTGTTGAAGGTCCTGTCGCCGTTGTTCATCCGTGCCACTGAACTGATGATGCTTCCCAAATACATGTGTCCCGAGTACCACTTCCAGCCCCCACTTCTGAAAAAGTTTCATAGCAGGGAAGACCTCCTCGAAGGTGATGCTTCTGGCAGGAGAAACGATGGCGACTTTATCGCCTTTCCGGAGATACGGGGGAAGGGTCATATCCTTGATCATAGTCTGTTTGTACAAAGTTATGAAAGCTGCAGATATTTAGAGACCTTGGAGATATTTTCCGGCGTGCCCAGCAGATACAGAACGTCATCCATTTGAATCTCGGTAGCCCGGTCTATCTGGGTGATGTATTTTTGTCTGCGCTGGATTGCGAGAAGGGTTACGCAAAATTCCCTTCGAAGGCCAGATTCTTCCACACTCTTTCCAACAACACGATTGGCTTCACACTGAACCTGTATGGAGTAGATCCGGATGTGCGGGATATCGAGATGCAGGGGGCCCTTTCTTAGCAATCCTCTGACATCCCTGAGCATCTCATAGTTATCTGCCCGGATCGACTCGATATATGAAACGATTTCCCTCTCTGGCACCAGGTACTTATGCAGTACCCTGGCAAAAATCTCGATGGAGGTCTCAAACTCTTCCGGGATTACCTCGTCGGCTCCCAAACGCAGGTTCCCATCAATCTCTTTCAGGTTTCGGGTCCTTACGATAATATAAACGGTATCGGAGAGCTCCCGGATTTTCGATACGATCAGACGGGTAGCATCCGGGTCGGAAATTGCAATTACAACCACCCGGGCCGAAAAGGCATGTACATGTTTCAGGATGACCTCCTGTGTTGCATCACCAAAAACCACTAATTCATTATTTAACTGAGCCTCTTTCAGCAATTCGTGATCCTGTTCAACCACAATGTATGGGATTTGCGCTCCATGGGCTGCTTTCGCCACATTTTTTCCATTGATGCCATAGCCGATGATGACCAGGTGATCTTCCATTGCTTCCGGAAGCCGCTGAGATAGTGCCTTTACCTTCCGGAAGGTATCCAATCTCTTCTTGACCTTCTGTGAAAGTGGGAGTTTGAGAAGGAAAGCGGTGATTTTCGGGGACCATCCAATGATAAACGGAGTGGCTCCCATCGACATAATCGAAACAGCTAGGAAATACTGGTAATTTTCGGGCGATAACAGTCCTTCGGCGATACCGGTTGCCGATAAAATAAAGGCAAACTCACCAACCTGGAAGAGAGTCAATGCCGACAATAGAACCACCCTGAGCGGGTAGCGCAGGATGATTACCACAATAACAATGATCAACATCTTGGCAATTAACGAAACGATCGCCAGAAAATGGATATAGAGGATCTCCTGAAAGAAGAACTGCAGATTCAGCAGCATCCCGATGGAGACAAAGAAAAAGCTGATGAAAATCTCCCTGAAAGGAAGGATAATCGCTGTTGCCTGGTGACTGTAAGGAGATTCCGAGATAATCAATCCTGCAAAAAAGGCGCCAAGTGCCAGGGACAAACCCATGCTGTTTGTAAGCCAGGCAGTTGCAAAACAGAGGACAATGATAGTCAGGAGAAATAGCTCATTGTTATTCGTTCTGATTACCAGGTCGAGCAACTTCGGCACGAGGTAACGGGCCAGGAGGAAGAGGACTACAATGATGGCTGCGAATTTCCCAACAAGGATCAGTAGCGTCATCAGCACATCCGGAGAGTTCCCTGCCAGAATTGGGGAGATAAGTATAAGCGGTACGACGATGATATCCTGGAAAATCAGGATGCCGACGGCCACCCTCCCCTGGGGCGATGTGATCTCGCCCCGTTCCTGGAGAAGTTTCAGGACGATTGCCGTACTGCTCAAAGAGAACAGGAATCCCATGAAAACAGCCCGCTGCAGTGGCAATCCAAACCCAAGGCTGATTAATGTAATAATGCCGATAGTAAGTGTTACCTGTAAAAACCCTCCCAGGAAAACCGTTCGTTTGATGGACATCAACCCTTTGATCGAAAACTCAATGCCAATTACAAACAATAAGAAGATCACCCCAAGTTCAGCCATCAGCTCCACTTCATGGGATGCTTTGATCAGACTGAGGCCATAAGGCCCGATGATGATACCTGTGAGCAAAAACCCAAGGATGGAAGGAATCCTGAACCTGTGAAAAACAAGGATGATGACGACCGAAAGGCCCAGGATGATGACGACGCCTCTGAGGATGGGGATGTCCATACAGCTTGATTCAGGTTATCGAAGCGAAATTACAAAAATCATGGAGTCTCTTTCAGGTATCTCACTTCATAAAGATCATTCCGCCTGTCTTTCAGTGTCCTGACATTCCCAAAATGATGCAACTCCTTAAGAAGGTCGAGGTCGACATCCACGATCAGAACCGCTTCGGTATTAGGAGTTGCTTCTGCTTTTATGCCATTGGTCGGAAATGGGAAATCGGAAGGAGTGAAAACCACCGATTGGGCAAATTGAATATCCATATTTTCCACCTTCGGCAGATTTCCGACACATCCTGCAATAGCTACGAAACATTCATTTTCAATGGCCCTCGCCCTGGCACATGCCCGAACCCTGGTATAGGCATTCTGGGTATCGGTCAGAAAGGGAACGAACAGGATCTGCATCCCCTGATCGGCCAGCAACCTCGGCAACTCAGGAAACTCCACGTCATAACAGATCAGGATTCCGATCTTTCCGGCATCGGTATCAAAAACCTTCACCTGGTTTCCTCCGACCAATCCCCAGTAATGGATCTCGTTGGGGGTGATATGAATCTTCTCATACATTTCATGCGACCCATCCCGCCTGCATAAAAAGCCGACGTTATACAAATCACCCTCCCTCACCAGAGGCATACTGCCGGTGATGATATTCACGTTGTATGATTTCGCAAATTCGATGAATTTATCCCGCAACCGAAAGGTGTATTCAGCCAGCTTTCTGATCGATTCTGCTTCGGTCAGGTGATTGTATTCTGCCATCAACGGGGCATTGAACAATTCAGGAAACAGGATAAAATCGCTCTTGTATCCTGAAACCGTATCCACAAAAAATTCAATCTGCTCATAGAGGGTATCAAGATTTGGGAATAGACGCATTTGCCACTGCACCAGTCCGATCCTTACGGCAGATTTCTGAAGGCTGATCTTCCTGGGATCCTTTTCGTAAAATATATTATTCCATTCCAGCAACGTGGCATACCCTCCCGATTCTTCATCGGTACTCAGGTAGTTCTTCAGGATCCTCTTGATGTGAAAATCATTGGCGATCTGAAAGGTGAGGACAGGATCCAGGATCTCCCGCATCCTTACTTTTTGCAGGTACTCCTTGGGGGTAAGTTCATCGGCATATTTATGGTAGTTTGGAATGCGCCCTCCGGCGATGATACTTTTCAGATTGAAGGATTCACACAGCTCTTTCCTTGCATCATATAACCTACGACCTAAACGCATGCCCCTGTATTCGGGATGGATGAACACCTCAATCCCATAAAGCACATCCCCCTTGGGATTGTGTGTCTTGAACGTAAAGTTCCCTGTGATTTGCTGGTAGGTATGATCATCTCCGAAGTCGTTGTACTTGACCACAATGGAGAGGGCCGCTCCTACAACCTTTCCCCCAATGGTGACGGCAATCTGTCCTTCCGGAAATATATTCAATAATGTTTCAAGGTGATGTTCTTTCCAATATGAGCCTGCCCATGTGTGATAAGCCTCTATCATGGAGTCTTTCAACTCCAGATAGTCATTCATGTTTAGTTGTCGTATTTCAATATTTTCCATAAATTATTTTCCATTCTTAAGGTTTACATTTAATTCTGATCCTTCTACGAGCTGAAATGTTGCCGAAGCAAATTTTACCTTTCCTCCTGTTTTATCCACCTCCTCCAGAATTCTCATAAAAAGGTTGTCTTTTGTCGTTCTCCTCTTCTTAAGGTCGACCGTGTACCGTAGGGTAAATTCCACCCAGTTATCAGTAGCAACCAGTGTCACCATGGGTTCAGTGGATGCGTCTTCTATCATATATTTTTTGACCATCTGTTGCCAGGTCTCCTGGGCAATCCCTATATAGTGTCCTACAAGATCATGGGCTACCCGATTAAGAATCTCTCTTACTGCCTGATAATCACTGCCATATTGAATCGGGATTTTGATCTCATCCCATAAGAAAGGAAAGTCGGCTGAATAGTTAAATACCGGTTCTTTAAAGACAAAACTATTGGCAATCCGTACAATCCGTCCATTGTACAAATCTCCGTTAACCCACTGCCCTGTTTCCATCAGGGTTGTACGAATTACGCCAATGTCAATCACATCCCCTTTGATCCCGCCAAGTTGCACACGATCACCGGTCTTGTAAAATCCTCCGAACATGATAGCCAACCATCCGGCAAAACTGGCAATCACCTCCTGAAGGGCAAAAGCGATCCCGGCTCCGGCAACACCAAGTGCAACAGTGAATCCTCCCAGTTTATCAAAGAATACAACCGTAATTAACACTAGTGTCAGAAAATACCCTGCAAATAGTAATACCTTCCGGGTTCTGTATCGATTATCCGTATCCTTTATCTTCTGCAATAGTTTTCGTTGAGTAAGTGTAATTACAATCCAGATGATAAAAACACCCAGAAAAATAGCCACCAACCTGCCAACTATAGGGTTATAAAGAAATTCTTTGATCTGTTCTTCCATTGGACATGTGTTAAAGGATGGTTTGAATCGACGAAAATACTACTAATCAGGCTTGCCTGGTACCAGCCAGCAGGGCGCCGCACTGCCGGCAGAATTTGGATCCCCGGTCTGTTTCAATATGGTTGCAACCGGGACAGCTGATCATATGCTCCCTGGATTTGGTCCTGGCAATCTCAGCTGTGATGATCCCTGTAGGAACAGCGATAATTGAATAACCAATGATCATGATTAAGGAGGAGACAATTTTGCCCAGAGCAGTAACCGGCACCACATCCCCGTAACCAACCGTGGTGACTGTAATGATCGCCCAGTAAATACTCTGCGGAATGCTCTCAAAACCGTTCAATCCACCTTCGATCACATACATCAGCGAACCCATAATCAACACGATAAGGAAGAGTACCAGAAAAAAAACAGCGATGCGGTGAGCGCTTGCCCATAACGCTCTGGCGAGTTCCTGCGATTCCCGGAAATACCGGGTCAGTTTCAGGATCCGGAAGATCCGGATAAGCCTGAGAATCCGGATAGCGACCAGGAAATGGACGCTGGTAAAGAGGATTCCGATGTATGTTGGCAGGAAAGCAAAGAGATCAATGGCCCCCCAGAAGCTGAAAATATAAGTCCGGGGATGCCGGGTTGCATAGATGCGTAAGAGATATTCCACCGTAAACATAATCGTGAAGATCCACTCCATAATCATGAGGAATCGTCCAATTGCCAGATCCACAACATCCATACTCTCAAGGATTACCACCACCACACTCAGGATGATGGCCCAAAGCAAGATCAGGTCAAATAGTTTCCCGGCTTTGGTATCTGTACCAAAAATAACGACCAGAAGCTGGTCGCGGATTGGACTGCGTTTTGTGACCATATAAAGAAGTTTTCAGGAAATCTGATTCCCTCGTTTTAATGTCTAAAGATACTAAAATAAAGGAATTGTGAACCAGAATCAGGGATTTAGTCTACGAAGCTTATCTAAAAGCTCATCCCCGCTCATCCTCACTTTGTAATCGGGATTGACATACTCGTATCGAATGATCCCTTTTTGATCTACCACAAACAGGGAGGGGACAGGAAGGAGATCGAGCTTCTCCCCCGTAGCTCCTTTGCTGCGGATACTTTCATACAGGAACGTCGCCTTGTAGGCTATGCCCATGGCTTTAATCAGCTCTCCGCGGCTGTCGGATAAAAGGGTGTAACTGATCGAATTCTTATCGAGCGTTTTGCTTAGATTTTCAGGCGAATCCGGACTAACAGCAACGATCTGATATCCGGCAGCCAGGATCTTATCTTCATAATCGGCCAGTTCAGCCAGGTGATGATTGCAGTAGGGGCACCAACCACCACGGTAGAAAATGAGTACAGTGGGTTGTTGTTTCAATAGTTTTTCGAGCGATACTGTCGCTCCGGATGTTGATTTCAGGTTGATGGCCGGGATAGGTTGTCCGACTTTCAGCGGTCTCACATCTTCGGCTTTTTCCGGCAACTGGCTAAAAGCTCTTAGAGGGAATATCATCATTGTCATCCAAAAGAAATATCTTATCAGCATGTTTCTACCTATCTGAATGAATAATATTTAAGATTATTTCTAAATAACGTTCAGCCTGATAAAATATTTCCCTGATCTTTTTATATTTTTGTAATTCTATTCTATGAAAGCGAAACTGTTATACCTGATTTTCCTTTTCGTAATAGTCTTCATCGGACTGGAGATCGTTTTACGAATCTACAATCCTTTTCCTTCCCGACTGAGGATGGACAAGATCGTACTACCCCGTGATCAGCATATCGTTATCAAAAACAACTATGTGCCGGTTCTCGATTCTATAATCTATGTCAGTAAAAACAGCCTTGGGTTCAGGGGTCCCGAGATGCCGTCAGATACCAATCACCTGGTCACCCTTATCACAATTGGCGGTAGCACAACCGAGTGTGATGTGATTTCCGACTCAACTACGTGGCCCTTTCTTCTCGGCGAATACCTGGGCAGGGAAATACCGAAATTATGGGTGAACAACGCAGGTATGGATGGGCACAGTACCTTTGGTCATCAGATTTTACTGGATGATTACATCTTGAAACTTCACCCGAAATTTCTCCTCTTCCTGGTTGGAGTAAATGATGTTGAACGATACGACCTGAATAATTTTGACAAACGTTTCATCTCAGAAGGGATCAAAGGCGTTCTGGAGAAGAGCGAGATTGTTGTGCTTATTGTTAATATGAGGCGAACCATGCTGGCCAGAAAACTGAAGATACAACATAACTACCGACCATTCTCAGAGTTAACAGAGGATAACATCATTTTTCCGAATACCTATACTGATTCCATTCTGGAGGCCCAAACTCGTTACTTAAATGCCTTCAGGGAAAGGTTGACAGGGCTAATGGATTCATGCCTGAACCATGGTATCACTCCGTTGCTTATAACCCAGCCTTCCCTGTTCGGTGGCGGGATTGATTCCGTTTCGGGAAGTGACCTTTCATACATGAACCTCCACGACGGAACCAACGGAGACCTGTATTGGAATCGGCTTGAGCTCTACAATGATGTAACAAGGAAACTGGCACACGAC
>Ga0265596_1001675_pt1 | contig 10218 bp, 11 predicted proteins | sample saktaG_FD_190143 | JGI IMG/M metagenome (GOLD analysis project Ga0265596, IMG submission 190143) | Saline water microbial communities from Sakinaw Lake, British Columbia, Canada - sak_2013_06_06_60m | ecosystem: Environmental > Aquatic > Non-marine Saline and Alkaline > Saline ...
CCTTGTTGTTATGAGAGGATGGAATTGATAGCTTATGTTAAACCTCCCCCCAAAAAAGATAAGGGGTTGATAACAGATTGGTAGGTTGGATTAGTTATGGTCATGAACGAAGTGAATTAACTTGTAAGTTTAGTTCAGATTCTGCTAGGCATTCTTGTATCTTTGCGGCAATTCCTCTGTTGCCTCTCAGTCCCTGGCCTGCAACAACAACTGCTCCAAGGTTATTCTGAAGAGTTACATATCCTCCCTCAGGAATAACTGATTTAACACCAAAAAGAATATCATTCCTATTTGGACATTGGTCTTTTTTGAATATAACTGATATATCATCAATTCCTGTTGTTATGTATTCTATAGAAATATTCCTTTCTCTAAACTGCCCAAGAATTTTTTCAATAATTCCTATCTTCTCATTTAACCCAAAATAGTCGATATCCACTGCAGTAAGATTTGGTTTATAAGCCACGCCCATAATTGTTTCTCCTTCTTTAAGCTCTCTGCCTCTGGCAATAAATGTTCCTTCTGTTGGATAATCAAAAGTGCTCCTGACATGTATTGGTATTCCCTTTTCAGCAACAGGTATCATAGCTTCTTCGTGTAATACTGAAAATCCCGAATAAGCCAGGCCCCTTATTTCTTCATAAGTCATTTCCTTAATAATTTTTGCATCTTTTACTATTTTTGGAGAAGCTGCTGCAATTCCTCTTGTATCTGTGAAATTCTCATAAACTAGGGCATCTAGCGAAGCAGCTATATATGCTCCTGTCAGGTCGCTTCCGCCTCTTCCTAAAGTAGCTATCAACCTTTTGTCAGTATATCCAAAATATCCTGGAACAACAAATATTTTATCTCCTTTAAGTCTTTGTTGAATCATATTTTTAGATGTAGGGGAAATTCTAGCATCATCAAATCTGCCTTCAAAAACAAACAATTCCGAAGGATCAACATATTCCCATCCAAGAACAGCAGCATGAAGTCTTGTGCATAATTCCTCTCCAAATGCTCGGATGGATGCTGCATAGGCAGAAGGCTCTAGAGATTCATTTTTTATTCTTTCTGTTAGCTGGTTCTTAAACTCATTGAATATATTCCCATTTACATTAGAGTATATCTTCCTTGCCTTCTCAATTATTAAATCAGATCCTCTTGCATCCCTCTTGTCTGCAATATCAATAAGCAAGTTTGTGTCTTTATCTAGTCCACAAGCTTTTCCATGGGCAGATACCACTATGACTTTTCTTTTTGAATTATCTCTAACAATCTGCTCTTTCCTTTTAACATCCTCAAAGCAAGTTGTTGAGCTTCCTCCAAACTTGCATACAATTATTTTTTCCATGAAATTTTATAGTGAGCTTATTTTTAAAGATTACTATATTCCAGGGGAAATATAAAAACAACTATACAATTTAAGAAGTAATTTGATAAATCATTTAAACCCAAACATTTTATCAGCAAATGATTGAGGAGGAGTGATTACTCCTTTTTCACCACCATATGGCACAGCAGGCATTCCATGTCCTTTTTTATAAGTATCATAAATTTTAAATCCACTATCCATTGCATTTGCTATTGCAATATTTCGAATATATTTTTCAACATATGAATCTGATTTAATTCCTTTTTTTAGTTTTTCTAATTTTTCTTTTTCTTCTTCATCTTTTGATTTTTTTATTTTTTCCATAGGTTTAAAAAAACCAAATAAAGCTGAAAAAGGATTTGTGTCAACAGGTTCTTGTTTTTCTTCTTCATCTCCCATAAACTCATCTAAATCAAGTTTTAGTTGACTAAGAGATTCATCAGTCATTCCTTGAACTAATTTAAGGGCATCACCTAAATCTGATTCACTTAATTTATAATGTAATAAATCAATTTCATCTTGGTTTAATGCATAAGATTTAAATTCTACTGTTGCTTTTCCACCAAAAACATAGTGTTGTCCTGCTTTTTGTGGAATTCCAATAAAATTAAAATCAACAACAATTATTGAATAATAAGGTCTTATTTTTTTTGCTATTTTTTCAAATTCTTCAGGCAATGTTCTTCCCTCATAATAAGAATATGTTGATTCACTTTCTACACTAACTTGTTTTTTTCCTAATAAAGTTAGTTGTAATAAAACTGTGTTAAATGCTGTGACTAAAGCTGCATCTTTTTCTAAAGATTCTGATTGTTCTAATTTTTCTGCTGCTTTTAGATAAGGTTTTGCCCATCGTGCTTGGAGTTTTAATGAATCTACTTGAGATTTTAAATAAGCTTTTTCAATTTCAAATCTTTTTCTTAATTCTTGCTCGCTTCTTTTTCTCCATTCTAAGAATTCATGGATTCTTGGTTTTAATAATCTTTTAACTCTGTCATTTAAATCTAATTTCTCAACATCATCTGGATTTTTTGATGAAAAAAATGCATCTCTTAAGGTTACAAATTGGAGGTTTCCTGAGGATAAAGCATTTATACTTCCTTGCCCTCTTTGTATATCTACTTTATCCATCCAAATTTGTTTTAATGCTAAAAGTCCTGATTCTGCTTGTATTTTGTCATTTGATTTTGCAGTATCATAATGGCTTAATCTTATTTTAAATTCTTTTAAATCATAAATTAAATTTAAAACACTTCTTAAAACAGTGTTTATTGTCGCCATTATTTTTGATGCTTGTTCTTGCATTTGTGTTCTTTTCATTCCTAATTCTGAAAAATGCCCGGAACCTGGTGATGAAGCAAAATTATCTATTAATTTTTCAGGTTTAAAACCTGTTTTATCTAAGAAATCTAAAATCCAAAAATAAATTGGTTCTAATGATTCTGAAGGAGAGTCATAGACAAGTGTGTGAGTTATGTTTACTCCTGGCTTTTTTTTATAATGTGGACTTATTTCTGTAATTATATTATCTATTTCATCTGATATTGCCATTTTTAGAGACCTCTATTTTTGATTGCTTTAATTTTTGATTAAAGTTATTTATAATAAGAAAGAGTTGTTTTTAAATATTTGGTGTTATTTTTTCTTCACCATATCCATCATGGATTTTCTTTCAAACTTTATGATTTCTCCGGTTTCTGGATCTATGAGAATATGGAGGATAATTAATTGTTCAAGCATGCAGGTTAAGTTCCAGACTAATTTGTTTTCATGATTTTGAAAAACTGCAATTATTTTATGAAACTTTGCAGATACTCCATTGTCTAAAGCAGATGTTCCTGCAATTCCTTTAAGGTCATTGAGTTCAATTTTAATTTCAGGAATATTCTTTATTGAGGTAAGTTTTGGTGTGTTTGGTATGTCTATTAATTTATCTTCTTGAATTGTTATATCATTATTTGGATAAAGATTAAATGTGAAGATTTTAGAATCTGTTTTATAATCAAGAGAGTTTTTGTTGTCATTGGATAAAAAGTCTAATATAAAAAATCCTGCTATAAATTGTGCATCTGGATATTGTTGCTTGAAGTTTTGAAATATTGTTGAGGATTCTATTTTTTGAAGTGTTTGGTTGAGTGACATGTTATAAAATAAAGAATATAATTGGGTTTTATAAGATTTTCTGTTTTTTTGAATGAAGATAGATAATAATGATATTTAAAAACCCCTTTATTTAATATTATGGATGGTATTTTTATTTGCATATAGAGATAATATATGGTCTACTGCGTTTTTAGTTTGTGAAAGTAGATTAACTTATGCTGATAGGATGAGTTTAGTTCATCAGGTTTGTGATATGGAATTAGATGAAAAACGTAGATTAATGGTTAAAGGAGAACATTTTGAAGGTTTAGCTGAGAGGGGAAAGTATGGTTTATTAGGAAATATTCCTGGATGGCAATATGATGTTAAATTTGATATAAATCCTATTAATAATGAATTTGAAGGGGGAGATGATGTAAATACAAGAACAAAAGGAAAAGTTAGTTTTCTGGTAAGGAAACTTGATTATAATCCTGTTGTTAATTAAAGATAACTTTATAAAAGGTATTTTTATGATATTTTTATGGTAATTAAAATAGATAAAGATAATTTAGAAAAAGCATTAAGCAATGTTGGGAAAGAAAATACAGATGAAGAAAAAAGAAAATGTTGCAAGGGAAATGGTGAGGATTGTGAATGTGAATCTGAAATATCTGGACAAGAAGAAATTGGATTTCATAAAGGTGCTTTGAATACTTTGGCTGCTGAAAGAAATGAGCTGGTTAAAATGATTCAAAATGTTGAAGCAATTATGCAGGCTCATTTAAAGAGGTTAGAAGAGTTAGGGGTTAAGATACCTGTTGAAAAAAAGAGATAGTTTTAATAGAGTTGAGATTGTTAATCTAATCTTAAGGCATTGTGGGAAGTAAAGATTTTTTGATAATTTATTAAATTAAAATGGTTAAGTATTTATTTGATTTATAATAAAAATTTGAAATTACAATTAGATTAAAAACATTTTTAAAGATGTTAATAAATCTATTATCATTAAATTAAAAATGGAAGAAAAAAAGAGCAATTTATTGACAGAGGGAAATATATTGAAATCAATAATTTTTTTAGCTATCCCTATTTTGCTTGGAAATTTATTACAGAGTTTGTATAATCTTACTGATACTTTTTGGGTTGGAAGATTGGGTAAAGAAGCTGTTGCAGCAGTATCTTTAAGTTTTCCTGTTATTTTTTTAGTAATGGCTTTTGCAGGAGGGATTGGTTTAGCAGGAGCAATTCTAGTTGCACAGTACAAGGGAAGGGGAGATTATGAAAATATAAATCAGGTTTCAGGACAGACATTTTTAATGGCATTTGTTTCTTCTATTTTTTTAGGGGCAATAGGATATTTTTTAACTCCTTATATTGTCAGATTATTTGGTGCTGAGCAAGAAGTTATTCCTGGTGCTGTTTCTTATATGGGTATATCATTTATCGGAGTCTTTTTTGTATTTGGTTATATGATTTACCAATCATTATCAAGAGGAGTTGGAGATGCTAAAACTCCTGTCTACATCGTCCTAGGGACTGTTTTATTAAATTTCTTATTAGACCCTTTATTCATATTCGGCTATGGATTTATTCCAGCTTATGGTGTTGGAGGAGCTGCTTTAGCAACATTAGGAACTCAAGCTATTGCCTTATTTTCTGGACTAATAATTTTAAACAAAGGGAAAAAAGGAATTCATCTTAAATTGCATAATTTTAAACCAGATTATTTTTTAATGAAAAAAATTGCTAAGTTAGGAATTCCATCTTCTTTAGAACAATCTTCACGTTCAATTGGTTTTATTTTAATGGTTGGAATTGTTGCATCTTTTGGGACAACAATTCTTGCATCTTATGGAATTGGGCAGAATATAATAATGTTAGTTATAATTCCTGCTTTGTCATTATCAATTGCAAACTCAACTCTTGTAGGACAAAATATAGGTGCAGGCAAACCAGAGAGAGCTGAAAAAATTGCAAGAACAAGCACACTTGTAGGGTTTGTATTTTTAACTTTTATTGGAATCCTTTTATTTATTTTTGCTAAAAATATTATAAGTATTTTTGTTCCTGGAGAAGCTGAAGTAATAATGTATGGAACACAATTTTTGAGAGTTGTTGCATTGTCATTTGGTTTTGTTGGAGTGAACATGTCTGCATTTGGAACTTTAAGAGGAGCAGGAAATACTTCTATTACAATGAAAATAGCATGGCTTAGCATGGGAGTTCAGGTTGGATTAGCATATTTTTTATCAAAATTCACACCCCTTGCACAATATGGACTATGGTTAGGATTTCCAATTTCAAGTATGGTTGGAGCTTTAATTTCTTTTACAATTATGATGCAAGGGAAATGGAAAGAATCAAAAATAATTGAGAATAAATATGATTCTGTTAGTTAGAAAGATAGTTTGGTTTTTGTTGGTAAAAAGATGATTGTAGGGGTTGTTAATATAGTACTATAAAAATGGTACTATACTAAAAACAAGAATTTATTCTTCTTTAGGTTCACTAGCTAAAAAAGCCCACCAAGGTTTCTTTACTCTAATAATCTCTCCAGATTCAGTATCTACTTGTGCCTGAACATTCATCCTTGTTCTAAATAATCCAAGAACTTTTGATTGCCTTTGGGTTTTCACTTCATAAACCAGTTTTACTTGTTCACCTTGACCAACTTCTTTTAATTCTATAGAACAACCTTCTTCTTCAACACAATTTTTTAATCTTAATCTTTGCAATGCTTTTTCAGCAGCAGTATCTGGCATAACTTTAATTTCTGCATTTTTCCCATTATTTAATTTTGCTTCTAATCTTGTTTTATTTTGAACTTGTCTTTGTGTTAAATCAAGACCGCAATTTGCAGAAACATCATTAACTTTTAATTGTATTTGATTATTTACTTTTTTTTGAATCATTATTTGCTGTCCATTTTCTCCTATATAATTTCCATCTATAATTTTGTTTCTTATTGTCTGTCCAAGCCCCATGCCATTCTCTTCATCTTCCACTGTTGGTTGAATACATTGCCAGACAAGCCCTCTTAAAAAAGGAGTGGTGCCTTCAGGACAATTCACACATTCATTTTGGTTTTCATCCCATATAGTTCCCCTTTCGCAACTTGTAGCTCCTGGTCCTGTTGGTTGAGTTTGCCCTTGTGCAACTACAAAACTCATAAGAAATATTCCTACTAATAAAAATAACATCACCTTTTTCATAATATTCTTAATATTTTTTACTATTTAAATTCTTTGTGGACTTAACGTCCATTTATAGATTAAAAAAAATAAATTATATTTATTCTAAACAAAGATTGTTGTGCTGACCTCTTATTCCAGAGCCTTGCATTGAACCTTGCTTCATACCTTTTCCACTTCCGAAACCAATTCCATCTTTAGGACCCATTCCATTATTTAAGCCAAGTTCAGCTCTTAAGATTTGAGCAAGTTTCATGTCACCATTTTCCATAGCTTCATGAGCTTCTGCAAATACTGCAAAGTTTTCTGGGGTTACAATTTCTACAACTTTTGGACTTCTTCTGCTTTCAGTCATTAAATTAATCCAAGCATCGTAATCTAAATTCTCAAAAGCTTGTTCCATTGCTTCATGTCTTTCTTCAGAATAATCTGGCCCTTTCATATTTGGGTCTCCTTGATATGCAAATACCATACTCATACCAAATAGAGTGATTATACTAAAAATTCCAAAACTCATTAAAGTCTTATTGGTTCTTTTTTTGTTTTTCATTTTTATTTTACCTCCTATAATTTAATTAAATAAATAAAATTAAGTTTCTTTATAAGCAATGTGGACTTAAAATCCATTCAGATACATAAAGATTTAACTTAAATTAATTGGTTCAAATCTTTTTTAAATATCCATAACATTGAACCAAAAAAAGTAATTGGAATTCCTGTAATTATTCCAATCACCGAGGCTATGTTTCCGTTGATTGTGCTTTCTCCCAGAATATTAAGAGCAAGATAACTTGCACAGACACTCACAAACATTGCAATAAGATAAACTATAACAAATTTAGGCATTTGTTTTTTAATAATTTTATCCCTAGAATTAAAAGTAAGATTTCTATTTAGTGCAAATACATAGGTCCATGCAGTAGTGATTGCTAGTACTCTGCTTAATATAAAATAAACATTAAAATAAAATAATATATTAAAGACGCCCAAATCAACTAATGCAGCTGTCGCACCCACAAAACAAAAGATAAAAAATTTCTTCAACATCTTTAATCACTTCTCTGATATTTACCACAAACTTTTAAACTATATAAAGTTCATCATCTCATGAAAGTTTCTATATTAATGCCAGTTTATAATGAAGAGTCTACTCTTAAAAAAATATTAAAAAAAATTAATGAAGCAGATATAGGAGGAGTTAAAAAAGAGATTGTGATTATTGATGACGGTTCAACTGATAAAACAATTCAGATTTTAAATAATCTAAAGCAAGATAATATTAAAATTTATTATAATAAAAATAATAAGGGAAAGGGTTATAGCATAAAAAAAGCAATAAGAAAAGCAAGTGGGAATATAATCATATTTCAGGATGCAGATTTAGAGTATGACCCAAACGACTACAAAAAACTCTTAGATTCAATTATCCATGGTGATAATGATGTTGTTTACGGTTCAAGATTTTTAAAAGGGAATATAAAAGGTAAAATATCTTTTTATTTGGGTAATAAAATTCTTTCACTTATAACCTCTATGCTCTATTTCTCAAGAATTACAGATATGGAAACTTGTTATAAGGTATTTAAAAAAGACATAATAAAAAACATTAAGATAAAATCTAATGATTTTGCCATAGAACCTGAGATAACCTCAAGGATATTAAAACAAAATATTAAAATAAAAGAAGTCTCGATTAGTTATTACCCTCGAACATTTAATCAAGGGAAAAAAATTAAATGGAAAGATGGTTTAATTGCACTGAAAACTTTGGTTTATTATAGATTCTTTAATTGAAATTAACAATATTGCATATTTTTCTAGAAAAATTTCCTAATTTAAACTCTGACATTTTTTCTCCAAGTATGTGGCAAGGGTCTTTTGCAAACCTTTGATTATAAGGAGTGACCTTAAAACAATTTTTATTTGATAAACCTTTACTACCAAGAATTATATATCTGTCACATTTAATAAGATGAGGATATTTGGAAAGCTCATGAAAATCAAATACATCATCAATAGTAGGTTTATCAGTAAAGATTAAAATAGCTTTGTTTGCATTTATGCTTCCAAGTATGTCATTTCTTCCTAATGGTCGGACATTTCCAGTAAGATAATTCATTGGTGTCCAATATGGAGAGAGCACTTCACACTCAGAAATGTTTAAAGATTCAATATCTAAGGCAGCACTTTTAAAAGGAAAATCTTGATGGCTGTGCTCAATCGATAAACTAAGCATTACAACAAATGTGGCTATGAATGAAAATAATAAACCTAACAAAACCAATTTTTTAATTTTATAAAATTTCCTCAAAAGAAACATCAAACCAATTGATGAAAAAAATGCAATAACTAAAGACAGGTTAAATAAGTATCTTTCAAATTTTAAAGGTATTTGTAAAAATTCATAGAGAACTAGAAAACCAAATATCCAAAATACAATTATTTTGAATTTAGATTTATTATTTGCTGTTTTTGATACTTTAAACAAAAGGAATAAAGAATAGATTGCCCCAACAACAAAAAAGATAGAGAACCAGTTCACTAATGGAAGTAAGAGGTATAAATTAAATTCCTGAAAAAGATAATCCCTTAAGTGTATATTTAGAGTATAAGAATCTATAAAACTTGCAAACCAATTATCATGAAATAAAAAATTATAGAAAAACCATGGGAAAATAATTGTTAGAAAATATAATATATTTTTTATAATTTTTTTAGGACTCTTATAAAGAAATATCATTGGGAAAAAAATCAAGGAATTGTATCTTGATAAAAACGCCAAACCAAGGAAGTGTCCAGAAACTCTTCCAGATATTAGAAGAGCTAAAAATAATTCAATAAATGCAAGGTTTAATAATTCAGATCCTGTTGAAAACCCATATAAGAATACAAAACCACTTAAACTAAAAAAATAAAAAATATATCTGATATTTTCTCTTGAAATTTTACTGTTATCTTTAAATAGAGCATCAGATAATTTTATATTGGCATACAAGAATAAAATCAAAACTAGAATTATGTATATTACTTCTCCTAATTTTTTAAAAATTAATAAAGGAGATAATAAAATATATGTTAAGGGAGCTCTATAAAGTTCAAAATAGTCTCCTCCATAAAACATATATCTAGCATTTAGCACATATGCTGAGAAGTCCCATGAAACAATAATTAAATGCTGAAAAACAAAATAAAAACCAGATAGCAAGAAAAGAATTAATAATAATTGGTTCCTTTTAGTAAAAATATATAGTCTCTCTAGTTTTTTTCTAAAATACTCTAACATTACATCTACACTTTTAATTTTTGATTCCATTTAACCCTAAATATTATTTATCAAAAAACAAGTATACTTTTAAATTTTATCAAAATTTTCTGAGAAAAACTTTTGCTCAAATTTCAATCTCTTCTGAATTAAACAAGTGGACTTAAAATCCATTCTATTTAAAAGTATTTAAATATCGGCGCTGTCCGGAAAGACATAAATTTCAATCTTCAACAAAAAAAAGTTTTGCTCTAATCTAGTGGCTTTGCCTACTAGGTTCTTATTTTTATTATTAATTATCATCCTAATATTATATAGAATAG
>Ga0265596_1001680_pt1 | contig 10188 bp, 10 predicted proteins | sample saktaG_FD_190143 | JGI IMG/M metagenome (GOLD analysis project Ga0265596, IMG submission 190143) | Saline water microbial communities from Sakinaw Lake, British Columbia, Canada - sak_2013_06_06_60m | ecosystem: Environmental > Aquatic > Non-marine Saline and Alkaline > Saline ...
ACCCCGCGACCAGCCGAACTCGTTGACGATGGGCAGGAAGAAAACGCCATAGCTGAAATTTACACCGCAGGTGATGAAGGTGATGATAAAGGCGGAGGCCACCACCACCCATCCGTATTGCAGGCTGTTCTTAGCTGTCATGCTCCGCCCTGCTTGGTTTATTCTTTTTCCTGTGTATGCCTGGGACGGCCCTCGCTGGGGCCGTGGCGCTTGATTTTGTACATGGTGGCATCTGACTTGCGCATCAGCGCTTCCATATCTTCCCCGTCATCCGGGTAGATGGCCAGACCCATGCTGGCCGACATATTAAGCCGGCTGCCTTCGATAATGAAAGGTTCTTTGAAGGAAACGGCGATTTTGTCGATAATTTTGGTGGCGTCCCCTATAATGTGCAGTTCAGGAAGCAATAGCAGGAACTCGTCCCCACCCATGCGGGCCACGGTATCGCTTGAACGTACGCTCTCCTTCAGCCTAGTTGCTACCGCTATGAGCAGTTCGTCCCCGGCCTGGTGGCCCAGCGTATCGTTGACCGACTTGAAGCGGTCGAGGTCAATTGCGATGATGGCCAGCCTGTTTTTATTTCGGTGTGCCTGCGCCAGCGCCACGGTGAAACGGTCGTTGAGCAGCACCCTGTTTGGCAACCCCGTGAGAAAATCGTGTGTGGCCATCTCAGATAGTCGCTGCTCGAACATCTTACGCTCGGTTATGTCGCGGGCAATTCCCTGGATGGCATAGGGCTTGCCGTCACGGCGGATGAGCGAGGACTGTAACTCAACGTATACAAAGCTGCCGTCCTTGCGGCGCAGCTTGAATTGCATCATATCCTTGTATAATCCTGGTGTGCCGGCTTCCTTTAACATCTCCATGATCCCGGGGAGGTCCTCCGGGTCAAAAAGCGAGGCCACGTTCAGTGAAAAGATCTCCTCCCTGCTGTAGCCAAGGAGTTCCAGGGTGGCGCGGTTGGCATCTAAAAACCTGCCTTCGAAATCGAGGACATATACGAGCTCGATCGAGCTCTCGAAGAGCGCCCGGTAGCGCTCCTCGCTCTGCTTTAAGGCCAGCTCGGTTTTCATACGCTCGGTGATGTCCATACCCATGCCGACAAGATAAGTTCTGTTTCCGACGACGGTCCGGGCGCCGGTCAGCAGGTACCGCGTTTTAGTGCCGTCTTTGGCCAGCATACTGGCTTCAACTGACGCGTGACCCTGTGTAAATACATCCCTGATCCTGCTGTCTACAAGCTCCCTGTCCTCCTCGGCTATGGTGGACAGCGCACTCATGTGCTGCAGTTCTGCCCACGAGTATCCTGTCACCTTCATAAAGTTGTTATTCCACCGTATTAACCCTCCTTTTTCGTCCAGTGCGTAGAAGATACCCGGCAGACTATCCAGCACTGAGTCTGTAAAGTTTTTCTCAGTAAGCAAGGCCGTTTCCAGTTGCTTGCGCTCGGTGACGTCGCGGGAGACGCTGCGGAAGCCGATAGGCTTTCCTCTCTCGTCTTTACGCAGCTCGATAGAGGTCTCAGCGTATAGAATTTTCCCGTCGCTGCGCAGTATCCTGTGCGAGAAGGCCTTGTTGGGCTGACCTGTCCTGAATACCTCGTTGAAGGCCAAAAACATCTTCTTGTTCTCGTCCGGCGGGACGCTGAAAATGAAGCTCTTCCCAAGCAACTCCTCCTTAGTATAGAGGAGATTCCTGCAAACAGAGTCGTTAACAAATGTAAAATTGCCGGCCAGGTCCACCTCATAGTAAGAATCGTACATCTGCTCGAGGATGGTTCGGTACCTTTCCTCCGACTTGCCAACGGCCTGCTCGAGTTGCGTGCGCTCCGTCACATCGCGTCCTACGCAGGTGAACCCTGAGGGATTGCCTTTCTCATCCCTGAGCAGTGATACGGAGGATTCGAAGTAAGCCGTTGTGCCGTCCTTGCGTATCACCATGTGGGCAAAGCCCTTGTTGGGTTCGCCTGTCAGGAAAACGCGGTGAAATATGTCGTAGACGTATTTCTGGTCATCTTCAGTCATGACGATACGGAAGTTTTTGCCGTCCAGTTCACCTTTCTCGTACCCAAGGTTGCGGCAGGTCGAGTCGTTGACGAAGATGAAATTGCCATCCAGGTCCACGTGGTAATAGGCGTCCAGCATCTGTTCGAGGATACTGCGGTACATTGACTCTGATTTGTGAAGAGCCGTCTCCAAAAGTTTGCTCTCCGTTACATCGCGGCTGACACAGATGAAGCCTGCCACCCCGCCGCCCCTATCCCGGACCGGCGAGATTGTGGATTCAATTTGCAGAATGATGCCATCCTTTCGCCTTACCCTGTGAGCAAAACCGGTGTTTATCTTGCCCGATTTAAAAACCTGGTTAAAGGCATGGTAGACGGCCTCCTGATCCTCCTCGGGGATGAGGATGTTGGCATTCTTGCCGCCCAGTTCATTAAGCTTATAGCGAAGGTTGCGGCACATGGAATTATTGGTAAAAAGGAAGTTGCCGGCGAGATCAACCTCGAAACAGGCGTCATGCATCTGGGATAGTATGGTGCTGTGCAGTTGTTCTGACGCGATCATGGCTTCCTCGAGCATTTTGCGCTGGTGGATGTCCATGAAGCTGCCCAGAACGGCGCGCTGTCCTTTATACTCGATCGCCGATATCCTCTCCATCACCCACATGACGTCGCCGTTCTTCTTGAGAAAACGGTATTCATAGGGGTTTGCCACCCGACGCCGCTTGAGATTACTAATAGCCACCTTTCGGACCATCTCGCGGTCGTCCGGATGTATAAGGCTGATCGAATCCTGCCCCAGGAGTCTCTTCGTGGTATAGCCAGTAAGAGTCTCAAAGAATGGGCTCAGGTAGACGAACTTGCCCTTCTGGGTGATGTAGATGCCGGCGCCGGTGCTCTGCAGCAGGGCCTGTCCCAGTGCGGCCCGGTCAGCCAGGCTGGCAACGTTCTTCTCGCTGGGCGCGCTTTTCCTGGGGGATGGTTTACGTGGGTTTGCCATGCATTGCCTCTATGTCTGCCTCATACCGTGGCAAACCTTCACCAGTGGTCTGGACCGCTATGTATCATATAAGCCATACAACACACGTGTAATCGGATTGAACAACCGTCGCATGATTATAACATAAAAAAATCTTTTCAACCCGAAAAACGGGGCAAAAAATCGTTCAGGCAAAGCCCTTTCGCCGATTGCTGCGTGTAATTGCTAATCATACCGGCCGGCCTGGATATCCCGCACTGTTTCGAAAAGGATCCTGATGTTCTCGTCGGGCATAGTGTATTGTATCTCGTGCGTGGTACCCAGTATGTGGCGGTTTTTAGCACGGCCGATGCGGTAGCTTTCAAGTATGTCCTGCTTATATTCGTCCGGCGTCATTGCCTCGCCCCTCTGTATATCAATGCCGGTGATAAAACACAGCCTGTCCCCGTATTTGTCCACGGCCAGCTTGAAGTCGTTCCCGGCGGCCGGCTGGAATGACTGCAGCATGTCGATGCCCATATCCACGTAGTATTCGAGAAATGACATCTGGTACCCGCAGGAGTGCAGGCATACCAGGGCGCCATCATCGTGGGCGGCATCGACCTGCTTCTTTAGCCTGGGGTACATGAATTCCCTCCACATCTTCATCGATATGAGCGGGCGGTTATTATAGCCGTAGTCGTCATAGATAAACACGACATCTGCCCCTGCCCTGACGCTCCCGTGAGCGATCTCGATCTCGTGTTCGATGAACCTGTCCATGAACGACTTGAGCTCATCCGGGTACTCCACCAGCCATGTCATGTACTTCTCCAGTCCTATCATCTGGTTGCTGGTCCAGTCGTGGGGTCCCCAGGCTTCGGCGGCTATGCTGTGGAGGGGATATTGCTTCCTGTACTGCCGGAAGATGTTGTAGAGGCTGTCCCGCGTAGCATCGGGGAAGCGGAAATTTCTGAGGTCGTCGATGCTCTTGACAGGGGGATCTATCATATCTGGGTATATACCTCCCCCTATCTTGCGGCCCACGCCGTAGATGTCAACAACGTCGATGTGCCCCTTCCTGTAGCCCCATTTGCTGTATGCCGGGGTGGCGTATGAGGCCAGTACCATGTCGGCTCCCAGGTCTATGCCGTAGGCATTGGCGAAATTGTAGCTATGGATATCGTACAGCAGGGGCAGGAATCGCCAGATCTCGGCGGCCTGCATATAACCGCCCTCTTTAAACCGGCCCCAGAGGAACTTCGCCAGCAGGTTCCTGTTCCAGTGGCGTGAGGGCTTATACTCGGCCATCAGCTTGCAGCCGGTGTGCGCCTCGATCCAGTAAAATACTGGCACCCGGTCAGCAGGCAATCCCCTGGCTGCCGCGTGTATCCTCTCTTTGGGCGTCATGCCGCCTCTGCTTTTGCTGCTCATGCTCTGCCCCCCCGTGGACTGTGGACTGCTTAATTCTTTCAGGCTGTGATAGAGCGCGCATAGTCCCTGCCGGAGATGCAGTCGGGACCGTAAAAATCCGCGCCGATTTTCTTAGCGTAGTCATCGTTGAGCGGGGCGCCACCGACCATAATTTTTACACTCGCGTGCAAGCCCTCCTTATCGATGGCCTCTATAACGTCTTTCATCATGTACATTGTGGTGGAGAGCAGGGCCGACATGCCGACCACGTTGGGCTTATGCGCTTTAACGGCCCCCACGAACTGCTCTGCTGAAACGTCTGTGCCAAGGTCCACTACCTCGAAGCCGGCGCCTTCAAGAGACATCACCAGCAGGTTCTTGCCGATATCATGGAGGTCGCCTTTAACTGTGCCAACTACCGCCTTACCGCTTTTGGTGACTGTCCCCGCGGGCGAGCGCTGCTTGATCACCTCCACGCTTTTCTGCATGGCCTTGGCCGACACCAGTAGCTCGGGCAGGAAATATTCACCGTCCTGGAAGAGCTTACCGACCACGTCCATGGCGGGAATCAGTGCTTTCTCCATCAGCACTTCAGCCGACCCGCCTTCGTCCAGTAGCTTCGCGACCATGGCCGCAGCCCTGTCGGCCTTGCCGTCTATCACAAGCTGCTTCAATTCTTCCATGCACTATCCTCCAATTTTGCTGACGGCAGGCGGTTGCGCCCGTCCGTGCGTTGTTGAAATACGGGTTACATTCTACAAATAAGGGGCGGCAGTTTCAAGCTGGCTTTTGCGCGCGTAAACCATCGAAGTTTGACGGGTCGTGTCGGCAGTAGTTTAATAGGGGCAGAATAAGCGAACGAGGTAAATATGCCTTTACAACAATGGATGCTGCTGAATATCCCGACCTGGGTAATCGCTTCTGTGATGCTGGCTGTAGCCGTGGGTACAGCCGTGGGTGGTGTGTTACTGGTGCGGCGCCGGGTTGATATCAAGAAATTTAAAGAACACCACGATATAGCCGGCCCTATTTTCAGCACCATCGGTGTAATCTATGCCGTGATGCTGGCCTTTGTGCTGGTGATCGTCTGGCAGGACTTCGATGCGGCGCAGAATAATACTGTACGGGAAGCCAACACATTTACCGACATTTATCGCGACACAGTGGGATTGCCGGAGCCGTTCAGGAGCGAGTTCCTTGAGGCCAACGCTAATTATATTAGCGCAGTGATCAAATACGAGTGGCCGCAGATGCAGCGGGGTGGGAGGAGCATGGAGGCGCAGGCGGCCGCCGATAAGGTCTGGGAAATAACCGGCAGGTTTGATCCTAAAACCGACAGGGAGAAGATATTTTTCAGCGAGATGTTGAGAAAGATGAACGATGCGGTGGAGATGAGGAGGCAGCGGCTACAGGACTCCAGGATGGGTCTGCACCCGTCGCTGTGGTTCGTGCTTCTTCTGGGTGGTATTATCACGGTGGTTTTCACCTTCTTTTTCGGGTCGCAGAACCTGTATGCGCAGCTTACTATGACCACGCTCCTGGCGGTGCTAATCGTTCTTATTATTTTCACTATACTGATAATGGATTTTCCCTACAGCGGAGATCTGAGTATCTCTGTAACCCCGTTCGAGCAGGTGCTGGAGTTCTATAAGCGCTGATGCCGGCATCAGGAAAAGATTGGTTAACCGCGGGTTAAAAACTGCTTGTATTTGCTATTCAACCAGCAGGTGAATAAAATTAATAGTACGGACGGGCTGCAAAGGCCCGGCTTTTGATTAAAGGATAATCGTGCCTGATAAACAGCCAGCGTTAAAACCTGTCAAGGGAAAAATCGTCATATCAGACGAACTCTGCAAGGGATGCGGTCTGTGCATACATTTTTGTCCTAAAAAGGTCATTGTGCAATCAGACAAGCTCAATGCCGCCGGTTACCAGAGCGCGGAGTTCAAAGATAACGGCGAGTGCACCGGCTGTGCTATCTGCGCCATCGTCTGCCCGGAGGTGGCTATCGAGGTATACCGTGACTAAGGTGCTGATGGACGGCAACAGCGCCATCGGAGAGGCGGCTATCCGGGCCGGCTGCCAGTGTTATTTCGGCTATCCCATCACTCCGCAGAATGAGCTGACTGAGTATATGGCCACGCATCTCAGCCGGCGCAAGGGCTGTGCCTTCGTGCAGGCCGAGAGTGAGATAGCTGCCATAAATATGGTGTACGGGGCCAGCGTGGCGGGGGCCAGGGCCATGACCTCGTCCTCCAGCCCGGGCATCAGCCTCAAGCAGGAGGGCATCTCTTACCTGGCGGCCTGCGAGTTGCCGGCAGTCATCGTGAATATGCAGCGGGGTGGGCCCGGCCTGGGCAGCATCTCGGCGGCGCAGTCCGATTACTTCCAGGCCACCCGAGGCGGGGGACACGGCGATTACCGTACTATCGTACTGGGGCCTTCATCAGTACAGGAGCTGGCCGATCTCACCATGCGGGCGTTTGACCTGGCCGACAGGTACAAGATACCCGTAGTCATCCTGGGAGACGGTGTGCTGGGGCAGATGAAGGAGCCGGTCGAATTCAAGCGGGAAGCCCCCTCTGTGCCGCCCATCAGGGAAGGCGCCCTGCGGGGAGCGAAAGGGCGTCCCAGCAAGATAATCAAGACCTTCACATCCAATCCATCGGAACTTGAAGAGATAAACTGGAGCCTGTTCCGCCGTTATGCGTTGATAAAGAAGGAGGAAACGGCCTGCGAAACCTTCCAGACGGGCGATGCCAGGCTGGTCGTGGTGGCCTTCGGCATCGCCGCCCGCATCGCCAGAGGCGCTATCAAGAACCTGCGATCCGAAGGCTTGAAAGTCGGCCTGATGAGGCCGGTAACCCTGTGGCCATTCCCCGATGAGCCGCTCAAGGAGATGTCCAAGACCATCAAGCAGTATTTTGTCTTCGAAATGAACATGGGTCAGATGGTTGAGGATGTGCAGCTGGCGCTGGCAGGGCAGGGAGAGTTAGCCTTTTACGGTCGGCCGGGTGGTGTGATACCCAATCCCAGCGAGGTGGCAAGGGTCATTTCAAGGCTCTATTACCAGAAGGGTTTGAAATAATGAAGACTATTTATATGCACCCGAAATCTCTCAAGAAGACGCCGTTCCATTACTGCCCGGGCTGTGGACATTCTGTTGCGCACAGGCTGGTCTGCGAGGTCATCGACGAGATGGGGCTTCAGGAGCGGACAATAGGCATACCTCCCCCGGGCTGCTCGGTTTTCGCTTATAACTATTTCGACGTTGATATGGCGGAATCGGCGCACGGCAGAGGCGCCGCCGTGGCCACTGGTATCAAGCGCGCTTACCCGGCAAGCGTGGTCTTTACCTATCAGGGGGATGGTGACCTGGCCGGCATCGGTACGGCGGAGACCATCCACGCGGCCAACCGGGGAGAGAATGTAACGACTATCTTTATCAATAACGCAGTCTACGGTATGACCGGCGGCCAGATGGCGCCTACCACGCTACGCGGTATGAAGACGACTACTACGCCTTACGGGCGCGACCATATCCTGGAGGGGCATCCAATCAGGATGAGCGAGATACTCGCCATGCTGGACGGCGTGGCCTATATCGAACGTGTCGCGGTGAACTCCCCCGCCAATATCAGGAAGGCCAAAAAGGCCATCGCCAAGGCCTTCCAGGTGCAGCTTGACGGACGCGGCTTCTCCATGGTGGAGATTCTCTCACCTTGCCCCACCAACTGGAAAATGACGCCGGTGAAGTCATGGCAGTGGGTGGATGAGGAGATGACCCGGGTCTTTCCTCTGGGTGTGTACAAAGACATTGCGGAGAAAAATGGTGCTGATTAAAACCCTCATCGCCGGCTTCGGAGGACAAGGCGTGCTCTCCATGGGTCTCAACCTGGCGCAAGCAGCCATGCTGGAAGGGAAAAATGTCACCTACCTGCCAGCTTACGGCGCCGAGGTGCGCGGAGGCACCGCCAATTGCACAGTTGCCATATCCGATGATGAGATAGCCTCACCGGTGGCCTCCTCCCCTGAGTTTGTCGTTGCAATGAATCAGCCTTCCGCCGTCAAGTTCCAGCACCACATACAATCAGGCGGGCTTTTCTTCCTCAATTCATCACTGGTGGAGGCTGAGATAATCAGGGGGGATATCGAGATAGTGCGTGTACCAGCCAATAAGATAGCCGATGACCTAGGCAGTCCCAAAGCGGCCAATATGGTCATGCTGGGCGCCTTCACCAAAAAGAGCGGAGTGGTCGAACTGGCAAACGTTTGGGAAGCACTGAAGCATATTTTGACCGCAAAGAAAAAACTGCTCGAGGTAAATGAAAAAGCGCTGCAGGCAGGGTATAATTTGTTCTGATTTTGGCGGTGGTGCGGCGGCTCAGGTAAAAGGAGTTGATGATGAGCATAAAACAGGTATCGGTCATACTTGAAAACGTGCCAGGCATGTTCCTGGCGGTCAGCGAATGCCTGGGGCGCGAGGCCATCAACATACGCGCAATCTCGGTGGCTGATACATCCGGAACCAGCACCGTGAGATTTGTTACCGATAACCCGGGGAAGACGCTCAGTGTGCTCAAAGCCAACGGCTACCGTGTGCTGGAGCACGAGGTGCTGGCTGTTGAGATACCGGACCACCCGGGCGCTATGCAGGCTATTCTTAAGCCGCTGCGCGAGGCCAATATTAACGTGCTTTATTTCTACACGTTCCTGGGCCGGGGCGAGAGTGGTCAGCCCATCGTGATCATAGGCGTGGATAAGACAGTCGAAGCGGCCGAGGCCCTCAAGAAAAACTGGGTTCACATGTTCGGCCAGGAGATATATTCGCTTTAACATCTTGTATCAAGGAGGTTGTAACGATCTCCTCTGTCAAAAATCTTGTCGTTCTGGCATAAACATTTTGCATCGGGCCGAAATATTCAATACTCTATATAGCGCAGAGAACTGGAGGTGTTGAAATGGAACTGGTTGATTTACTGGTGAAAAACCTGGGTGTTGACAAGGGGCAGGCTGAGGGTGGTGCTGGAACGATCTTCAAACTGGCACAGGAGCAATTGGGAGGTGGTGATTTTTCAAAGTTGACCACTGCCATTCCCGAGATAGGTAAGCTGGTGAAATCAGTACCCCGGGAAGAGGGCACAGGTGGTGGGTTGCTGGATGCACTGGGTGGGCTGAGTGGAGCGGGGGAAAAATCATCGCAGGGTGGTGGACTGCTGGACATGGTGGGCAAGCTGGCATCGGCAACCGGTGGGGATTCGCAGTTGGGGCAACTCGGCAAGCTTGCGCAGCTGGCCGGCGCATTTGAAAAGCTGGGGCTCGATCCCGGGATGGTGGCAAAATTCGTGCCCGTTATCCTGGCTTTTATCCAGAAAAAAGGCGGTACCGGCCTGGCCGACTTGCTGCAGGGTGCGCTGGGCACGGATGCCAAGTAGGTTTGCCGGGCCTGTACAATTGGCCTTGGCGCGGTCTTGATCGGGAAGACTTCTTTACTCGCGCTTAAGCGCAGTTGTATACTTACTGCAAATTTAGACGGGATAAACCTGAATTGGATTCGATTAAAATACTGCTGGCCGAAGACCATGCTGTTGTACGGGAGAGCATCCGCGAAGCATTATCGCGCGAACCCGAGTTCATGGTTGTTGGTGAGGCGAGCAACGGTGAAGAGGCTGTTAAGCTGGCACGTGAGCTGAGGCCCGATGTAATCCTGATGGACGTGGCCATGCCCAGGTTGAACGGAATTGAAGCGACCAGGCAGATCAAAGCGTTTCAACCGGCCGTATCTATACTGGTGCTTACCGCCTACGATGACGAG
>Ga0265596_1001681_pt1 | contig 10172 bp, 6 predicted proteins | sample saktaG_FD_190143 | JGI IMG/M metagenome (GOLD analysis project Ga0265596, IMG submission 190143) | Saline water microbial communities from Sakinaw Lake, British Columbia, Canada - sak_2013_06_06_60m | ecosystem: Environmental > Aquatic > Non-marine Saline and Alkaline > Saline ...
CGAGACATTTCATGTCACTGCAATTGTAAGCACGTGAGATTGTCATAATACCTCCGGGGTTTGGGATTGGGGCTCACCGGAGAGGTGGGCCGGGGTTTTTATATTATTGCTGATTAAAGATTGGATAAAATAGAATTATTTTGATGAGATGGCGAATTATATAAAATTATTTTCAGGCTCCATTTATCATTTCACACTACCCTCTACAACCGCTATCTCCTCCACCGTAAGCCCGTACAACATTTTAATTAGGAATCACCAATTAGGAATTACGAATTTTCATTGTTTTTATGATACTGCCCAAAATTTTCAATATTTCATCACAATCCGATAATAAAGTCTTGGTGTTTTCTTTTGATAAATAGTCGCTATCTCGAAGTAAACGAAGCCAATAATGGGTCTCCCGTGCTTCTTTATATGCTATTGTCATTTTTGATTTAAAGTCTTTTTCAGATTGACAACCAATGGCTTCTTCTACATTTGCTCCAATGGATGTTCCACTTCGTAGAATCTGTTTAGATAATACAAATTCTTTTCTCTCATTCACTAAAAATTGATATAACTTCACAATCCGCAACGCAAACGAATAACTTTTATCTTGAATCACATTATTCTTCTTCACAATAATTCCTAATTCCTAATTCGTAATTCGTAATTTCTAATTCTTAATTGACGATTCAACAATTTCTATCTCCTCCACCGTAAGCCCATACAACTCATAGACCAACCGGTCTATTTCGGCTTCAAGGGCGCTGGTGTCGGCTTTGGGGTTGGCTTTTTTGGCGGTGAGAATTTGATCGACAATGTTGATAAATGGTATTTGTAGTTTTTCATCAATTACCTTCACAGGTAAATGCCAATAGTGGAATATTTTTGCTTTTGTAAATGCACCTTTTGTTTTTTGAAATGTTATCAAGTTCATTATGAACTGAAAAATACTCGAATTAATTAATGATAGTATATACTTTAAATTAAAATTGCCATCTAATAAAGTGCAATTATACAAAGTTGACATCACATAATAATTTTCATCATCATATGTAGCAATAATTCTGGATCCTGCTTCTCTAATTAATATTTTTGGTTGTAGAAAAATACCAGGTCTAATTGGATTCGCTAAATGGTTACCATAGTTAACATAGAGATCAGAAAAATGATATGAATATCGATTAACATCCTTTCCCCTTAAAATTGGCATCCAATTATCTGCTTGTTTAAAATTACTAGTGTGAATACTATCATTTCCAGTTTTTATTGTTTGGCTAATTTCAATAACAGAGTTTAAATGAGTAGAGCGATCATTAAATTTTTCTATTAATGGCCAATATTGAAATAATCTTAAATAAAATGTAGTTCGGTATTGTTTTCTAAAAAAGTCTGAAGGTATGTAAAATATATCACCAATAATTTCTTCTGAGATATCAGCTTTAATATTGTATTCTTTAATTTTTGAATTATTAAATGAGATAATCATTGAGTGCACTACTACTTCTTCAAAAATCCTATCTGATAAATCATTAATCTCTAAAATTTTAGTTTTATTTAAGAGTTTTTCTCTCACTTTACTTTCATAGTAGTTATCTAATAGGGTATTAGTTATAATAAGAATAGAAATCCCGTTTGGTTTATATATTTGGATTGCCCTTAATAAAAATAGTGAATACAAATCGATTTTAAATTCTGTTTCTGGATATAGTTTTCTATAAATTTCTTTTAATGATTTATCTTGAACCAACCCATAAGGCGGATTAGCAATCACCACATCAAATCCGCCTTTTTCCCGAAATACATCGGCAAAATAGAGTTTCCACGGGAAGAAATTGCGGATTTTATTGCCGTGGGTCATCTCACGCAGGTCGTCTTCAATCTCCCTATCTTCCTGGGGAGAAATGTTCTTTTTCTTCTTCAGTTCATTATGAAAAATATTGTAAATGGCGGTTTCCACATCCTGCCGTTTTGCTTTTTTCTCTCTCGGGTGTTCAGCATTAAAGAAATTAGCCTGTTTTTTGTGCAGGTCATCTATGAGAGTGTCTAAATCGCTTCCGCCGGCAAACAGGTCTTTTTGTCCGCTCTTTTTTTCAATATCCAGTGAAATTCCATGAAATTCTTCAATGAGCGAATTGCCCTGCATAATTTTGTAATCCAGATTCGGCAGGGCTTGGATGCTGGTGTAATCGTCTTCATCAACCACCAATGAAAGCCAAAGCCGAAGTTTGGCTATCTCAATGGCGCCGGGATCAATATCCACGCCATAGAGCGAATTTTGGATGCAGTGGCGTTTGAGTTCATACACGCCGTGTTTATTCACTAAATACAATTCCAGCACTTTTCTGGCTTTCACAATTTCTGTCAGCATTCCCACCGGAAATGCTCCAGAACCAATTGCGGGGTCACACACTTTGATATTCGCCAGTGCATCATCCAGTGCTTGGGCGTTTTCTTTAATTGAATCCATGAGCACTGGTTTGTATTTGGTGCCTTCTTGTATTGCGGTTTCCAGATCCAGGATGATGTCGCCTTCATGGATAAACGTTTCGATGTCTTCTTTTGGCACCGGTTCACATTCTGTATCCAGATAGTTGATCAGCGATTCCTGGCACATGTAGTGGACAATGGTTCTTGGTGTATAGTAGGCGCCTTTGCCCTTCCGCAGGTTTTCCGGCAATAAGTTTTCAAACACTTTACCCAGCATTTCGGGGTCAACCGCCACCTCTTTTTCCAGCGGTTCATCTTCCCGAACGGTAAAGTTGTATTGGTCAAATGTTTTAAACACATCCGCAATCAAATCGTTATCAATCAGGATGTCGGTTTCTTCCCAATTGTAATCATTGATAGGTTCAAACAAACCACCATTCAAAAACGGTATTTTGCAATTGAACTGACTGTAAATATCGTTAGGACGTTCGCTGGCAAGCGCTTCGTAAAAAAACGGTTCTAATACATCGTTAAAGAAGTTTCCATAATCGGTAAATTCTTTCTTAAAGAGCCGATGCAGGAAGTTTTTCGGTCCCGTTCCCCAGTCTTTGAAATTTCCGTTGTCATCTTTACAAACTCCCAGCCAGCCCTTCTTTTGCAGAAAATACAGAAACACGATTTGACCCATTAACTTTTTGGCAAAATTGGCAGTGTCAATGGTTTTAGATTCAAATTCCTCGGCTATCTTCGGGTCTTTGGCGACAATGTCGTTCAGTTCATTCCATAATTTTTCAAACTGACTGCGGTAATCCTTGTAAAACTGTTTGGTAACCGCATCCACGCTGAAGGCAGTTTCAATATCGCTGAGCGTAGGATTCTTGCGATCATTTTCCAGGATTCCTACTAGTTGCGCCTGTGCAGTATGATTCGGTTCGTTTTTCCCCACCAGATATGAATAGCGCTTAGCAGGAGTTACATCTTCTTTTACCTTGATTTTCCCCGATTCGGTTTCTTTTAGTTTGTATTCCATCCGCACAAATGAAAAGCGCCAATCGTCCGGATTGTCCGTAGTATACCCAATGAGAGCCGCATCTTTTTCATCACGATTTTTGAGATAATCTGCTACGAAATTCCGGAGCATGCTGCGCGAGCGTTCTAATGACCATTGATTTTTCAAATGGACAATAAGCACATCAACTTTTTCACCTTTGGGATCGATGTAAGTACCAATCCTTCGATATTTGGTGACATGCTTTTTGAAAGAATCTTTAATATAATTCCCGGATAAATAAGGAAATCCCTTTCCCTCATCCACATCATTTAACAGGTTTATGACAAAATTGCGATAGCGCCCTTCGTCAAAGGGATAGTTAAAGGTGTCTTTAATGAGAGTTTTGGCGGAATTATAATCCATTATTCTTCTCTTACTAAGTATTCGGATAATATCACTTCACGCTTGGATAGATACGATTTGTTTCCAATTTGTCTTACTCCAAGAAGCCTTGCCGGAATTTCACGTTTAAGGGTCGCCAATATTTTTAACGGCTCCTTTTCTTTCTCAATCTGTTGTTTGATTCGTTTAGTGGCGTTTTTGGGTATTACACCCTCATTGTATTTTTCCAGCACAACCTGGATGTAGTCCTCATCATCATCAGTAAATGCATGATATTTACGAAATTCTTTTACTTTTAGCCTTTGCATCACATATTTTTCATTAGATAAACCACCACGACTTTTTTCCGAACCAACCACCTCTTCCATTGTAATTAGATCAAACTGCTCCTTATTCTTTTTAAGGTAATCATAAAATTCTTTCGGAACCTGTCGGCGGCTTTCATTCTGTTCACACTTAAATAGATTCACAGCATCAAAAAACGGGATTTCTTCAGCATGTTCTCCATTGGTATAGAGGAATTTTTTAAGTTTGCCTTTTCGAAAGAATGTGATCAAAGCATCGTTTTCTAAATTTTCTTTTTTCGCTGAACGTGCTTTTTTCGGCAGGCGTTTTATTTTTTCAAACAAATCCGGATTTTCATCACGAATATCACGGATATATTTCAGGTATTCCAATTCGGACTTATAGTTACCATCTTCCTGTTCATAGGTCTTTTTGGATGTCAGTTTCTTATAAAGTGTGTCTCCAAAAAGTTCGAATGATCCCACAATTTCTTCATCTGTTAAATATCTGGCATCTTCACCCAGCGTGTCATGAAATGCCTGAATTTTTGATTTGATATTGTCTTCTAAACCCAATTCTTTTTCCGATTCATCCGTAGGGAAAAAATTGTAAATGTGTATTTCCTTATGTAGTGTCCCAACGCGGTTCACACGTCCCACACGCTGTAATACACGTGTGGGGTTCCAGGGTAGATCGTAATTGATAACACTGTAAGAACGGTGCAGATTAACACCTTCCGCCAATACATCAGTGCTTATAAGAATTTGAATATCATTTTCCTGTACTTTTGAATTTGGGTCAAAATTATTTGTGATCTTTCGACGTGCTTCTGATTTCACCAAACGTCTGGTATCCATTTTTCCACCGTTGCTGGAAAAGAACAGGACAGTGCCGGGAAACCTGTCATTCAATTTTCCAAAGAGATATTCACCGGTTTCCACAGATTCAGTGAAGACCAGTATTTTTTTATCCGCCAGAGCACCACCTTTTTGCAAACGGTTTATAAAAGTATCAAGTTTTGGATCTGCATCAACGTCTTTCCAAAGCGCCTGAATTTCACTCAATACCTTTCTATCGTGTTCAAGGGCTGGTTTGAATTCGGGCTTAAATTCACTGGCTTGATATTCCTGCACTTTATCTTCTTCAATTAGTTTAATGATATTTTCTTCATCATCATTATCCAATAGATCATAAACATTTACCGTTTTACTTATTAACACACGACCACTTTCAAACATTTGAATGAAATCATCATACGATTTCAGGAAACGTCCTACAGATTTTTTAAACGCAAAAAATGAACTTTCCAGCCGTTTAACTAATATGCCTTTCATAAATCCGCCCACATTTCGCTGGCTTTGCAGTTCAAATTCTGTCAATTGCCGTCCCAGAAAAACCAGGGGCATATAGCGTGAATATGAAAACTTTTTCAACAGTTCTATGGTTTTATTAAAAACACGTCCTGTTTTTTCATCAAACTTGTAAATGATTCGTTTTGGATCGCTCAAATCCGGGAAAAATAACCCTTGTTCTTTCATATCCTCGCTGAAATATTCTTTGATCTCACTTCTGGTTCTTCTCACCATGATGTATTTCAGAACTTTTTCACGTATCTCTTCTGAACCGGCCTTAATTAGTTCCATGTATTCCGGTTCAGATTTCTTGTAATTTTTTAGATCGCTCATCCACTTATTGAAGAATTTTTCCAGATTAATCATACCGGGAATAGTAGATCGTTTAGGGGATTGGAACAATTTCAATTGATTAAATAAATCAAGAAATGTGTTGTTTAGCGGTGTTGCTGTAACAAGTACTACTTTTTTTCCATAGCATATTTCTGTGATTTTTTCGAATCCTTGTGTGTATTCATTACGAAAGCGATGTGCTTCATCAATGAATATGGTTTCATACTTATCTATGTCTCTTTCAAGAATTCTATCTAATTTGCCTACAGATTCTACCTCATACTTTTTTACTCCAAACTCGAAAAATGTTTCTTTCCAATAATCAACCAATACCGGGGGGCAAATGATTAGCTTCCCACCACCCAACTGTTGTGCAAGCATGGCAGAAATATAGGTTTTCCCTAGACCCACAACATCAGCAAGAAAAACACCTTGGTAGGCTTCAAGTATTTTTTTAGCGGAAACTATTGCTTGTTTCTGATATTTGAGATCCATAAACCCTTCCGGCATGTCAATCTCGATTTCCTGATCAAGATTTATGTCCTCTTTCAGATACTCGTACAGCATTTTTAGATATAATTCATAAGGCGATATATTTTCATTTAACCAAGTTTTTGTGCTTACGGTTTCTACATAATTTTCTGATATATCAACGCCATCATTCCATAAATTTTCAAATTGGCTCAAAGCGAAATCAACATCTCCGCGGTCTTTCAGCTCAACATTAAACTCCCGGTTTGCAATTAAGCCACTCTCCGAAAAATTGCTTGATCCCGTTATGACTGAACCAAAAGAAACCTGGTCTTCTTTATATCTTGATATATAAACTTTGGCGTGGATATTTGCGCTGGGATAGGCTCGGAATTCAAGTTTTTTCCCATTGCCACCTTTTTGGCCATCTTCTTCAACATTCGCACAGTCAGTGGTAAGAAATTCGATGAATTTTTTTATCCCAATCTCAGTTGTGTAATCATCAGTTGAAACATCCATTTCAGTGACAACCGCTTCCATAGCGGCATTACGTGTATCCTTATGAGAATTGAAATCAAGATTTGTTTGGTTCTTAACCGTATCAATAACCTGAAATGTTCTTTGATCTACATTTAAACCAACAAGAATACGGATTTTATTTACACTTTCCAGGCTTTCAGCAAGCCTATAGAAACCGCTTGTACGGAAATATCCAACTAATACATCAAAAAACTTAACTGCACGAAGAGTACACTTAAAGCGGTCAGCTAATGCTGCTCCGGGTTCATTAGTAAAAAATGTTAAATCTGTGCTCATAGTATTCTACTTATTTAAGCGGCTTAACAAGTTATTCTATAATTTTCCATATACTTTGTCAGGTTACAATTTTTGGCATAGACGCGCAAGGATATTTTCACTAATTCAATCTTATGCTAACTATATAACATTACAAGCAGGATTATATAAATAAATCGGAAAACTACATATGTTCAATGTACCTGGTCAACTTTCAAAATCGGTATTGATCCGACCAAAGACAAACAGCAGGCGTTCATGATTGACATTAGTAAATATGCCCCGTTGGCAAAACATTTAGCATCACTCATTATGTAAGAGGCTTTTATGATCAATTGTCTTTTAAAACTCCCAGTCCTCTTTTTCCATGAAGCCTTCAACATTGGTACATTCAATATTAAAATGTTCACAGATGTTTGGAATACGAGATGCGTTTTCTTTCTTGCTCTCTTCCGTTATAATGCAGGCAGATTTCATTTTTGCGGAGGCAATGACGAATGGATCGGCTACCGGCGTTCCTTTGAGTTGTTGCTTTTTGCTGACCAAATACTGGAAGTGTGGGATTTTAAATATCTCGCTGGTAAAATTCATTTCGTCCTGACCAGGGATAAGAAATATACTTTTGTGTTTTTTGATCCATTCTGCTAAATGAGGTTTACTTGCCTGAGTATTCAGTTCATTAAACACTTCCCTGACCGAGTATATCTTGCCATCATTCGTATATTTCTCAAACCGGTCCCAGAATGTTGGAAATCGTTCCGGATAGTAGTGGCTGATGACAATAAATGCACTTGTGTCGAACACATAGATCATCAGGAGTTCACCTGTTGAGCATCCTATGTTCAAGCCCCGGAATGCTTTTTACTTTGACGTTGAGATAATCGGCCAGTTGTTCAATCCCAAATTTACCCTGATAGTATTTGGAAAATGCCAATTTCAGGTAATTCTCACCTAAATAGACAAACTGGGTCGCGTAATAATTTCCACTGCCGCCGGAAGTTTTCCGGCTTTTCTCATATTCATCGTTCCATTCCTTAGATTTCTGCTGATAATATTTGGTGCTGACCAGCCCCTTATCGAGGAGTCTTCTTAATATTACTTCACGACTTACAAGATATCTTTCAGAAACGTCACAGATGAATTGATCTGTAATTTCATGGGCAGAGGCAAGGATTTTTTCAAAATCGTAGGAAGGAACCAGGAATTCCGATGCAAAGCGATTACAAAATAGTTCGATTGCTTTATTTTCCCCGCTCAATGCACTGATATAGCTGAAATCAGATTTTGTAATTCCGTTCGTGCTCAAAAGTATATGAGCCAATTCATGGAAAAGAGTAAATATCTGCCGGGATTTAGAAGTACTGTTATTGATATATATTATTGGAAACTGGTCATCCAGCAGGCAAAAACCTGAAACATCTTTCTGCTTTAGTGATCGTTTAAATACATATATACCACATTCTTCAATGATATTTCTCCAATGACTCAGAGCATTATCAGTATTTTGCCAGGATATTTGCTGTTCTAATTCAACGCCGAGATATTCCCTGATCTTTTCTGATGTGGTGAATACGTCATCGCCTGGTTTAATGCGGATATCCTTGGATATTTTTCGATCAGAAGGGTTGGTTTTATCATGGAGTTCTTTCAGCGACTCCTGCATCGCTTCGCCCTGCCGAATCGCAAATAGCGTATCACTCTGGAGGTTTTCCAATTCGAAATCGGGAAGAGTTCTAAAAGATTTCTTTGTATCCAGTTCTTCCGGTGGTTCCGGAAAAAAGAAAAGCGCTATCGGACGTTTGTAGTGCTTATAGGCCAGGGTTTCGAGTTGAATATAAGATGGCGCTGATTCCCCGGTTTCCCAGCTCTCCACTGTTACGGGGTCCTTCTTCAGCCTGGATGCGATCTCACTGATTTCAATTCCAGCCTTCAGGCGCGCCCATTTTAATACCTGGGGATTTATTCCTGTGACATAATCGGACATTTGAAATAATTGCTCGTTAGTATTCATATAGCCGTTCTATTATAGGGGATATTAAGCAATAAATCCAAATTTTCATACTATATTGATTTTTTCAACGAATACATATTTAGGCTGTTTCTCAAACCTAATTGTTATGATTTCCAAAAGGTTCAACCTGTTCAATGGTTGGTTCAGGAATAGGCTTATTATTCTCAAAAAGATATTCGATAAACTCATCTTTTTCTACCTGATAATTATCAATAGCATCTGCTTTAGTTTTTCCCGTTCCATAACAGGAATACTTACCAAGTTCATGAGAATATGCCATATATTCTTTCCCATATTCATCGGTAACTAATTCGATGATAATCCTGTAGTCCAGATTTTTATAATAGTCTAAGTCTTTTTGTACTAACATAATTTACAGCTTTAGTGTTTTTCCCACTTTCCCCCGGGCGGGGCTTCGCCCCCTCAGCTACACTATTCTCAAATTTTAAAAGAATAGTGAACTGCGGCGCATATTTAACCTTGCCCAAAATGGTGTGGATTTACCGCATTTCGCTTTGATATTACAGTAAATGTTTTTTAAAGGCAACTATTTTTTTATGTATGGAACAGGTGGACATTTATCTGACAAAACAATGAGCCAAATCAGATATTCAGCATATGGCTGACTTTGATCATCAGAACATTGTCGCCATCGGTATTGAACAGTGTTCGGGCATCCCTGCTAATTCCAAAAGGCTGGAACTCTTCATAATCCGTGAAACCCTGCGACCAGACCAGGAACATTGCCGAACCAGTTTTATACTCCCAGCGCAGAACCAGATTTGACCGGAATTGTTTATAATTAAAATCGTTATAACCAGAAAAGGAATACTCGGGAATTCCATCCAGATTTTTATCGACCTCATATTCACCACTGTCTTCATTAAAGGATATTTGGTTTCCAAATTTATCGAAACGGTCGTTATAATCTTTTGCATAGGAATCATCAACTCTCATCAGATCAAAAAACTTACCTGCTGTGAAAAAAGGTTGGGCATAATATTGAATGGATAGCGTGGGTGTCAATGTCAGATCAGTTCTTAAAACGAGACTTACGGTATGCTGGTTCATACATGACCAAATATATTGAGGATCGCCGTTTTCATCTTCAGCACTT
>Ga0265596_1001683_pt1 | contig 10157 bp, 10 predicted proteins | sample saktaG_FD_190143 | JGI IMG/M metagenome (GOLD analysis project Ga0265596, IMG submission 190143) | Saline water microbial communities from Sakinaw Lake, British Columbia, Canada - sak_2013_06_06_60m | ecosystem: Environmental > Aquatic > Non-marine Saline and Alkaline > Saline ...
GCGCATACAATACCTTTATGTCCCTAGCGTAATAAAACAATCCTATAAACTCAGGTCTAACGGCTCCAGCAGTTCGAAGCCTGTCTCCTCGTCCATCAAACGGCGGGCGGTTGTATCTACCAGTTCAAAGAGGATAACCTCCAGCACGTGCCAGACCTTCACGCCGCAGCGCACGCAGCCCGTTACCGCTCTATCATTTCGCCCGCCCGCGATATGCATGTGCAGCAGGGGCTTACCGTCTTTATCAGGGAAGATCGTGCCGACGCCCGCGATCTCGTGGACGTCCGCTAAAACGTGCTCCATCGGAATCACGGGCTTGCTTCGACCGTGCTCAGGACCGACAACGAGCTTACTGCCTTCGTCTGCGCCGCCGACCGCGATGACGGCTGCTGCAGTGATCGAATGATCAGCAGCGAAAGCTTCTATCGTCTCATGCAGGATCTCGCCGTCTTCGAGCCGGAGGATGAAAACGCGGCCAAAATGGGCTGGTGAGTATTTCATTGTTGTCCAATTGATTTTAGTTCTAAATCTTCTTTGAGTCGTAGCATCTTCTTCTTTAAATCACTCGACGAAGGTCACGGCATCTTTCTTCACAGGAGCATCACCTGTTCACGCAAGATCCGGTCTTTGAGGAGTGGATGGAGCGAATTGTACGTAAGCACATCCACCTGCCGTTTTACGGTGTCCTGGAGATCCAATTGCAATCCTGCAAGGTCCAACAAACTCTTCCGCCCTTCGAATTCCACGAGTAGGTCGATATCACTCTCATCCGTGGCTTCGCCGCGTGCGAACGAGCCGAAAAGGGCGGCTTTCTTCACTTCATGCTTCTTCAATACGGCAATAAGTGTCTTCTTTAGTTCTTTGAGTTGCTCCTCTCGCATGGTTCACCATTGGACGCCGCAGGTATAAATCCTTTGCCTGCCGTTCGAGTGGTCTCGGTAGCGTCGCGAGTATTGGATAACGTTCAACACTTTGCCGTCTCTATTTGGCCCGCTCAAACACCAGTATCCTTCCCTTCGTTTGTATATATCTGAACCCTGCCGCTTCAACTTCCGAGATCATCTTCTCCGCAGAACCGCGGGTCTTCTCGAACGAGAGTATACCGCCCGGCTTCAGTACTCGGTGGAGTTCTTTGAGCAGCCCTTCCAGCCCACCGACGATGTACCGCAGCCCGAAGAGGAACGCGAGGTCGATGCTATCGTCCGGCAGATCAGTCTCAGCAGCGTTCGCAAGCATCGGCGTCACATGCTTCACACCGTTCGCATCGATCTTCTCCTTCACCCGCGCGATGGCGCGTGGATGCACGTCAACCGCATAGACACCGCCCTCCGCCCCCACGAGCTTGGCTGCAGGGATGGTAAAATATCCGGGGCCACAGCCGACCTCCAGCACGTGTTGACCTCGCTTCAGTCCAGCGTCCTCCAGGAGCTTGTAGGGATCCCTGAAATAAGGCAGCAGCCGGTTGTCGTGCATTATCTCGATCATCTTGCAGGAGAAATTCGACAGGTGCCCCGCAGTATGCCCGTGCTGTCCGCCCAGTCTATTGCTCATGGTTCTCTCCCGTCAGTCAGTCGTTAAACAAACCGAGCTGAAATAGTCTCTCAGCGCAAGCGTCAGCTCCTCCGGCCGTTCCAGAACGATCGCCTGCCTCAGCAAAAGCGGCATGTACCATGAGTCAATATTGAGGTAGTTTGGCCGCGGATTAGGCCGTGCGAGGATCTGTAATCCTGAGAGAAAGCCAGCATTTCCGCTCCCCATGCGGCCGGAATAGAGTATGAAATTGAAGGCGGCAAAGCCATGGTCACCGTAGTACTTCAGTACAGTCGCGAGCCCTTTTGCCAGACTCGTTACGTCCTCTGCCGAGAACGTCATGAAGCTCGGTTTCGTGACAATCGCGCGCACCTCACAGAACCCCGTAGGCGCAAACGGCACATACCAGTACACATTGCCCGTCCGCAGTATTTCCCGGTCCTGGTTCACGGCCATCAAATCCAGCCAGAAATTAGTAGCTTCATTCTTTTCATACCGTTCCGACGCCTCAATGAGCCCTCGGACAGCTTCGAACGGATGCCGCTGCATCGAGAGCTGCATGTGGTAATGTACCAAACTCGCGCCGGCGGGTGGCAGGTAATTGCCGCCGATTACGGGATACAAGAGCTGCTCATTCTTGCGATGGGCTTTCTTGATACAGTCGAGCGCCGCTCTGAAGAAGGTAGAAAGCAGTGCAGGCTCGCACTCGTTGATCGCGAGATGGTGTACCTCAGGCGAGGTGATCACGGCCTCGAAATCAGTCCGCGGATACAGGTTCGGGAAGACGCGGACGTCGTCAAGCATGATGGTCTCTTCGTCGAGCTGCTCAGGTGAGAACTTCGCAGCTACCTGATCGATTAGCGGACGGCAGAAGGGGCAGTTCTCCGTTGAGGCTGCAATCAGCTTCGCTAACCACGCCTCGTCGCGAACACTGTATATTTCCGTCCATTTCTCCCGTAAATGCGGGCACAGAACCGAGAGACGCGCGGTCAGCGGATCCCAGCGATACTCAAGCTCGTGGCGCACGGTAGTGCCATCCGCGGCCTGAACCTCCACCGTTTTGCTCTCACTTCTGAACACTATCGGCATTTTCTGTCTCCTTTGTCATGACAGCGTCTTTTTATTTATACCCGTTTCATCCTATCTATCCCTAACTATGCATCTCATCTCAATCTTTGACTTTACTCCTGCAGAGCTCGGAAAGATCCTCGAACGCGCGCATGCACTGAAACGAGCGAGGAGATCGGGCATGAAGGTGAGCACCGAGCTTACCGGGAAGACCCTGGCACTGATCTTCGAGAAGCCATCCACGCGCACGCGCGTCTCATTCGAGGTGGCGATGCGCGAGCTGGGTGGTGAGGTGCTCTCGCTCACTGCGAGCGAGCTCCAGTTGGGGCGTGGCGAACGGGTGCAGGAGACCGCGAAGGTGCTCTCGTCGTACGTGGACGCGGTGATGATCCGCGCGTACCAGCACGCTACGGTCGAGGAGTTCGCACAGTATGCGGCCATTCCGGTGATCAATGGTCTGACCGATCTCGAGCACCCCTGTCAGATTCTCGCGGACCTAATGACGATTCAGGAGTACAAGCAGCGCTTACAGGGCGTGACTGTTGCGTGGTTCGGCGATGGGAACAACGTCTGCAACTCGCTCATTGGCGGTGCGGCACTTACTGGCATGGCGGTGCGTGTTGCGTGCCCAGCGGGCTATGAACCCGCTGCTGCGATCGTTGAAAGAGCGCGGAGCATGGGCTGCGACGTACGAATCACAAGGAGCCCGGAAGAAGCTGCTACTGGCGCTGATGTTTTATATACCGATGTCTGGGTCTCTATGGGCGATGAGGCCGAGCGAGAGCAGCGATTACGGGATCTGAAGAACTACCAACTGAACGAGACGGTAGTGGAGCGTGCAAAGGCCGATGCTCTCGTGATGCACTGTATGCCGGTCCATATCGGCGAGGAGATGACCGAGGGCGTGTTGTATTCCGCGAACTCAGTGATCTTCGAAGAGGCGGAGAACCGGCTCCACGCGCAGAAAGCGCTCTTATCATATCTCCTTTCAGCGGAGGAATAAACGAAACGCGCGAGCGAGTGTGATTCGTCCGAACCTCAGAATCCGCGCTCTCCTTGCGAAGACGACTGTGAGCGAGGCGTTGCAGTACGCGCGGCGAAGGCTTTGAAAGATTTTTAAAACGCCCGCTCTCTTTTACATTTATACAGGGGGGAGAAGGATAGAAGATGGCCGAGCCAGTAACGGATGAGAAATTCCCTTTCGACATCAATCCGATGTACGAGGGCGAGCGGGTAAGGAAAGCGGGGATGTACGTTGAGCTGGGCGGACCAAGCAGGTCGGGCTTTGAGCTTGTGCTCTTCGAGCCCGATCCCGAGAAGATCACAGACGGTAAGGTGACGCTCATTGGACCTGATCTGGAGGAGATGGAAGAAGGCGGGCAGTACCCGTACGCCATGATTTACCGGGTCTATGGCGAGCAGATCGAGAAGGATCTTGAACCGGTGATTGAGCGTCGGAATCACGAGTTCCAGGGCTATCTGCAGGGCTATATGCACCTCAACCAGCGCTCGGAGATCTGGATCCGAATCAGCAAGGATGCCGTCAAGAAGGGGTTGAAATCGCTTAATCAGATAGCAAAGGCGAGTATTACGCTCTTCAAGGCGGAACTGCCGTTCATCGAGAAGATGGAAGCCACGTACATCACCGAGGAGGGCGAGGTGCTCAAGCGGCTGGAGGAGGCGAACAAGATCTATGAAGCGCGCGATCTCCGGGTACGGGACCTCCACGACGAGGATGTGGACGAATTTTATCAGTGCACGCTCTGCCAGTCGTTTGCGCCGACGAACGTCTGCGTAGTCTCTCCTGATCGAACCGCGCTCTGCGGTGCGATGAACTGGTTTGACTCGCGAGCGGCCGCGCGGGTTGACCCGGAAGGTCCGAATGCACCCATACCCAAGGGCGACTGCATCGATCCGATAGGTGGGGAGTATACGGGCGTCAATGAAGCGGCCTTGAAGTTGTCAGGCGGCGAGTTCAATTCGATCAAGCTCCATTCGTTCCTCAAGCAGCCGCACACCAGTTGCGGGTGTTTTGAGGTCGCGGGTTTTTATATTCCCGAGGTTGATGGTATCGGCTGGGTGCATCGCGGCTCTCAGGTTGCAGATACCCCGATCGGGCTGCCGTTCTCTTCGATTGCGAGCTCAGTTGGTGGCGGCAAGCAGGTGGAGGGGTTCCTTGGCATTGGTATCCAATATTTCTACAGCCCGAAATTCATCCAGTATGACGGTGGCTGGCAGCGCGTGGTCTGGATGGCGTCTGATCTCAAGGAGCGCGTGCAGGATGCTATACCCACGGAGCTGTGGGACAAGATCGCGACCGAGAAAGACGTGAAGAACATCAATGAGCTGCGTGACTTCTTACGGACTATTGAGCACCCGGTAGTGACGGGTGTGGTGCGCGCGGCCGACGGCGTCCAAATTACGGACGGCTGGGCTGCTCCTGCAGCGGTCGCGGCAGTGGCGGAGGCTGGAGTTGCGAGGGCTACAGAAGCGGAACTACCGGGTGGGGTGATATCGGCGGCAGAAGCCATATCACCGGTTCCGCTTGCGCAACTGATGCAAGCAGGTGGCGCATCTCCGGTAACAATAATCCTCAAAGATGCGGATATCCGGATCGGCAAGATCATTATCAAGAAGCGAGAAGCGAAGTAGCCTGGAAAGTGACTTATAGCAAAAGGCCTTTTAAAGAAATCTTGTGAGTAGCAGGTGAGGGGTGAGGGCGATCACAGCTGATATAACCGGCCTCCTAGAACAGTACCAAAAGCAGATAAACGCACGACTCGCGTTGTTCTTCGATGCTAAGATAGAGGAAGCGTCCTGTATCTCGAAGCACACCCGAGACGTGGTTGCCGGCGCGAAAGAGTATACGCTGCGCGGCGGCAAACGACTCAGACCAATCTTCTGTATCTACGGCTACAAATGCCTTCGTGCGGAGAACGACGGGGCAATCCTCGATGCGGCCATCTCGCTCGAGCTGATGCAGAGCTATCTTCTGATTCACGATGACATCATGGATGAGGATGAGCTGCGGCGCGGCAAAACGACCTTTCATATCCTCTGCAGGGAGCTCTGTGAGCGGCAATTCGGGATAAACAAGGCGCATAAGTTCGGCGAGAATGTCGCAATCGTGGGGGGCGATTTATTGGAATCGTACGGCACGGAGGTCTTAGCCACGTCGTCATTTAAGAGCGAGTATGTTCAGAAGGCAGTGGCGGCGTACGCGAAAATCGTTAAGAACGTCGGTTACGGCCAGATCCTGGATCTCACGGCAGAACGGAAGGGTAGCTTCAGCGAGGATGAGATCCTCACGATCCACCACTTGAAGACGGCGAGCTACACCATCGAAGGGCCACTCCATATTGGCGCGCTCCTCGCTGGGGCAACTGAGGCGGATTTGAGGGTACTCAGCAACTATGGCATCCCTCTGGGTCTGGCGTTCCAGATCCAGGACGATATCCTCGGCCTGTTCGGTTCGGAGGGTAAAACGGGCAAACCCGTCGGCTCCGATATCCGTGAGGGCAAGAAGACGCTCCTGATCCTGCACGCGCTGGAGCGGTGCAGCGAAGCGGAGAAAGCGGTCATCTTTAACGCGTTGGGCAACGAGGCGGTGACGGATGAGAAGGTCGAAGTGGTTCGCGCGATCGTCAAAGCGACAGGCTCGCTCGAGTATTCGAAGGCGCTTGTACGAGAGCTGACCGAAAAGGCGGTTGCGACCATCTCAGGATCGGAGTTCAGGGACGAGGCGAAGGAGTTCCTCGTGAAGATCGCGGATTTCATTGGAAGACGGGAGTACTAACAGGGCGGGCCTTCTGGAATTTCGTGGTGGCTGGTTTCGATCTTATTTGACGACCATTCATCGTTTTTTTTTGTGTGTGTGCGTGCGTGTGCAGGTTAAATTGAAGCCAAAGTAACTTTTGCCGTGAGGACTTATACTATGTGAGGTGCTATCGCGGATGCGGTTAGTTGTGGGCGTTACGGGCGCGAGCGGAGTCATTTACGCAAAAAGACTGTTGGAGGTACTGAACGAGGAGAGCGTGGAGGTCGATTTGATCGTTACTGAGCCCGCGGACTACCTGATCCACTACGAGCTTGGGCTCTCAATCGCGGACTTTGCGGCACTCGCAACGACGCGGTGGGATATTGCGGACTTTGCGGCGGACATTGCCAGCGGCTCTCAATCTCGCGACGGTATGATCATCATTCCGTGCACGATGAACACCGTGGCGAAGATGGCGCACGGTATCGCGGACAATCTCCTCCTTCGCTGCAGCGACGTGATGCTGAAGGAGAACCGAAAGCTCATTATCGTCCCACGGGAGACGCCGCTGCACGAGACGCATCTTGAAAATCTGCTCAGGCTGAGGCGAATGGGCGTCACGATCATCCCCCCTATAACTGCGTTTTATCATCACCCGACGACGATCCTTGAGGTGGTAGATTATATCATCGCCAAGATCCTTGACCAATTCGCCATTCCCCACGAACTGATCGAGCGGTGGCAGAAGCCAGAAGGAGGTAGCGCAGATGGCGATTCACGCTGACCAGAATGAGTTAGTCTTTGTCAAATTGGGCGGTTCGCTCATTACGGAAAAGAACGCGCCTTTCACCATCAACTACGGGGTGGTCACGCGCCTCGTGAAGGAGCTTAAGGAAGCGCTTGAGGCCGATTCCCAGCTGCAGGTGCTGATCGGGCACGGCGGGGGCTCGTTCCCGCATCCCGTTGCGCAGAGCTACAGGACCGGGGAGGGCTTCATCCAGGATACCAGCGTACGCGGGTTCGCGTTATGCCAGAATGCCGCGTCAACCTTAAATCGGCTCATTGTGGACGTCATGACGGATTACGCGATTAACGCGGTCTCTATCCAACCGTCGGCATGCTGTATCACAACGAATGGTGAGATCGTTGAGTTCTTCGCCCAGCCCCTGGAGGCGGCGCTCGAGCATGGTCTTGTCCCGGTCATCTTTGGTGACTGCGTCTTTGATACCGCGCGGGGTTGTGCAATTGTTAGCACGGAGCAGCTCTTCCTGCACTTAAGTGCCCTGCTCCAACCGGCACGCGTGCTGATTCTTGGTTTGGTGAATGGTGTTTATACAGCCGATCCGCACAATGACGAGAAAGCGCGAATCATACCGGAAATTGAGCTTGAGCAGCTCTCGGATATCGAGGGGTATCTGAGTGGCTCATATGCCGTGGATGTAACCGGGGGCATGGCGAGCAAAGTCAAGGAGCTCGTTAGGATCGCGGAGCGCGGTATTGAGTGCGAGATCCTGAGCGGAGCGTCAGGCAACCTGAAGCGGGCGTTAGCAGGGCAGCGCGGCATTGGAACCCGTATTAAACCGGTACATACACGGGGGCGTGTAGAAAAGCTATAAACGAGGAGCACCAAGAGAGTTACGGAAATGGAGAAGAAGCTAACGCTGGCTGATTTAGTGCGGATGCTGAGCGAGTACGATATTGTGGCGTTGGAGGATGTCAAGATCCTTGGCGATATTGAACTCGAATTCGGAAGTACACGGGGGGTCACCCTACCTCCTGTGCTTGATCAGGCGTTACGAGCGGCGCTCGGCATACCCGGGGCGGCTGTAGCGCCAGAGGTGGCCAAACCGGTAGAATACCGGCCGGTGACCTTCGAAGCACGGCGAACCGAATGGCCGGGAAAGATAGAGGCGGTCACGCTCGGTGCCACTGCGGCAGACGGTGGTACGCGCGCCTGCCCGATAACGATCGGAGGCGAGCAAGCCTTACCGTTCTATAATTTCGACGCGCCCATGCCGCATGCACCCACTATCTCCCTTGATTGTTTTGATATGCCCATCCCCCTGGCGAAAGCAGTGAGAGCTCATTATGCGGATGTCATGGAAGACCCCGGAGAATGGGCGAGGAAGAATGTCCAAGAGTTCGGGGCGGAGATGGTTACTATCCATCTGATCAGCACGGATCCGATGCTCGGCGATACCCCGGCACGAGAGGCGGCGAAGACCGTTGAAGAGGTCTTACAGGCGGTGAAGGTGCCGTTGATCATCGGTGGCTCGGGCAATCCGGAAAAGGACCCGGCGGTGCTTGAGGCTGCTGCTGCGGCTGCGGAGGGTGAGCGATGTCTCATCGCCTCCGCGAACCTGAATATGGACTACGAGCGGATAGCAAAGGCTGCCGTTACGTACGGGCACGCGGTGCTCTCGTGGACGCAGCTCGATATTAACGCGCAGAAGACCTTGAACCGGTATTTGTTCAAGCTCGGGGTGCCACGGGCGGATATCGTCATTGATCCCACGACGGCAGCGCTCGGCTACGGTTTGGATTACGCGTTCACCAATATAGAGCGGATCAGAATTGCGGCGTTAAAGGGCGATACTGATCTGGCCTTTCCCATTTCCTGCGGCATCACGAACGCCTGGGGTGCGCGCGAGGCGTGGATGAAAGAATCGCCGATCAAGGAGGATTCAGACTGGGGCCCGGCAGCGTACCGTGGTCTGGCATATGAGGTCATAACGGGCTTGACGCTTGGGCTTGCTGGTGGCGAGTTGTTCATGATGATGCATCCCAAAGCCGTAGCGGGAGTCAAGAGCATGACGCAGCTGCTGTTCGGCGCGCAGGAAGCGCCAGAAGCAGCACAGGAGATCTCGCTTGAGGATTGGGTCACGTGGTCGGGAGGTGCGGGTAAGCGATGAAGCTGAAGAGCCCGATGGAGATCTGGAAGTATCTCCCGGGGACAAACTGTGGTGAATGCGGCGAGAAGACCTGTTTGGCGTTTGCGTCGCTGTTGAAAGAGCGTGGGAGGGTTTTAGCGGATTGTAAACCCCTCTTTGCAGATGCGCAGTACGCAGAGAAGGCAAAGCAGCTGACAGACCGGTTAGCGCCGGAGATTCGCGCAGTCACGATCGGCACAGGCTCGAAAGCGCTGCAGATAGGCGGTGAGGACGTGATGCATCGGCATGAGCTCACCTTCTTCAATCGAACCGCGTTGGTGTTTGACGTCTGGGATACGCTGGACGAGGCTGCGTTGAGAGAGCGCGTACGTCGTATAGCGGATTGGCGGAAGTTTTACATTGGCGATTTTCTCATGGTTGACGCGATCGCGATTCGCGCCGTTTCGGGCGATGCGCAAGCGTTTGCAACCTGTGTGAAGCGGGTGGCAGAGGAGACGGACTTACCGCTTATGCTCTGCTCTCTCGACCCGGTCGTTCTGGAATCGGGGTTGAAGCTGGTAGCTGATCGTACTCCACTGCTCTATGCAGCGACGAAAGCCAACTGGCAGGCTGTTCTGAACCTGGCGAAGAGCTATAGCGTTCCTGTGGCGGTGTTTTCACTGGATTTCAATGAGCTCGCCAGTCTCGCAGCGACGTTCGCGTCGGCAGGTCTCACGGATATCGTTCTGGATCCCGGCATGTTCCCCACGGGTAAAGGGCTCGCAGCAAGCTTTGCGAGCTTCGTGCAACTTCGACGTGCAGGGATCGTGGACGGTAATGACGGCATTGCTTATCCGTTACTGGCCGTGCCGATGACGGCCTGGCTGATCTACGAGCAAGAAGACGCGATAGCAGCTTCCTACTGGGAGGCC
>Ga0265596_1001684_pt1 | contig 10157 bp, 11 predicted proteins | sample saktaG_FD_190143 | JGI IMG/M metagenome (GOLD analysis project Ga0265596, IMG submission 190143) | Saline water microbial communities from Sakinaw Lake, British Columbia, Canada - sak_2013_06_06_60m | ecosystem: Environmental > Aquatic > Non-marine Saline and Alkaline > Saline ...
GATCACCATGGATATTTTAGAAACTATAAAAATGAGAAGGTCAGTAAGGATATTCCGGAACAAGAATGTTAGCAGAAAAATTATTGACCAGACCCTAGAAGCTGGCCGCTGGGCTCCTTCAGGGCTTAATAATCAACCTTGGAAGTTTATGGTTTTAGGAAGAGAGGCTAAAGATTCTCTATCTAAGCACACTAAGTATTCCCATATAGTAAAGAGTGCAGATAAACTTATATTGGTATTCTTTAACAAAAAAGACTCTTATAATCGCGACAAAGATTTAATGGCAATAGGTGCTTGTATCCAGAATATGCTTATTTCTATCCACTCTAGAGGGCTAGGAGCTTGTTGGTTAGGTGAGATTCTAAATCAAAAATCCCAGGTTCACAAATGCTTAAAAACCCCTAGGAGCCTAGAGTTAGCAGCAGTTTTAGCTCTAGGATACTCTCTTGATTCTCCTCAGAAGCCAAGGCGAAAGAGATTAAAGGATTTAATCGTAAAATGAAGATTTGTAAGCACTTCTCTGAGTGTGGGGGGTGTCGCTTCCAAGACATTCCTTATAAAGAGCAGCTTGTTGCTAAGCAAGATAAGGTTAAGGATTTAGCCATCTCCCATAAAATTGATATTGAGCTAAAACCGATTAATCCCTCTCCTTGCGAGTACTACCGTAACAAGATGGAGTTTAGTTTTGCTGATCAGGAGGGCCTTGTTTGTGGCCTTTATAGTAAGAGAGAGAGGCGAAAGGTAGTAGACATAGAGGAGTGTTTGATTTTTTCTCCAGATTTAGGAGAAGTCCTAAAAGCAATTAAAGATTTTCTTAAGGAAAAAAAGCACTCTGTATATGGTAAGTATTCTCACCAGGGGTTCCTGCGCTACTTAATCATTCGAGAGACGAAATTCACCAAAGAGATTATGATTGGCATAGTTACTAGCAGCAGTGAGGCTTTAGACGTTAAAGAGTTCATAAAAGTTTTAACTTCATTGAAATTAAAGTCTACTATTAAATCTATTTATCAGGTCATTAGCGATTCATTCTCCGATGCAGTAGTCTTTGATAAAAAGGAGCTTTTATATGGTGAGTCTTTTATCGAAGAGAGATTAGATGATTTAACTTTTAGAATCGGTATTGATACATTCTTTCAGGTTAATCCTTACGCTATAGTAGATTTTTATAAGAAGATTAGAGAATATGCCGGAGTTTCTTCTAGGGAGCAAGTATTAGATCTTTTTTGCGGAGTAGGAACTATAGGAATGTTTCTTGCCCGGGATGCAAAATTTGTTTGGGGGGTCGAGCGAGAAGAAGAAATTGTTGATATAGCTTGGCAGAATGCTAAGATTAATAAAATTGAGAATATTTCTTTTTTTGTTGCTGATTCGCGAAAGTTCCTCAATACCCAAGGCTCATTCTATAAGAATACTGATTTTCTAATCATAAACCCTCCCCGTTGTGGGCTCTCACCCAAGATAATAAGGGCTATTTTAAGGTTGGAACCTAAGAATATCATTTATTCATCCTGCAATCCTGAGGCTCTTTTCAGGGACTTAGAAGGGTTACTAGACCAATATAGCCTTGATTTTATTGAGCCTTTTGACTTTTTTCCCCACACCCCACACCTTGAAGCCTTGAGCTTACTGAGACGGAAAAACTTAATAAAGTAAAGGATTATATGGAGATCCTTATCCCCTTCGGGGATCAGGATCAAGAAAAATCTGTTTCTGCCGAAACCATATTTTTCTTGACTAATTAACTATGAATAGTAAAATTTTACTACTCAAATTTTACTACCATTTAAAGAATGAATATAAGAAAATTACTCACAAAACAGGCTGAACAATATCCTCAAAAATCAGCTATTTTATTTCAAGGTAAAGCAATTACCTTTTCTCAAGTTAGAGATTCTTCATTTAGGCTTGCTAATTACCTTCTTAAAATAGGCCTAACCAGCAGCGATAAAGTTGCTACATTCCTTCCCAATACCCCTGAAGCTATATTCACCTTTTTAGGTGTATTTACTATAGGCTCAGCAGTAGTTCCTCTGGATTTTATGTTAACTGAGAATGAGATAATTAATTTTATAAATCATAGTCAGGCAAAAGTTTTAATTGCTGCCGTAAAAATCGATTTAGCTAATATTAAGACTAAGTGTGTAAGTTTGGAGAAGATAATTGTATGTGGGCAAGAATCAGGAGAATTTTCTTGCGGTAAGAATAAGCATGAAATACGTCAAAGTAAAGATAAGGGTTTTGATTTGCAATCAGAGCTACCGCAAGGAACTTCGGCAGAACTTCGTTCTGAACTTCGCCTGCGGCGAAGCGAAGTTACTTCTTGGGATGTAGCTCTAGAAGAAAGTAGCCCTGATCAACCTTCGGTTGAGCACAGGGAGGATGATTTGGCAGCTATATTTTATACCTCGGGTTCTACCGGCCATCCTAAAGGGGTATGTTTAGAGTATAGGCATCTCGATAATCCTTCTCAGACAATTGATCACTTTCTGGGATTATCTGGAGATGATGTCTTCTTATGCGGTGGAGTTCCTTTCTCACACATTGGCGGGTTAGACTACATACTTCTTATGATTACCTTTACATCGCCACTTGTTCTTATGAGTAGGTTTAATCCTTTTGAGTTTCTAAAGAGTATAGAGTACCATAAAGTTACTATATTCTGTATTGTTCCGGCAATGTATGTAGCCATTCTTTCCTTAAAAGGGTACGATAAATTTGACCTTTCTTGTTTAAGATATGCAGTTGTTTTTGGTGCCCCTTCATCGCCAATGCTCTTGAAGAGATTTCATAGGGTATGCCCTCAGGCTGTAATTTTAAATGGCTGGGGCATGACCGAGACTTCTGCTCCGAATGCTTATTCTCCTTCTGATGATAGTAAAATCTCAAGCATTGGTTATTTTGACTTTAATCTCGAGGCAAAAATTGTCGATGATGCTGGTAATAAGTTAGAGGGGCCTTCTCAAGGAGAGCTCTGGGTTAAGGGCCCAGCGGTTATGAGAGAGTATTATAAGGAACCCGGTCTAACTAAAGAGGTATTAACCGAAGATGGCTGGCTTAAGACCGGGGATATTGTCAGAGTTGACTCTGACCGGCTTCATTATATAGTCGGAAGAAAAAAAGATATGATTAAGGTGGCCGGAGAAATAGTTTCCTTAGCTGAAGTTGAAGAAAAGATAAATAGATATCCTAAGGTAAAAGAAGTTGCTGTTATTGGTGTAGCTGATAAGTTACGCGGAGAGGTTCCTAAAGCATTTATAGTTTCTAAACAAGAGGAGATTTTAAGTGAGCAAGAGCTAAAAGACTTCTTAAAAGAACACTTAGCTCACTTTAAAATCCCCCATTACTTTGAATTCGTAGGAGGCTTACCTAAAAATAGAACCGGAAAGATTGATAAAGGAAAACTCAAAACAGGAGAACAATTATGATGCAAAGAGATATCCATCTAAGCCCCAAAGAGCTTCTTGGCTCTCTACAATTTAGGGAAGGTGATTTTGGCGAAGTAGCTTTAATTAGCGGGCAGCAACATAGAGCAAAGATGTGCTTAGATAAATTAGAAAATTGTGTTAAGAATTTTACCTTTCTTGGTTATACCTTTTGGACCGGGTTTTATAAGGGCAAGAAAGTAACTGTGGGCAATGGCGGGTTTTATGCTCCCGATTCTGCCTTCGTTACTGAGTTTTTATGTGTTGGCGGAATCAATACTTTAATCAGACTGGGTTCTTGTGGAGCCTTGAGAGAAGATATCAATGTCGGAGATTACATCTTGGCTACTGATATTATTCGTGGTGACGGTGCAACTAAGTATTATGTAGATGATAATTATATTTCTAAAGTTGACAGCGATTTAACTTCAAATATAGAAGAGGTTTTCAAAACCGCCGGCACTATACATCGAGGAGGAGTTTGGACAACTGATGCATTATTTAAGGAAACCAAGGAGATAGTTAATCCTTATATTAAAAAGGGTGCGATTGCTGTTGATATGGTAACATCTCCGTTTGTTACTGTAGCTAATATTTATAAGAAAAAAGTTGCGGCCGTCTTAGCAGTATCTGATAATCTCATAACCGGAACTTTAGGGTTTGCTGATTATAGATTTTTTGAAGCTGAGATGAAAATGACTGATTTAGCCTTTGGAGTAGTTGACAAATTATAAGAAGGAGAAAAGAATATTATGGAAGTTGTTTGGAAAGAAGAAACTAAGATTAAGCGTGATAAGATAATAGAAAATTTGCCGCAATTTCACAGAACAATCGCTGAGCAATTGATTAAACAAAAATCTGAAGAGCTGGCCAAGAAAAGAAATTCTCAAGAAGTTGAAGATAAAGATTTAATTACCGCCTTTTTTCAGGAGGTTCCCCCGGCTTTTAAAGGGATGCTCCAAAGGTTGCTTACTCAGCTAAATGTTGATTATTCACAATATGTTGATCAGGGGAAGACAGAAGAGTAATGAAAGCTGCAGTTTTAGGTTGCGGGGCAATTGGCGGATTATTTTTGGGCTATCTTTCAAAACAGAACCTGGATGTTGTGGGAGTAGTTAAAGATTATCAGAAGCAGCCTTTGCTTGAGAATGGGTTAATCATTGAAAACGAAACAGATAAAAATACCTATAAGGTAAGGGTTGATAGTCAGCTTAGAGAAAAGGTAGATTTAGCTATTTTTGCTAGCAAGATTGGTGATTTAGAGGTTTTGGTAAAGGAAAATTTAGAGTATTTAAAAGATGCAGTTGTAATTAGTGCTCAGAATGGAGTAAGATCTGATTATATCCTTAGTGAGTATTTTTCCCAAGAGAAGATTATAAGCAGCATTGTGATGTTTGGAGCAACATTCTACCGGCCAAACAAAATAGTTCATAATTTTAAAGGTAATTTAATATTAGGTAATATATTTAATAAGGCAGCAGCGGATATCGAGGCAGTAGAGAGTTTTTTAAAATTGGGTTTTGATACTGTGGTTTTAGATAAAATAAAAGGAGCTAAATATCTTAAGCTTTTGATCAATCTTAATAATTGTGTTCCGGCAATTTTAGGTTTATCAATGCAGGAGACCTTTGCTGATTTAGCTTTAGCAAAACTAGCAATAAGAATAAACAAAGAGGCATTCGATGTTGTTAAAAACAGCTGTATAGAGTTAGCTGATTTGCCTACTTATCCTTTAGCCAGATTAGAGGGGTTAGTTTCAATGGATATAGAGGCAGCTTCTGGTATTTTTTCAAAAGTAATGGTCTCTTTGAGCAAACAGCCTCTTTATGGTTCAATATTACAGAGCATAAAGAGTGGTCGGCCTTCAGAGATTGATTACATCAACGGTGAAATTGTAAAAATAGCTTCTGAAAATAATCTCCAAGCACCATTAAATAGTAAAATAGTTGAGTTGGTTCATAGAGTAGAGGAGTCAAAGAAGTTTTTTAAAAAGGAAGAATTAGTAAAAGAAATGGAGATCTGATATGGTTAAAACACCTTTTCCTAAACTAAAACTTACAGTAAATAAAGTCTACGGCCATTGCTATCATGGCTACAAGATCGGTGATGAACTTATTTTGGAGGATTTCACTCATCCACCTAAACATTTTTGTTTAGGTCTAGCCCATGCATTATTTCCAGTAATTTACGGTCTAAGTTTTGGAGCAAAATTCCCTTTTAGGGATAATCAAAGGTCTCTGCTAGTAACTTGCCCTGATGGTGGAAAACTAGAGTTTAAGGCTGAGATTTTTAATAAAGAGGGTAAGGTTGATGTAGTTGATAAAGACCCTGATTTTAAAGGGCCAAATCCTAAGAATATGATTATTGAGGTTGTTAAAGCTAAGGGTAAGTGTAGTTATAATTATAAAGTTGGGGATAAGTGGGAAACCCAAGGCTTAAAATGTATCCCTGGGTTTTGCGGGGCAGCCTGGCATGTAGCTTTCCCAGCTTTGTTTGCTCTAAATTTTGGAGCAAAGTTTCCTTTTATGGAGAATCAAAACTCTATAGATACAGTTACCTGTCCCGATGGCGGGAATATCATTTTTAAAGTTACCAGAAAAGAAGATTAACTTTTATATTTTAAGGAGGAAAAATAAGTGAAGAGAGTAGTAATTACTGGAATTGGAGTTATTTCTGCCGCCGGAGAAGAAAAGAATGAATTTTATAATAATTTGATTGAAGGTAAACCTTGTGTTGAGAGGGTTGAGAATTTTGATGTGAGTTTATTTCTTTCACAAATAGCTTCTCAGGATTTAAATTTTGACCCCTTAAAGTTTGGCATAACTGACCATATACGTATGGATAGATATGTTCAATTTGGAATTGCCGCGGCTAAGGGTGCTATAGAGGATGCCAATCTAGATCTTAATAAATTAGATAAACGTAGATGTGGTGTGATTTTAGCAAATGCTATTTGCGGAACCCGTTTTATGGAAGAGGAGTTTTTATTAGTTACTGATTGGGGTAAGAATCCGATTGATCCCCGAAAGGGGCGACCTTATCTTTACGATGCGGCTATGTTTAATACTCCTAGTGCCGAAGTAAGTGCTATTTATGGGACTAAGGGAATAAATTGTACAATTTCAACCGGTTGTACTGCTGGAACTGATTCTTTAGGCTTTGCTTATGAACTTATTCAAGAGGGGAGGCAAGACTTAGTTATTGCCGGGGCAACCGAGGCACCAGTTACGCCGATTACCTTTGGAGCTTTTGATGTAGTAAGTGTTTTAGCTAAAAATAACCAGCAACCTCATAAGGCTAGTCGTCCTTTTGATAACAAGAGGAATGGTTTTGTTCTTAGCGAGGCAGCAGGAATTTTGATTTTAGAAGAATTAGAACATGCTAAGGCCAGGGGAGCCCATATTTACGCTGAAATTCTCGGCTATGGGACAAGTTGCAATGCTTATCATATGACTGATTTGCCTGAAGATGGTGAGCCTATGGCTCGTTCTATGCGGGAAGCAATAAAGAATTCAGGGATAAACAATGAGGATATTGGTTATATAAATGCTCACGGCTCATCTACTCGCCAGAATGATGCCTTTGAAACTGATGCTTACAAAAGAGTTTTAGGAGATTTTGCTTATAAGGTGCCAATAAGTTCGATTAAGTCGATGATTGGGCATCCCCTAGCAGCTGCTAATGCTGTAGAGAGCGTATTGTGTTGCATGATATTCCAGGAAGGATATCTTCCGCCAACTATTAATCAAGAAGAACCTGATCCTAAGTGTGACTTAGATTATATTCCTAATAAGAAAAGACAACTTTTACCAGAGTATATACTTAAAACTAGCAGTGGATTTTCTGGAATTCATTCTTCTATTGTGTTTAAGAGGTGGAGGTAATCAATGAGTGATAGAGTTGCAATAACCGGCCTAGGTGTAGTTTCACCTTGTGGATTGAAAAAAGAGACTTTTTGGGCTAATCTTAAAAAATGTGAATCTTTTGTTGATGAGATTAAGAGATTTGATGCCAGCCTTTATCCTTCTCGGATTGCTGGCCAAGTTCATGAGCTTGATCACTATTCACATGTTTCAGGAAGGTTAGTCAAGAAGATAGATGTTTTTTCCCATATGGCTCTAGTTGCCTCAGAACAGGCCATAAATGATGCTGGAATGGATTTAGAAAAAATTGATAAGGATAGAGTCGGCGTGTTTATGGGTAATGCTATTGGCGGCTGGCTTTTTGCTGAGACTGAGCTAAGAGATATGTATATAGAGGGTAGGGAAGGAATTTCTCCTTATATGGCTTCAGCCTGGTTTCCAGCAGCGCCCCAAGGCCAGGTCACTATATACTATGGCTTTAAAGGCTATAGTAAGACTATAGTTGCCGATAAGGCCTCGTCAGCTCTGAGTTTATGGTATGGTTCTAAGGTAATAGCTCAGGATAAAAATGATTTCGTATTAGCCGGAGGAATGGAAGCTCCGATTACTCCTTACGCTTTATTGAGCGCAAATACTTGTGGTAGTTTATCAAAGAATAGTCTTAATCCTAAAACAGCATATAAACCTTATGATTTAGATAGAGATGGTTTTGTTTTAGGTGAGGGCTCAGGAATAGTGGTCTTAGAGAAAGAATCTAAAGCCAAAAGTCGAGGAGTTCCTATCTACGGGTTTATTAAAGGGATAGGTTTCTCATCCGATGGCTATCACTACTCAAGATATGCTCCTAGTTCAGATGATCTAGAGTATGCAATCGAGAAGTGTTTAGAGGATGCCAAGTGGAATAAGGAAGATGTAGACTACATCTGTCTAGATGGTGAGGCAACTGTAGTTGGAGATTATCTTGAGACCCAGGCCTTAAAAAATGTCTTTGGGGAAAAGATAAAAAATATTACTCTTAGCGCTCCTAAGAGTATTTATGGTAATTTATTAGGCGCTCAAAGTGCCCTAGATCTAATTGTCACTCTTTTCTCAATGAAGAACTCAACAGTAATACCGACGATTAACCAGGTAATGAGTGACCCTTATTGCGATTTAGATTACACCCCAAATAAACTTAAACAAAAAAAGATAAACAAAGCCCTGATTATTGCCAGAGGACGGGGCGGGATAAATGTTGTTTTAGCCATTGAGAAGAAATAGGAGGTATTTATGGGTATAAAGGAAGAGGTCTTTGAAGTTGTAAGCAAGACTTTGGATATAGCAAAGGCCGAGATAGGAGAAGACCAGAAATTATATGACTCTATAGGTGTTGACTCAACAGAGATGGTGGAGTTAGTGGTTACCTTTAATAAGCACTTTGGTGTAAAGATTGAGACTAATGAGATTACCAAATTCTCCACTCTCAATGAGATTGTTGGGGTAATCGAGAAGAAGAAAGGGTAATCTAAAGAGGTTGATAAGATGAAGATAGTAGATTTAAGTTTGCCTATTGACGATAAAGCCTTTGAGGTTCATAAACTTGAAATTGAACGAACATCCCACAGACAAGGGGTTGAGAAGCTTAATAAGGTATTGATGGCTAAGACCCTAAAGGGGAAGATTCAGTATTTATTAGGTAAGAGAATAATTGGAAGGGAAGACTTGCCTGATGGAGAGTTTTTATCTTTAGAAATAGTACACTCTTCTGTGCATAGCGGAACCCACCTTGATTATTCCTTTCACTACGGGAGTAAATCTGAAGGTAAGCCTTCAAAGACAGCTGACCAGATACCTTTAGAGTGGTGTAACCGTGATGGAGTAAAGTTAGACCTTACCGATAAAGGAGCAGATGAGGTTATTAAGAAAGAGGATTTAGAAAAGGCTTTAGAGAAGATAAATTATACCTTAAAGCCTATGGACATTGTTCTTATTCATACTGGTTCTGATCACTTACATGGCAAGCCTGAGTATTTTAGTGATTACCCGGGAATAGACTCATCAGCCATAGATTATCTTCTTGATAAGGGGATAAAGATATTCGGGGTAGATACTATGGGTATTGATAGGCCCTATAAGTTCATGATCAAGGATTTTCTGAAGAATAGAGACCCCCGGCATCTTTGGCCAGCCCATTTTCATGGTCGAAAGAGAGAGTTTGCCCATATTGAGAGATTAGCTAATTTAGATAAGCTGCCGAATTTTGGGTTTAAAGTTATTTGTTTTCCAGTAAGAATAATAAAGACCGGTGCTGCTTGGGCAAGGGTAGTTGCGGTTTTCTAAAACTAACAAAGGAGGATTTATGGCACATACAGCGAATTCAATCATAATCAATGCACCATACAGTAAGGTATTTGATATTAGCAATGATATTTCCCGTTGGAAAGAACTATTTGATGAATATTCAGCCTCAGATGTTTTAGCGGTAGAAGGTAATAAGATTACTTTTCAGCTTACCAATAAGGACGGAAATAGCTGGAAATCTTCTCGTCTGCTTTTTAAGGAAGATAAATTTGCTTATGCTTGCCGAATAGAACCGATGTTTCCTTTTCAGTATATGAAAATTATCTGGCTTTACAGAGAAGTAGAGGCCGGAGTTGAAATGACTTGGGTTCAGGATTTTACTATGGACGTTAAGGCTAAATATACCGACTCTCAAGTTGAAGGATTAATAAATAAGCACTCCCAGAATAATCTAAAGATATTTAAGCAGATAATAGAAAAAGAAGCTAATGCCTAAGTTAAGTTTCTATATATTTTGTTTGATGTTTTTTGCTGTATCTTTTGGGGTGGGAGCTATGGCAGCTCTAATACCGTCAATAGCTGTTTATTT
>Ga0265596_1001685_pt1 | contig 10155 bp, 9 predicted proteins | sample saktaG_FD_190143 | JGI IMG/M metagenome (GOLD analysis project Ga0265596, IMG submission 190143) | Saline water microbial communities from Sakinaw Lake, British Columbia, Canada - sak_2013_06_06_60m | ecosystem: Environmental > Aquatic > Non-marine Saline and Alkaline > Saline ...
AGGATATCCGCCATCGCTTGATGGAGCAACAGGGCATTGCCGTACTGTCGTATGCTCTTTGGCTTGAAACGGGGGATTCCACGTTCTCGTTTAATAAATCCCCGCTCCCTATCGAGTTTACCGAGATAGACAGATCGTTTCCTTCTTTTCTTCGCTTCCTTATCCCAGATGGTAGTGGAGCGGTAAACGTAGTAGGAGTTTCCAAAGTGCTTTATTTCAATCCCCCGCTCGCCGTCGTCTCGCTTCTTCCGAACCCACTCATGGACCCATGCTTCCATGGTATACCCTATTAGGGTATAAGATAAAAAGCCTGTGGTTCCCTTTTCATAAGCCGCTAGAAGGTGAATACCAACGTGAGACTACCCAATTTTGCGGGTTATTCCCTAAGGGTGGAAGAGTTAAGGTTACAAAGATAGGCCGGTTAATGCTTTTGAAGCAAGTGTTTAAGAGCGTGGTAATCCCCCAAACCGTAAGTAAAGATAGAGGTCGTTGAACGTGGAAAGGAGAGCGGTGCACCTGACGCATTTTTGATAGAGCATGAACTAGGGGATTGGATTACGGTAGCGCAGGATATAAATGAAAAGGTAAAGGAGGTTGCAGAGAGGGCCGGCATAGAACTGGGTGAAGCGATAGTGATAATGCTTGCAAAGGAGAAAGGATTCCCGGTCCTTATTGATGATTCGGCGGCGAGACGATTCGCTCTTGGCCTGGGGTTGGAAGTTATAGGCTCGATAGGTGTTCTAATTAGGGTGGCAAAAGTGGGCATAATCAGCAAAGAGGAAGCCCTGGACGGATTGGAGAAGCTTACAAAGGTGATGTGGCTTTCTTTCAGTGGATGTTTATAAAGCTGCGAGGAAGACCATTGAGGACTTGACGTGACGTGACGTGAGTGCTCGCAACGCAACAGGGATCAGTGCAGTAAAAGAGCAAGTGGCTCGAGCGGCTGGAAGCAGTCCGGGCTTCGTAGGCCTTGTATGCACATGCACGCGCGCGTGCTCGCGAGGGAGCGCTCGCCGGGCTGCAGTATGCGCAGGTTTTTTAGTTATTCTGTCCCTGGCGTTGCACCAGTCGCGGGAGCAAACCTTTTTTAACCACGTGAAGCTCATAGTAGCCTGTAAATGGTGGCAATGAAACGAGCGGTGCTCACGGCCAAAGGACGCGTGTAGCGCAGCGGGTCGGCTACCGGGACGTGGTGGAGGAGCTTGCACGGCAGTTGAACCTCGCGGGCTTCGTCGAGAACGTGAAGCCGTACGATGTACGCATCGTCGTGGAAGGCGAAGACGGGGCCAATAAGCAGTTCATCGAGAAGAGTCAGATACGGAAGCCGCCGATCAGGGTGGAGCGTGTCGAGGCCCAGTTCGAGTCTGCTACAGGCGAGTTCGCATACTTCGAGATCAAGCGCGGCGAGATGGCGGAGGAGCTGGGTGAACGGCTCGACCTGTTTAACGCTATATTGACCGAGATGGTGCGGCGACACGACCGGGTTGGGAGTAGCCAGGATTCGTAACCGCGCCTTTAAGCGAGAAAGCGATCAGGTACCGCCGGATTTTTTGAGGTTGAGCGTTCTGTAACGGGTGCTTCTCTATCCACATTCACGATTGGAAAACGATGATCTGCGACGCTTTTGCCCGATTGCATGCGGATTGATTGTGTTGGGTGCGGTAAAGATGATCATGACTGACGAGTGCATCTGTCCCGGTAGCTAACGCAAACGTTTTTAACGTCGAACGACTTGGAAAAAAGTGAAGGCGATGCGAGAACGAGCGGAGATCATTGCCCGCGGTGAGGTCCAGCGAGTCGGCTACCGGGACGTGGTTGAGCGTGCCGCGCGTAAGCTGAAGCTCACGGGCTTTGTGGAGAATGTCACGCCCTACGACGTGCGGGTTGTGTGTGAGGGTGAACGGTCATCCATTGATGCGCTGGTTGAGCGGATCAGGATCAAGGAGCACCCCATCGCTGTGGAAGAGCTCGAGGTCCGTTATGAGCCTGCCACAGGCGAATTCGCGTACTTCGAGATCAAGCGCGGTGACATGGCGGAGGAGCTGGGTGAGCGGCTCGACCTGTTTAACGCTATATTGACCGAGATGGTGCGGCGACACGACCGGGTTGGGAGTAACCAGGATTCGTAACAGCGCCTTAAGCGAGAAAGCGATCAGGTACCGCCGGATTTTTTGAGGTTAAACGTTCTGTACGTTGCTTCGCTATTCACCTTCACGATTGGCAAATTATGAAGGCGGAGCTTTTGCCGATTGAATGCGGATTGATTGTGTTGGGTGCGGTAAAGATGATCATGACTAACGCGTCTATCCCGGCAGCTAACGCAAACGTTTTTAACGTCGAACAACTAGGAAAAAGTGAAGGCGATGCAAGCACGAGCGGAGATCATTGCCCGCGGTGAGGTCCAGCGAGTCGGCTACCGGGACGTGGTTGAGCGTGCTGCGCGTAACCTGAAGCTCACGGGCTTCGTGGAGAATGTCACGCCCTACGACGTGCGGGTTGTGTGCGAGGGTGAACGGTCATCCATTGATGCGCTGGTTGAGCGGATCAAGATCAAGGAGCACCCGATCGATGTGGAAGAGCTCAAGGTCCGCTTTGAGCCTGCTACGGGCGAATTCCCGTACTTCGCGATCAAGCGCGGCGAGATGGCTGAGGAGCTGGGTGAACGGCTCGACATAGCAAATGCTAGAATGACCGGGATGATCGAGAAGCAGGATGTCATGATCGAGAAGCAGGATGTCATGATCGAGAAGCAGGACGTCATGATCGGGAAATTAGATCATACCACCGCTCTTCTCAAAGAGAACACTGATACGCTGAAGGGGTTCCGGAGCGAGAGTGACACCAATTTCAAGCTGCTGCATCATGACAACAGGGAGCTGAAGGAGCTGCTGGCCCAGCACGCGCTCACCACGGAGGAACGGATCGAAGCGCTCGCAACAGAGATCAGCGCGGTAAAGAACGGCTCGAACGGCTGGAAGCAGTCCGGGCTTCGTAGTCCGTACATACGCGCGCGTGTGAACGCGAGGGAGCGAGAGGTACTGTCTGGATTTTATAGAAGTCTTTAAACCGCTGGAGATGCTCGATTTGAATGATTAAGGGACGATGCTGAGGCGATTGATAGGGGGCGCGTTGAAAGTATGTATGATAGTCAGTAATGCCGGGCCATTCCTTACTACATCATACAATGATAGGCAGGTTAACACTGTTGCAGCACTTGTGTAAGAGCGCAGTAATTACATCCATGACATGACCATACCTACAACAGCAGGCAAACTACCGCTGGACGCGCGCATCTTTCTGAACGACGAGGAGGAGTTAACCGACGCGCACGTCTACCTCCATCTGAAAGGCTATGCTCGCGCGACCGTGACGCATCTCGATCTCGAGCATCCGGCACTGGCCAGCTTGATACCGCCAAAGACACGCACCTTCATCTGGATTATCGGCATCGAGGGCGGGATACTGATCAGAACCGAGGGGAACGATACGGTAAAGGTTCTCAGCTCGCACCTCACCACCGTGCTGCCGCCAGGTCAGAAGACCAGGACCTGCGTGGGCGGCAAAGCCAACGGGCTCTTTATCGGGTTCCGTAGACCCGAGCTTCGTAAACTCGAAGCACTCACTGCCTGACGGCGCTCGAAACGCAGCCCTGCGTTTCCCCCTCCGGTGGTTACTCCTGGGCCCGTACCCGCTGCGCGATCGCGTCCCCGACCTCACGCGTCTTCGAGCTGCCGCCAAGGTCGTAGGTCCGCACCTTCCCCTCCTTCAAGACCGACTCAATCGCTTCTATAACGCGATCGGAAGCGCGCTTCTCACCGATATTCGCCAGCAGCAGCGCACCGGCCCAGATCGTCGCGATCGGGTTCGAGACGTTCTTCCCCTTGTACTTCGGTGCAGAACCGTGGATCGGCTCGAACATGGATACCCCCTCAGGATTGATGTTCCCGCCCGGTGCGAGTCCCAGGCCGCCCTGGATCATCGCGCCCAGATCAGTAATAATATCACCAAACATGTTCGGCGCGACCACAACGTCATACCATTCGGGATTCTTCACGAACCACATGGTGATCGCATCCACGAAATTGAACTCAGTCTCGACCTCCGGATAGTCCTTCGCGACCTCCGTGAAGATCTCGCGCCAGAACCCGTAGCAGTGCGTCAGCACATTCGCCTTGTCCACGCTCGTTAGCTTCTTCTCGCGCTCCCGCGCGAGCTCGAAGGCGAACCGCATCACGCGCTCGCAGCCCTTGCGCGAGACCACACCGATCTGGTAGGCGAGCTCATCAGCATCGGTCACAATATCCAGCTCGAACTTGACCTGATAGAGCGACCGCAAAATCTCCAGGGTGTTCTTCGTGCTGCCCGCGCCTACGCGGCCGCCGATACCGATGTAGAAATCCTCCGTGTTCTCTCGCACCACGCTGATATCGATATCCGCGGGTCCTTTGCCCGCCAGCGGCGTACGCACACCCTCGAGGAGCTTCACCGGCCGCAGATTGACGTACTGATCGAAGTAGAACCGGAGTGCGAGCAGTATCCCCTGCTCCAGGACGCCGGGCGCCAGACGGGGATCGCCGATGCAGCCGAAATAGATCGCCGCGCACCCTGCCAGCTCCTTCAACGTTGCCTCGCTCAGCAACTCACCGGTCGCCAGGAAATGATCCGCACCGTGCGGATACTCGATCCAATCAAGCTCAAAACCCTCCGGCTCGGACACCGCCTCGAGCACCTTGATGCCTTCATCTACGATCTCGGGCCCGATGCCATCGCCACGCATTACTGCAATCTTATAGCTCCTCATGTTCGCCTTTCACGCTCTTTCTTTCTTTATCTATGCTTACCTTTTCTTACCCTGTCTACGTACGCTACACGTCCACAACCGAAACGAACGAGTGCGAGAGAAGAATCGTGATCTTCTGCTTCTACTTCTGCTTCTGCTTCTGCTTCGCTAACTTAAACGGCTTGCAGAGATAAAAAAGTTTGAAGACGATCGAAAGTGCGCTGGCGATCGCACTCCTCGCTGCTATCCTTTGCCCGTCCGTTACCGTCGTTGCCGATCCGAATGAGGACATCGTGTTCCTGGGGACGGTAACCGATGCCCCGCATGTACTTCCCGGCGCAACATGGTGCATGGTGACGGTCGACGAGGTGATCAGTGGTCCGCACCCGAACTGCACCGGGGTAGAGGTTATAATGTACATCTCTCCACCCACCCGGGGGATATTTCGAGGACAATCTTTCCGTTGGTGACCGGGTCGAGGTGTTTTGAAATTACAGCTATAATCCCGCCATTGATGAATGCACTGTCTCACTGAACGGTAATGCGGATTATCATATCGCAAACTATCTCGGACCTCGTGTACCCGCTCTCACCCCGCCTGGGCTGCTTGCGCTCGTCGTCCTGCTCGCTGCGCTCACTGTCGTAGGGATACGGCGGCGAGAGGAACACTAAAGTCCGCTTCTCGTCCGCTCGGTTCAGCACTCAGCATAGAGGCTGGTGTTCCTGATTCACGGCCGCTTGCTCGACGAGGACGGTCTAGTCGAAAGGAAGGCATCCATCCACTAACTATTTCTGCAACAGCCGGTTAACCGCGTTCACATACGCCTCAATGGAGGCCATCACAATGTCGTCTCGTGCCCCCCGTGCGGTCACGATCCGATCGCCCTTCTTGACGCCCACAATGACCTCTGCGAGCGCGTCCGAGCCGCCGGTAATCGCTTCGATCCTGAAATCCTTCAGCTCGATGCAGCCCCCCAGCTCGTCGCCGATTACCTCCTGCACGGCCTTCAACGCGGCATCCACGGGCCCAACACCCATCTGCGCGCTGCAGCACTCCTTGCCACGCACGATCGCCTTCAGCGACGCGGTCGGTATCAGGTTGTTCCCGGTCATGACCGAGAGCTCCTTGAGCTCCACCACGCGCTCGTGCTTCGAAACCTCTCCGGTTACCACTTCCGCGATCGTGAAGAGGTCATCGTCCGTGACCTTCTTGCCGCCCGCGCTCAGCTCCTTTACGCGCTCGAGGATCTCATCCACCTGCTCCCTCTGCAGGAACATCCCGATCTCCGATAATTTCTTCTCCACCGAATGCCGCCCGGTATGTTTACCGAGCACGATCCGCCGTCGATGCCCCACCATCTCCGGCGTCATAATACCCGGCTCGAAGGTCTCACTCTTCTCGATCACCCCGTGGGCGTGGATGCCCGACTCGTGCGAGAAGGCATTCTCACCCACGATCGGCTTCGTTATCGGGATCTGAACGCCGGAGAATCGCTCAACCATCTTCGCCGTCTCGAAGAGATACGCCGTCTTGATATTCGTTCTGAGCCCGTAGATCGCGCTCAGGCTCATGACGGTCTCCACGAGATCCGCATTGCCCGCGCGCTCGCCCAGGCCGTTCATCGAGACCTGCACCTGCGATGCACCTGCCTTCACGGCCGCCAGGCTGTTCGCCACGGCGAGTCCGAAGTCATTATGGCAGTGGATGCTGATCGGCACGCGGACCGCGCGATATATCGCGTCCACCAGCTCGAAGATCGCGAATGGCTCGCTCACGCCTACGGTATCGGGAACGTTGAGGATGTCCGCACCAGCCGCTTCCGCGGTCTTGAAGAGCTCAATGAGATAACCACGGTCTGTGCGCGTCGCGTCCATCGCAGAGAACATACAGGCGAAGCCCTGCTCCTTCACATACTTCGTCATCGCGTACGTCTGCTCCTTCACCGCGTCCTCGCTCATACGCGTGGTATGATCGCGCTGTATCTGCGATGAAGGCACGAAGATGTGGATCAGATCGACCTCGCAGTCGATGCACGCGTCAATATCCTGTGTCAGGACGCGCGCGAGTCCGCAGACCCGAGCCGACAAGCCCTCCGCTGCAATCAACTTCACGATCGACTTCTCCTCCTTCGACGCTATCGGATAGCCCGCCTCGATAATGTCCACGCCAAGCTTCTCCAGCTGCCGCGCGATCGTACGCTTCTGCTCGAGCGAGAACGAAATGCCCGGCGTCTGCTCACCATCTCTCAGGGTGGTATCAAAGATCTCTATCGTTCGGCTTGTTCCATGCGCACTATCACGTTCTCCTCTGCTCATTCTGTTCTCTATCCTCCAGTCCTGCTCCGCTCTGCTCCGCTCTGCGCGCGTGCCCGCAAAAGATCTGGGTATAAAATAAATAAAGATAATCCACCGCATATATAAAATAAAATTAAGGTATAATGAATGAGCGAATGAAGCGAAATAAGGAGGAGAGGTTGCGAAAATGGAGAAGAAGAGTGGAATTGTAGGCTTTACAGGTGCCTTTCGGGAGCAAATCGGTGCGGTCGAAGCGGGTGCGAAGGTGGTCTTTACCGGCTCTGTTGCGGTCTGCACGCCATTTATCGAATTGCTCGCCTATACCGTGCGGGACAAGGGCTTTGAGATGAGCTATGTACCCCTTGCGGACGCGAAGGAAGCGCGGAAGATTACGGAGGTTCCGAATGTGGGTTTCAGCGTGCTGGATGAGCATGCCGACCCGGACGCCCCGGATGTGGTGGTGGTGCTCGGCGGTCTGGCGATGCCGAAGTTCGGGTGCGCTCCCGAGGCGGTTACGGAGATGATTGCGGAGATCACAGGCGACGCGAAGCCGAAGATCATTGGGGTAAGCTTCATGAACATCTTCGAACGTGCCGGCTGGACCAAGCAGATCCCCTTCGATGTCGTCATCGATACCACCATGGAGAGCGTGGTGAAGTAGCTGGTAGGTGCTTACGTACATACATACATACGTACGTACGTACGGTTATCGAGAAGACCCGGAGAAGGCCGAATGCGCCGACCGGGATTTTCAGCGCAAATGTACTGGTAAAAACTACTCAACTGGGCTATCACGCCGTCTATTTCACCTTTTTAATGATTATCAAGCGGCTATTTAAAGTTTCGGTGAAATAGGGAACTTGTCGAGTAGAGCTCATAGCCTACCTCTTGTTGGAGTACTGGCTCCGAGGTGACTATGAGCCCCCTCACAGAACCGGACGTGAAGTTTTCCCTCATCCGGCTCTTCAGGAGCACATCCTCTGCGTTTGGATAGGGCATAGAAATGATAGATCCTCGGCTTCGGCAAGGGATTGCGAGCGAGATACTGGATAAATTGACTCCAGTTATAGCTCCTCTTCTGACTTCTCCGGTTTATCCACTTAAAGGCGAGACCAACCGCCTGATAGTAATATCTCTGTAATCCCTTGATATTGCCGCTTATACCGTAGTACTGGTAATGTCCAACCAGCTTTCGCTCGAGCAATAACCACCACAGCTCCAGTTTTACACAGTTTCGAATGCCTTTTAGCCACTGATTCATGTCTTTCATCTTCTGCCTGAACTTCTTACTTGCGGTCTTCCGTCCTACTTTAAAATTGCCGTTTCTGTCCTTATCGCAATAGAGCGTAAACCCGAGAAAATCAAAGGTTGCACACTTCTTTCCCTGTTTCCTTGCTTGCTGACAGGCAGAGCGGCCAAATGCAATGATCCTGCTCTTCTCCTCCGAGATCTTCAGCTCGAATTTTGCCAGCCGCTCTCGTAATGCCGCACCGAATGCCTCAGCATCACTGCTGTACTGGAAACAGACCACAAAATCATCCGCATAGCGGACAAGCTGCGCAAACCCGTCCAGCCGCTTCTTCACTTCCTGCTCGAACCAGAGGTCAAGGGCATAGTGGAGGTAGATATTCGCAAGCATCGGACTCAATATCCCGCCCTGGGGCGTACCGCTCTCTGTCTCCTGATAGGTACCGTTCTCCATTACTCCCGATCTCAGGAAGCGAGCGATGATTCGTAGCATACTCGGGTCTGCTATTCGCTGCTTTAGGCAGTCCATCAGACAGTTGTGGTCTACGGAGTCAAAGAACTTCGCGATGTCCATATCCACCACGTAGTTGATCGGCTGGGTCATGATCGTGGTGTCCACTCGATCCAGCGCATCGTGGCAACTGCGATTGGGCCGAAATCCGTACGAGACATCGCAGAAATCCACTTCATAGATCGCCTCAAGGATTTTCTTGAGCGCCATCTGAACTATCTTGTCCTCGACTGCGGGAATTCCCAGTGGTCTTCGTTCTCCATTCGGCTTCGGGATATAAACTCGCTTGACTGGCTGTGGTCGGTACTGCTTCGCCTTCAATCTCGCTACCAGATTGCCGATATTCTCATCCAACTTCGCTTCATATTCCCTAACAGTTACCCCATCAATGCCGGGAGCTTTGTCCCTCTTCAGCTCCCGGAAGCATGCCGTGAGAAAATCCGCCGTGAGTAAGTGCGCTAATGACGTAAACTTGCACGCTGGATCTCCTCGGGCACGCTGAGTTATGGACCGCAGTTTTGTTGACACCCCGTCCCCATCTCTGGGTATGGTGGGTGGCTCCCCGTCGGTCCATCGCGCTCCTGCCAGCTCCTTCCCTCTGCAGGCATTACCCTGCTTCTTCGGTACTATGGGCTGGTCCGACTCCCAGCGTGCCGTCTGCACTATCTTGCCGTTTATAGGCTTGATACCGCATACTCCCGTAGGGAGAGCACGCTGGGCCTCCCGAGTTACCATACTATCCCTTTGATACCGTGCTACGGTCTCAGACCCCGTCGGGCTCGCATCGCCTCGCCACGTCCCAGAGCTCTCTGCTCTATTCCAAGACTGGAGATTCGGACTAACGGCGATGAGAGTGCTGCCTTCCGCTACCAAAACAGCGTCGGCCGCCGACACACTAAACATTTCGGGGCTCAATCCCTTCACTTGCGTTGCGGCCCAGTATCCCATTCCCCTGGCTTCATCACAGCCCGTTACCGGACTGGATGCAGGGTTCAGTTCTGAGGTGGTGGCTAGCCGTTCCTCAGGTTGGACTTTCACCAAACTGGATAGCATGGTCTTTCTCGGCGCACTTTGGGGTATTTTCGCCATTCTACCCCCCGCTCTTATCGCCTTTCGACATCCGATAGTATTGTTGCGGCGTGGGATCTGATGCTGGCGAGTATCTGGAGCATGTCTACGCGTATCGCCATGCCCACCATCCGCTCTTTACGCCTCACTCATCCGCCGCGGCATCGCTTGACCCTCGCCTTCCATCCGAGTGTTGCCGCTTTCTTCCATCTCCATACCAGTGCCCGTTTGGACGGTTCTGAGGCGTGCTTCC
>Ga0265596_1001688_pt1 | contig 10144 bp, 9 predicted proteins | sample saktaG_FD_190143 | JGI IMG/M metagenome (GOLD analysis project Ga0265596, IMG submission 190143) | Saline water microbial communities from Sakinaw Lake, British Columbia, Canada - sak_2013_06_06_60m | ecosystem: Environmental > Aquatic > Non-marine Saline and Alkaline > Saline ...
ATTACCGGTGGTGGACCCGGAATTATGGAAGCTGCAAACAAAGGCGCACATTTTTCAGGAGGAAAGTCCGTTGGTCTGAACATTAATTTACCTAACGAACAAGCCCCTAATATTTTTATTGACCCAGATAAATTATTAGAGTTTGATAATTTTTTTGTAAGAAAAGTTATGTTTATGAAATATTCTCAGGGTTATATTGTTTTGCCCGGTGGCTTCGGAACTCTTGATGAAGCCTTTGAAGCAATCACACTTATACAAACCCAGAAACTTGTCCATTTCCCAATTATTTTGGTTGTTAAAGATTACTGGAAAGGATTGGTTGATTGGATTAATGAAAAACTGCTTAAAGAAGGAAATATCAGTCCTGAAGACATGAATATATTCAAAATGGTTAACACACCTGAAGAAGCTGTGAAAAATATTGAAGAATTTTATAATAAATATGCTTTGAAACCGAACTTTTAAAAAATTACAATTAAAAATAATTTTCTCACGACACTACATAGTACTATAATTTTTTGTATTTTTACACTAAAATAATATTAATTATGACTGAGCAAAACATAAAAATTAATCAAACACAAGCACAATTATTGCAGAAATATAAAGATTTTGGATTTAAAAATAAAGATGAATTAATTAATTATGCATTAAGGCTTTTGCAGAAAGAAATTGAAAGAAATATAGAATTAAAGGCTTCGGCTGATTTATATGCAAAATTATACGAACAAGACAAGGAAACACAATCATTAACAGAATCTGCAATATACGATTGGGACTAATGAAAGTAATCTTAAAACGAGGAATGGTAATAACTGTGAATCTTAACCCAACAAAAGGTTCAGAAACGGGGAAGATGCGTCCTTGTGTAATTGTAACAAACAATATTTATAATGAAAGAGTCCCTGTAATACAGGTTGTCCCAATTACTGAATGGAGTGAAAAGAAAGCATTAATAAAGACAAATATAATTGTTCAACCAACTTATGAAAATGGATTGACGAAAATTTCGATAGCCGACTGTTTGCAAACTCGTCCGATTGATTATAAAAAAAGATTAGTGTCAATTAAAGGAAAATTAAATAAAACGATAATGAATCAAATAGATAATGCTTTGAAAATTGTTTTTGCACTATAAAAACTTACCCGTGTTTTGATTACAAATATCCCGATAAAAATAATAACGATTGAAAACGATGGATGCCATATATTGGTTATAGTGAAAATTAACGGTAAAAAGGCAAATCTGTTAATTGATACAGGTGCATCGCGAACTGTATTTGACAATACTAAAATCAAAAAATTTATTCCCAAAGATCATAAAGTTTTTAAAGATAATGAAAAGCTTTCAACCGGCATTGGAACAAATAGACTTGAAAGCCAGGTAACAGTATTGAAAAGATTGGAATTAGGAGATGTTATTGTTAAAAATTACAATGCTATTGTTCTTGACATGAAACATGTTATTCAATCTTATTCATCTTTGAAACTTCCTGTAATTGACGGTGTTTTGGGCGGGGATTTGCTTGCAAAATACAAAGTAATCATTAGTTATAAGGATAAGGTTTTAACTCTTACTTTTGCATAATAAACTTTTATACTAAAATGGCTAAATGGCTATATGGTTATTTTTCTAACAGCCCACTCCTAATCCTTTACACAACGCGCAGATAAACCATCAGTTTTAAATGTGTTCCCCCCAACTATCATAGATGAAGCATAATAGAGACTCCTATACCATACCCCATAGTAGGGAGGTTCCATTTCAGTTGAGGTAAAAAAAGTAGCACCTTCTCCAAGCATATCAAAAGTGCCAAAATAGGTACGGCCTCCACCCGGAAGTGCAGTAAAACCGCTTGAGTTGCTTGCACTGTTCGGCGAAAACCAATGGCTTGTGCCTGTCTCTTTCAAGTCACTTCCCGAGCAAACTATTGCTAATTGATTCCATTCATCATTTGTTGAGATATGCCAACCTACCGGGCAGATTCCTTGAGCACCGGATAATGTATCATATTGCATCATTTCATCCCATTGGTACAAGCCGCCATATACATCGCAATTTCTTTCATCATTATCATAACAATATTTTTCAATAATACCGTTATCCTTCATATTGGTATCGCCGTTTATCATAATCCCAACATTCATGTTCTCTTTAAGCCAGCACTGGTCAAATATTTGAACAGTTGTATAAGTTTGACCATGGTAAGTTATTGCTGCTGTTCCCGGGCAAGGTATTCCTTCAATTATTTCAAATAGTATTGTATTGTTATCAAGGGGAGTATCATCAATAACATCGCTACCCCTTATCCCTGCGGGTGTACTCGCATAACCAACATACCTCAAAGTATCGCCCAAGGTAAATGTAAAGTTACTATTTCCTATTACTGATTTCATGTTTTCCTTTGGGCCTTCATTGCCATTGTATTGTAGTCGGACACTTGCATTCATATTGCTTTGTAAACTTGTAATTTTAATTGCTTGTGTACTGTTTCCGGCAAAAGCTGAAAATATATAATTTTTTTCTTTCCCGGGATAAAAAGTAAAAACATGCTTGCCTGCATTTAATTTGCTGTTGTATCGGGCTGCCACCCTACCCAAAATATCAACAACCAGGATTTTGAGCTGCTGCTTTTCCGGTAGATATACATCAATTGTGGTTTGTCCGTCAGTCACCGGATTTGGGTAATTTTGTGATACAGAAAAGTTGTTTTTTCCTATACCTTTGTTATCGTTTATACCTAATGCATATTCCAAAACCAATGTTGTATCAGGTGCATATAGCATAGTATCACCTCCCTGTCTCAGATTTTTGATCATTATACTGTCCAATGAAACATATTGCCCGTAATATAGCGATGTAAAGCTTATTTCAAGAGTAGGCCTTTGGGCAAAATTGTTTGTTGTTAATACCATTATAAAGGCCAAAATAAAATAGGTGGATTTTTTCATGTTTACAAATTTATTAAATAATTATTCGCACCCATAGTTTTTCTAATTCGATTTGTTTTAGGACATTTGCTTTGTTCAGATTTTGTAAAGGTAGTAAAAAAACAAAAATAAACGAAATCAATTATTAAAAAGCGAATGATCATTTAGCCAAAAGCATTAACCAGATTTCAAGATTTGTTCTTAATAAAATATTATTTTGATATGCTGGTAGTAAAAATATATTTATAATATCTTTAAGCAACACTGCTATGTTATCTATCGGCATCACAAAAAAAGACAATCATTATTATTCAGGAATTTCTCATCGTTGCTTCTCTCCAAAATAAGGTTAATCCATACGGATTTGCTTCGCTTCGTAAGGTTGGTGAGGTGGTCGTCATGTTTTTTACTAAGGTTTGAGGTTTTTGAAAAAATAAGGTTTTGGAAATATGCAGTAATCCTTAAACAACACCTTATTTTATTAAAAACCTTATCTTCAAACTATTAACCTTAGTAAAAAAATGTAAACACAGCCTAAAACCTTATTACCTTATTTTTTCCCAAGTTTTGTTGATAATGTTGAATAAACAAAATGGGTATAAAGGTTATTATATTCGATTTTCATATAAAGACTTTTTTATAATTGTTTATTGTAAAAGATAGCTTTTATTTTATTTCGAGCACATCAAAATAATATTTTACCAAAATTTCATCATTAATTTTTGTATATAAAATAAATTTTTTATCTTTGCCGTCATTATTTGGTGGACAGATTTGATTGATTGCAACCACAGGAAAAAATGCTAAAACAATGCTTTTACCTGCCAATCATCAATCTCCCAACAAAAGTAGAAAAATAATTAATTAACAATTTTAATTTATTTAAGTTATGGGATATTTATTTACGTCAGAATCAGTATCAGAGGGACACCCTGATAAACTTGCAGATCAAGTTTCGGATGCATTGCTGGATGAAATGCTACGTTATGACCCGGAGTCAAAAGTAGCATGCGAAACATTAGTTACAACAGGCTTAACAATTTGTAGCGGAGAAGTCTTAACAACCGGTTATGCCGATGTTCAGAAGATTGCCCGAAGAGTTATTAAAAGAATCGGTTATACAAATGCCGATTACCGTTTTGATTATAATTCATGCGGAGTAATTTCAACAATCCATGAACAATCGCCGGACATAAGGCAGGGAGTTGTCAGGAAGAAGAAAGAGGAGCAAGGTGCCGGTGACCAGGGGATGATGTTCGGTTATGCCTGCACCGAAATGGATAATTTTATGCCAATGCCAATAGAACTTGCTCACATTTTCCTGCAGGAATTAGCAGGAATACGAAAGGAAGGCAAAGAAATGAAATACCTTCGCCCCGATTCCAAATCACAAATTACTATTGAATACGACGACAATAACAAACCTGTTAGAATTGATACCATCGTAATTTCAACACAACATGATGATTTTGATACAGAAGAAAACATGTTGAAAAAAATCAAGGACGATGTTAGAAATATTCTTATTCCGCGTGCTAAAAAAACTTTACCTGCCAGAGTGAAGAAATTATTTAAAAGCGATTTCAGATTATTGGTTAATCCAACAGGGAAGTTTGTGATTGGCGGACCGCACGGTGATACCGGACTAACAGGAAGAAAAATTATTGTTGACACTTATGGTGGCCGCGGTGCTCACGGCGGCGGCGCATTTTCAGGAAAAGATTCATCAAAAGTTGACCGTTCCGCTGCTTATGCAACACGCCATATAGCAAAAAATCTGGTTGCAGCCGGCGTTGCTGATGAGGTGCTGGTTCAGGTTGCATATGCTATTGGTGTTGCCGAACCGGTTGGTTTGTATATCAATACTTTTAAAACTTCTAAAGTAAAAAACAAAGACGGTAAAAAACTTACAGATAGTGAAATTGCTGAAAAAGTCAATAAAATTTTTGATATGCGTCCTTATGCTATTATTAAGCGATTTGGATTAAAAAATCCGATATTTGAAAGAGCGGCTTCTTATGGACATTTTGGCAGAGACCATTATTTTGAAGATGTTGAAGTATTTTACAGCAATGGAGATACAAAAACAAAGATTATTGACGGACAGGAAAAACACTTTAAAAATGTTGAATTTTTTGCCTGGGAAAAATTGGATTATGTTGATAAGATAAAAAAAGAGTTTGATATTTAAATAAGGCTTATTGCTTAAATTATTAAAAATTAAGTTTTAAAAAATTTGTCCGCGATGATAGCTTTGTTACGGACAAAATCCTTTACTATGAAAATTAAACAAAAGCTAAACAGTTATGGAAATTTCGGGAAAACCCAGATTTAAACCGGAAATGACTCTTAATCGTATTATGGCATTAACAGATGGAATATTTGCTATTGCAATGACTTTGCTTGTATTAAGCATTGATCTGCCTGAAAAAGATTTAAGCCTATCAGGTACACCATTACATAAGTTCTTATTGAATCAATTAGATCAATTTTATATTTATGCTATGAGTTTTTTCCTGCTGGCTGTTTTCTGGATAATAGGACACAGACAAAGCAGATATTTTAAACGAACAGATAACAAGCATCTGTGGATAAATATTTTTATATTGATGTTTGTTTGCCTGGTTCCATATTCTTCTTCGCTGGTTAGTGATTTTGGAGATGACTGGATGGCAAACTTATTTTTCAATACAAATATGTTTATAATTGCTTTGTTATATTGGATTAACTGGATTTATGGAACAAAAGATAAACGTTTGGTTGATGGAAATTTGGATTACTCTGTAATTAGTATCACTAATATTAAAAGTAAAATATTTTTAATGGTTTCACTGCTGGCAATTATTTTATCTTTATTTATTCCGTTTTATGCAGGTTATTCGTATTTATTATTAATTCTATTTTTTAATCTGAAAAGGTTTTACGATAAAAAAGCATGAATGGTATCATGAGAATAATTGGGGCTAATAATTTTATCTTCTTCGGTAGTATTCCAAATAAAATTACCTGATTAGAATTGAGATTTAAGAATTGAGATTTAAGATTTATTTATTAAGCTGTGAATGGTTACAAACTTCTTTATCCAATATTCCACTATTCCATCATTCCAATGACTAAAAGGAGTCTGTATGGACATTACATTTATAATGAAGTTTTTTAATACTCCCCTATATAGAAATCTAATGCCTTACAATTAATTTTTTTGCAGTGGCTATTTTTCCGTTAAGCATTAAAGAATAAAAATAAACGCCATCTTTAAGATCGCTGGTGTTAATTGTTACTTTACCCTTAATGTCCTGTAATTTAACATTTTTAACTGTTGAACCAAGTAATGTGCTGATAATAATTTCTGCATCTTTGAATTCATAGTAAAATAAATAATCAAAACTTGTTTGAGTGTTAGCAGGATTGGGATAAGCATTTGAAAATTCAATATTGCTTAGCAAATTTTCTTTAACTGATGAAGTGCCGCCTAAATATCTCACTTTTACACAAGCTGAATCAGCAGGATTATTTTCATCAAAAAACACATACATTATTTCAGAAGTACCGATATATCCGTTACCTTCATAATGTCCTTCAAAGCCATTATTGGTCCCATCAGGATCTATTGAAACAGCCATGGGAGCCACATAAGTGGTTGATGGAAAACAAACTCCGCCCCAGCAAAAAGTATTTTCCGACAAAGTTACAGTATCAATAATAACTTTTTTTACTTTTACAGATAATGTAACAGTTGAAATATTGGTTACCCAAACAGGAGCTGCAAGTAACTCGTCTGGGGTTCCTTCAACGGCTATTGTTGAATTATTTGGGATACTTCCTTGTTCGTTTGATAGTTCTAAACTTTGTCCGAAAGAAAATGTGACAAAAAAACCTGCGAGGAAAATAAAAAGTATAATTTTTTTCATGATATTAAAATTTTATTGTTTGTAAATATTTTGTTTATTCTTATTTTATAACAAAAATTATGCTAAACCTTAATTATTTCAACAAAATTACAATAAAATTTAACATCTTAAATAAATATTTTATTAAAAATCATTAATTTATATACAAAAAAATCCATATTTAATATTTTTATATAATTTTACAAAAAAATTTAAATTATAAAAAACACAATTTATTAATATTTATTAAAAATTTAATTATCATGAAAAAGTTTTATGTTCTATTTATCGGAATTTTATTTTGTTCATTCATAAATGCTCAACAAGTTGCAAGAGATAAGGTTATTGTAGAAATTGCAACTGGAACCTGGTGTCAATATTGTCCCGGTTCAGCAATGGGGGCTGATGATCTGGTTGCAAACGGGCATGATGTTGCAATTATAGAATATCATAACGGTGATCCGTATGCAAATACTGCATCAAACTATCGTAACAGTAGTTATTATAACGTTTCAGGATACCCGACTGCAAAGTTTGATGGAACACTTACTGTTGTGGGTGGTAGTACTTCTCAAAGTATGTACCCGCAATATTTGCCCAGATATAATCAGCGTATAGCTGTTAATTCATCTTTTACAATTGATGTTCAGGGTGTAACATACGGATTGATTGATTTTGAGGCAAACATCACTGTTGAAAAGGTGGCAACATCATCTGCATCAAACATTAAATTACATTTGGTTTTAACCGAATCAAATATTGAATATAACTGGCAGGGAATGTCGGAATTAAATTTTGTTGAAAGATTAATGGCACCAAACTATTTAGGAACATCAATTGATTTTTCAGGTGGTAATACACAAGAGGAAACTATTAATTTTATTCTGGAAGATGACTGGGTTTATGAAAATTGTGAGGTAATTGTTTTTATTCAGAATAATACAACAAAAGAAATTTTGCAGGGAACAAAATTGAGCTTAATGGATTTTGTGCCTGCGTATGATTATGATGCTGCCATTATTGACATCAATAATATTCCTAAAGATAATTGCTCGGGAACCGTTGTTCCGGTTGTTACACTTAGAAATAATGCAGATTCCGATCTGGTGCAGATTGATTTTAATTATTATGCTAATGAAGGAACCGTAGAAACTTATTCATGGACAGGAAATATTGCATTCCTTGAAACAACAGAAGTTGAATTACCTGCTGTTAATTTTACCCTTGCTGAAGAGAATAATGTTGTTATTTACACAAGCAATCCAAATGGAAATCCCGATCAATATCCTGCCAATGATACAATTACTCAATCATTTGGAGGGACAATATTAACAAGCTCACCAGTGAAGTTGATGTTACGACTTGATAACTATCCTGAAGAAACTACCTGGGAAGTAAGAGATTTTGACGATCAGGTTATTTACTCGGGCGGTCCATATTCACAGGCTGGTCAGAATATTAATGAAACTTTTGATATAGCTACTCAGGGCTGCTATACTTTTTCACTTTATGATTCGGGCGGAGACGGTTTGGAAGTACCAGGATTTTATATGATGTATTATGGGAGCGGTTCTATTATTTTACAGGGTTCATCTTTCAGTTCGCAGGTAACAACACAATTCCATGTTGAATGGGTGGGAATTGAAGAAACAGTTACGGATGAATCTATGGAGATTTATCCTAATCCATTTAAAAATTCTACTAAGATATCGTTTAATTTAGCAGATAGTAAAAAAGTTTCCTTAGATGTTTTTAACATCATCGGTGAAATTGTATATTCTGTTAATGACAGATATTATGAACCAGGAAATCATACAATTCAACTTGAAGGAGAAAATCTTTCAAATGGGATATATTTTATAAAATTATCTCTTGGAGATAAAATATTAACAGGAAAGCTTACTGTAAATAAGTAAAGTAACGAATTAGAGTTTGTCTATAAAGTACCTCTTGGATAAAATTTAAGATTTTAGAATTGAGATTTAATACATTGAAGATTAATAAGTTAATGACAAATCTAAAATCTAAAATCACAAATTATAACTTAAAAACATCGACTTTATAGACAGGCACTAATGAACCCGAATATTTCCCTACTCCAAAAGAACAATATCAAGGATTACTATTCTGGGATTTAAGTATTTGCCATCAACTTTAAGTTTATGAATATTTTTTACTGTAATCCCTGAATTGAAGAGATCAATAACCAACCATTAATTCATTTATTCCCCAATCCTGCAAGTAATACATTTTCTGTTTTTATTGATGGATACGAAAACACAATGGATATGCAAATATTGAATTCCCGCGGACAAGAAGTCTATTCAGAAAATCTTATTAATTGCAATTCACCTAATTATAGCAGAGACATAAATTCAACTGATCTTCCTAAAGGTTTATATTTTGTTAAGTTTTATAATGGGAATTTTATTCTGGTAAAGAAATTGATAATTGATTAGTAACCGCCAATTTTATCAAGAACTGCTTCCTTAAATAATTTGCGCTCTTCCTTACTCAGCTTAAAAATAGCATTTTTATCTTTGTTTTTTAGATAAGCCACACCAATGCTAAACATTTTTAACGGGATTATGCTTTCTTCATGTTCAGCAAGTAATACGCTTAGTGCTTTCTCAATATTATCTAACCTTTCTTTATCATAATCTTCAATGTTTATCAAAATATCAAACAAGGAATCAGGCAGGGCTTTCCATAGTTGGCTGTCTTTTTTTTCTTTAAACATTAGCTTTAACAGAAAATCAAAATAAGATTTAATAAACGCATCTGAACCAAACCTGAAAAGATTGTAAAAAACATCTTCAGTTAAAGAGATTGTCAGCAAATCATTTTCAACTTTGTTAATTAAGTTAATCATCAATTCTTTGCTTTTGTTTTGGTCGTTTATTCTAATATAAGCACCAAGCAAACTTAAATTTGTATATTTATTTTCAGGATTTATTTCCAGTCCTTTATGAAAAGCCTCAAAGGCATTGTCGGTTTTATTTACTTTTAAAAACACCAAACCCAAACCATTATAAATACTATCATTATCAGGCTTTAGTTCAACCGCCCTTTGATAACTTTTTATTGCTTTTTCGTATTGTTTCAGGTTTGAAAATGCAATTCCCATGTTATAATAAGCTTCATCTTTATCAGGCTTTATCTCAATAGCCTTTTGATAACTTTTTATTGCTTCTTTGTATTGTTTCAGGTTATCATAAGCAATTCCCATGTTATAATAAGCTTCATCTTTATCAGGCTTTATCTCAATAGCCTTTTGATAACTTTTTATTGCTTCTTTGTATTGTTTCAGGTTATCATAAGCA
>Ga0265596_1001690_pt1 | contig 10134 bp, 12 predicted proteins | sample saktaG_FD_190143 | JGI IMG/M metagenome (GOLD analysis project Ga0265596, IMG submission 190143) | Saline water microbial communities from Sakinaw Lake, British Columbia, Canada - sak_2013_06_06_60m | ecosystem: Environmental > Aquatic > Non-marine Saline and Alkaline > Saline ...
AAATCTTTCTTTTCCATCTTAACCTCTGAAGGGGACTCCATTTTGCAATCAGATCGCAATATGGGAACCCAGTTTGTAGCTTAACAATTTATAAATAAGTTTCGCCGCTAAAAAATCCGGAGCCTTATTCCTCTCATCCGGGCACAGTTCAACAATATCGAATCCTACGACATTTCTGTTTTCGAAAACGGTTCTCATCAATCCCAGCACGTCATACCACAATAAGCCTCCGGGCTCCGGAGTTCCCGTCGAGGGCATAATCGACGGATCAAAAACATCAAGATCGATTGTGACGTACACGTTTTGAGACAATTTTGACAATACCTTTTCGATCCAATTTTTGTTCGTGGAAATTTCCCTGGCAAATATTACACGACTCTTATCAAGAGCTTCCTTCTCGGACGAGTCCATGCTTCTTATGCCGACCTGAACGATCGGGCAGAGTTCCGAAATCCTTGCCATTGCACATGCGTGATTATATTTGGAGCCTTCGTACTCGTCCCTCAGATCGGAATGAGCGTCGAGTTGCAGGACGGTAATGTCGGCATTATTTGCGACGTGGGCTCTTGCCGAACCGATACTGACAGAGTGTTCGCCTCCCAAAACCACAACGAATTTATTGTCCTGGAGATACTGCCGAACCTGCTCTGCGACCATCTCGACCATGTCTTTGGGAAGCTCTTGCCCATCTACAGGCTCAGCCGTGAATATGCCCTTTTTATAGACCTCCGAATCGGTCTCGATATCATAAAGCTCCATGTGGGCGGACGCTTCAATAATGGCCGCCGGTCCCTTTTCCGCGCCTTTTAGCCATGTGCTTGTACGGTCAAAAGGGACGGGGATTACTACCACCCTTGCGTTCTCAAGGGCGGAGTATTCTTCGGGCAAGTCTCCGAAATGTGCTGTTTGTCCCATATCAGACGCCTATTCACAAACTATCAGTTTAATCGTATAGACATCCCTAATCGAACAGAAACACGGCAATCGCTACAGTTGTGGTCCACAGATCCTCTTGACCGCGAGCCGTCTGGGTGATGTTTTTGGTTCTAATTATTAGACCGCTGGATTTGTAGACCTGCTCTTTTTCCGACCATGCCTTGTTCGGATCGACCTCCAGCCCGAGTGTTGTTCCCAGCATCCCGGCCGCCAGGTCTTCAGCCATATCCGCCGCGGTCTGCTGATTCATTCCATGGCCGTGAACCTCACTGAGGTATCCCCACTGGTTGCGATCTCGTGGAACAGCAACGCCTATTGAGGATACCACTATTCTGCCGTGCTCGTTTGTGTCGGATCGGGCCATAACACAATAGCATATCTCGCCGGGAGTCAGTTGTTTCAGCCCGTTTTCTCTACTGATCATCTTGCATTTCGGCGGTAGAATCGACGAAACCTGAACCAGATTCTGTTGGGCCACGCCCGCTTTTCTGAGAGCTTCCTCGAAGGACTTCAGTTGGTACTTATGCCGGCCAAGCCCCTTGGTGAGGAATACTTTGGTGGGTACGAGATTACTCATCTACATCTCCATTGCATTACCATTACACGATTATAAAATTGGCCTTATTTACGTTTAGCCAGAGGATTATATATCCTTGCCTGGGCACTACAATGATAATTCTTAGAAAGTCAGATATTTTTTTGCTTTTTCCAGCCTGACTCCTGCTTTTCCCAGATTCTCGATAGTCCTGATACGGCCTTGTTTTCGCTGCTGAAGAATCCGCTTTACTGTTACCAGTCCGAGCCCGGGCACTCTGAGAAGTGAAAACTTCGACGCTTTATTGATGTTTATTGGGAAATAACCAGGATTCCTGATTGCCCAGGCATTTTTGGGGTCCGTTGCTAAGGATAGATTTCCATCATTCTCGAAGATAATGTCCGGTTCCGTAAAGGCGTATTTACGAAGCAGAAAATCCACCTGATACAGCCGATGCTCCCGCATAAGAATATCCGCCTTGCTTTCCGGCCCAACTTGCTCGCCGGCGATAGATGAATCCCCCAAGCCCCGCTGATAGGCACTGAAATATACCCGGTGCATTTTTAATCGCTCGTACAGCCCGGACATGTATTTGACGATTTGTGCATCTTGCTCGCCGGCGGCTCCCACGATGAACTGTGTTGTCTGCTTGACCCTTTCGTATCGCGAGCCTCGTCCGGTCAGCCTGCTGATGAGCTTAATCGGCTCGATGATATCCCGGATATACTTTTTCTTCTGCGATAGTTTAGCCAGATTTTTTTCGCCCGGCGTCTCGATATTCAGAGATACGGCGCTGGCTAATGAAACTGCCTCTTCCACCGCCGCATCGCTCGCCCCGGGAATAATTTTCAGGTGAATATAGCCCCTGAAACTGTGCCTTCTTCGCAGCAATCGCGCTACGCTGTTAAGTCTATCCATGGTCATATCGGGTGAGCCCAGAACGCCCGAACTGAGAAAAAGCCCGAAAACTTTTCGCTGGTTGTAATAATCCAGAAACACCTTCACCGTCTCTTCCGGCGACAAACTGACCCTGCGAACGTCCATTTGCTCTCTGAGCGGGCAGTACTTACAGTCGTTCGTGCACACATTTGAGGCCAGCGTCTTGAAAAGTACGCTCCTGCCCCCGCTTGGAAGTGTGACCGGATATATCCATTTGCCTTCGGCAGTTCGCCGGCGGTGTTCGTCCTTACTCGTGCCGCACGCGCAGGCAAGGTCGTATTGAGCATCGGCACTGAGTATCTCCAGTTTCTCCTGTGTACCGGGTCTCGATATGATACCGACCATTTTCTTTACCTTCGCAGTCTTATCCGTGACTTGCTGTTTTTGCTCTCTGGTTTCGTGCTACTTGCCACTTTAGCCAGTAATGCAAAGACTACAAGCCAGATTACAAAAAGTAAAGGCGCAGCATCCAAAAGAATTCCCATAAAAAGAAAAATAACGGCAAGCACTGCAACAAACATTACCGAGAACAGCAATGGTCCGGCGAGTTTTCCTGTTGTTTGTTCGATTTCCGACTTTCGAGCCTCATCCCATTTACTCAGAACCGATTTGGCTCCTAAGGCCTCCTCCCTCGGTACCGTAACACTGATTAAATAGGTTGCTCCGCTTCGAACCGGGGCCGAACTGGGATTCTCCATCGTTGCAGGATTGAATCCTTCCTTCCGTAGAATTCCGAGCACGGTCTGCAGCGATTCTGGATTAGCCTTGTAAACAACCACCATATCCATATAGTTTCACACGATGTTTAACGCCTAACCGTTGTGGCCATATAGGTCTGCATGATACAGGCCACCATAAAAGCCGCCTGCATGGCCTGGATGGCTTCAGTCGCGGCCTTTCCCGTTATCTCGCCGTTAACGATTTGCTTGATACGGGCTTTCCGGCTTTTCAGCTTCTTTTTATCGAAGACTACTTTCAGAAGACCCGTACTGTTGGCCAATGACAGGAGGACAACGGTACGGGGATCAATATCGCCGGCGTCGGTGAAGATGGCGTATCTCAGCCGTTCAATCAATTCCCTTTCCGGCCCGGGATTAACTTCCGGGTAGATTTTTCGGGTGAATATCAGCAAAACCTTGTCTTCGTCGGCCCGAAGGATGCCGCGTCTGCACAGTTGCCGGGCCACGCGATGTTTGAGGTTCTTTACGCCGGCAAACCGCGATACCCACGTCTGTAGCACGGCGCGTCTTTTCGCGCTGATGACTTTTTCAAGGCATTCGTCAATCAACGGCTCACCGAGAGGACTCTGGTTGATAAGGTTGACCAGCTTTCTCTTGCCGGACTGCTCAACCTCGATACGCTTGCTCAATAACAGCTCGGCCAGTATTGCCGCCCCGATTGCGTATTGATACATTGTCCCCCCGGAAGCAATAGTACCTTCCTCATCCCGCAAGGCCAGCAACAATATCTCTTCGTGAAGAAACAGGGCATTCTGCATTGTCATCCAATTCCATTACTTGCTTACAAAACTCAGAAGAACAAGTTACTTCTTTTGCCGCTCAATTACTCTATCCCATCTATCCGCCAATTTCCGTCTGGCCCTCAGCGACTGTCCCGCTTTTTATCACTGACGATGCGGCCTTAATCATGCCTGCTATGTCGGAAAGGTCCGAAGGAATTATAATCGAGTTGTTGGTCTTTGCGAGTTTCCCGAACTCGTTCAGATATTGTTCCGCGATACGCAGGTTTACTGCGTTGATTCCGCCTTTTTCATTTATCGCAGAGGCAATCTCCCTGATCCCGTTTGCCGTTGCCTCGGCAACTTTCAGAATTTCGATGGCCCGGCCTTCGGCCTCGTTTATCCGTTTCTGCTTTTCGCCCTCGGACTGGGCAATCGCCTGTTGTTTTTCGCCTTCGGCTCGGTTGATCTTTGCCTGCCTGTCACCTTCCGACTCAGCAATAGTTGCTCGCTTTTCCCGCGTAGCCCTCATTTGCTTTTCCATCGCGTCTTTGATGCTCTGGGGCGGCAGGATATTCTTTACCTCATATCGCGTTACCTTAACTCCCCACGGGTCTGAGGCCTTATCCACGGCATCAACAATCGCGCTATTTACCGTCTCTCTTTCCTCGAAAGTCTTGTCCAGCTCGAGCTTACCCATTACACTTCTCATGGTCGTCTGGGCCAATTGCGCGGATGCGAACTGGTAATTGTTTATTCCGTAGGAGGCTTTCTTGGGGTCCACAACCTGCATATACAGGATGCCGTCAACTTCGACTGCAATATTGTCCTTCGTAATACACTGTTGTGGCGCAACGTCCACAGCCTGCTCTTTTAACGTGTGTTTATACGAAACCCTGTCAAAAAACGGTGTTAGTATGTGGAATCCCGCCTCAAGCGTTTTCGAATACTTGCCGAGCCGTTCGACGATGTATGCCTGTTTCTGCGGCACTATCCTTATGGTCTTGAAGAAAATGATCAACGCGAAGAGAAGTATTCCTACAAGAATGATTGTTAAAACAGATCCTGTCGGTAATGCTGCTAACATGGCTATCTCCTTTCGTAGTTAAATAGTTTGTATGCTGTTTTTAATTCTGACCGATAACCGGCCGTTAAATTCCGTCTTTTACACTGCTTTAACCTTCAGAGTCAGGTTGTCTTTTGCGATAATCTTGACAACGGTTCCCTCTGCGATTTCTTCATCCGCTTCAGCGATCCAGTTTGTGCCGTGAAGTTCGACTTTGCCGACGGCCTTCGGCGTGATTTTCGCTTTGACAACCACCCGTTCACCAATGAACTCATTAAGGTCTTCCGTCATGTCCTGTTTGGACTTGACATGCCCGATAAATATCCCCTTGAGCCATTTCCGAAGCAGCAGCAGTGACAGCACGGAAGCAATAATGAATATGATTAACTGGGCGTTTATTGAGCCGGTGACATAAGCGCTCAGAAGGCAGATAATCGCGACGATCCAGGCGCCTATGCCGAAGAAGGCGATAATCAGCCCCGGCATGATGAACTCAAGAACCAGCAGTACGAGTCCTACCAGGAACCATATCAACTCCGGCTTCAAAAAATCTTTAATCGCATCCATTTGGTCTCCTTTCGTAAGAACCATGAAAAACTGCAATTACTGACCTGAAAATTCACTCTACTACCACGGCCGTGCCGTAAGCTAAAATCTCCGATGCTCCTCCCATTACCATCTGCGTTGAAAAGCCCATATGCACAATAGCGTTAGCGCCGAGATTTTGAGCGTCTTCTATCATCCTGTCGATAGCCTGTTCGCGGGACTCAGCCATCATCTTTGTATAATCGGTTATTTCGCCGCCGATTATGTGCCTAATTATCGCCATGATGTCCCTGCCGATGTGACGGGCCCTGATCGTATTTCCCCGAACAAGCCCGAGGTGCTTTACAATCTTCTTGCCATGAATCGTATCCGTTGTGGACAAAAGCATCGCTTTATCTCCTTACATTCCTGTACCGGTCTTTACTCCAGAAATAAATTCTCTCCCGTAATACCGAGATAAACAATATCGCCAGCCCTACTATAAGTGCAAGCAGGCCGAGCTTCAAGAGCATCCCTGTCGTGGCATCCGTGATGATTTCCTCTATCAGCTTGAAACCGCCGTAGATTGCCAGAAGGATAGCAGCAACCGAAAATATTAACCACCCGATGCTGCGCTCGATACGGTTATAGACCCCGTTCCAGTAGTCCTGCCATATCCGATCCTCGGGTTCGACCAAAGTCACTTCGTCGGTTATCGCTTTGAGTTTCTGGAACTCTTTAAGCTCGCCGGCACATTCCGGGCACCCGGCCAAATGCTCTTCGAACCGATTTCTCTGCTCTTCGCTCAGTTCGTTGTCCAGGTAGCCCATTAACAGGTCTTTATAATCATGGCATGTCATGGATAAAACCTCCTTTTCCCGTGCCTAATAATTCTTCAAGTCTCTTGCGGGCGTAGTACAACCTGCTCGTCACGGTGCCCTTGTTGCAAAACAGGGCCTCGGCGATCTGGTCGTATGACATGTTTTTAAAGTGTCGCAATATAATCACCTCGCGATGTTTCTCGTCCAGCTTTCCGATTGCCTGCCAGACGTTGTCTTTTATCTCGTTTCTGCTCGCCACCTCCTCGGGCGAAAAGCAATCGTCCGTGGAGGCCACTTCGGGGCAGTCCTCCGAATTGAGAGAGCTGGCCCGCCGGTACCGTCGTTTTCTTAGATGGCTAATGCACAGGTTTTTCAGGATTTGATAGAACCAGGGAAAGAACTTCCGGCCGGGCTTAACGTCTTTGATATGCCGGTATGCTCGAACGAAGGCCTCTTGTGACAGGTCCATCGCATCTTCGCGATTGCCCACAAGACCTAATGCAATAAAATACGCGTCTTTCATATACTTGTTTACGAGAACTTCGAAAGCCTCTGACGAGCCCCGCTGGCAACGCTGCAAAACTATTGTTTCTTCCTGGCACACGCTCGTCACTCTCTTCGGCTCCAAAAGCAGAGTCTTTCGATTCAAACGCAGTTTCTTTACTTTGTTTCCACAACAATATACACTCAAGGCCCCATATTTCTTCAAATTATTTTATATTTTTTCGTCCTTTCCGGCCTTTTAATCTACCTTATATTGTGAATAAACCACATTGCGACCGGTCTCAAAATTGGGTGTGTATTCGGCGGGACAGAATAGAGACTTTAATAGTCAATAATATCGGATGTTATTGTGAAGAAGCCCAGCAGCTACAGCTATCTCAAAATTATCAATCGTGAAGAAAAAGTCACCGCAATCAAGTCAGGACAAATCTTACGGCAGGGCGTTTGCATGATGGCGCACCGAATCTCCGGCATCCGAATGTTGCTGCCGGATCGACCCGTTTCCGGCAAAACGCGGATTATTTTTCTTCAGGCTCGGCTAATTTATGGATCTGCACTTCGCGGACGCTGAATTGACCGGATTTGGAGGTGGGGTGCTTTTCGATGTATAGCCCGATTTTACCTTTTGCCGGCTCGATTCCCCGGACAGACCCGATTTCCTCGCCGTTCAGCCAGACCTGGACCTTGTCGCCATCGACCCTGGCCGAGATGGTGTTCCAGCTTTCACGGTCCACGAGGTCCTCGCGGATGTTGGTCAGGGCCAGTCCTTTATCCGGCAAAAGGACGCTGCCGGTAAAGGCCGGCGCCGAATCGAAAATCTCGATGCGCGGGCCGCTTTTGGATTCGGTGCCGCGCAGCCAGATGCCGGCGTGAACCGGCCACGTCACCCGGAACGTTATCGCCAGCAGGTAGTTCTCGTGTATCGCTTCGGTCCAGAGCGTGCTGGCTTTATCATTCGTGCCGGCGGTTCCAACGATCCGGCCGGATTGAACCTTCCAGTTAGCGGCAGCCGAAGTTTGCCAGCCCGCCAGGTCACGGCCGTTGAAGGCGGCGACCCACTCGGCCTGCTGCTCGTCGCCGGACTTTGTTTCGAGCGGTTTGCTGATATTGTGAGTGCCGTGACAGTCTGTGCAGACCGAATTATGCGCGACGGCCCGGCCGTTCGGGCGCATCCGGCCGGTCCATTTCTCGAAAAATTCTTCAACCGCTGCGGGATCCTTGTGGTCTTGGCGCCCGTAGACTTCACGGCCGTCGCCGGGCTTGTGACACGATGGATTCGAACACATCCTCTCGACCTCCGACCGGCCGAACAGAAGGTCGGGCTTGGTCATCAGCATCTCATCGTGCATGTGCTCGGTCGAGGAGCCGTGACATTCGTCACAGGTGACATCCATGTCCAGGTGGTCTGTAGTCAGCTCCTCGGTTTTCATATCCGGATGGCAAACGTAGCATTTGCTGTTTTCGTTCGGTTTTTCAGCCTGCGATTCTTCCGCCGAACAGATTGCCAGAACGCCGGCGAAACCTGCAACAACAATTATCGCCGCGATAAGATACGGATTTATTCGAATGTAAGAGCGCACTTTTCTCTCCTTGTATTGGACCGAAATTCAAGTGATTCGGTGGTCGACCGGAACCCACGACAGCAGAAAGTCATCCGTCTTTTATGTTCTGTATTCTGTGTCCTGTATTCTGCCTTAAACAACTTCCCAGTCGCGCAGCCATTCATATTCCTGCGGCAGATTTGCCCATTGCTGATCGGTGATTTCCGTCAGCCACTGCTTATCCGCAGCGGACATTCCGAGCGGACGGGTATAAGAAGCACGAGCGGCGTTTTCCGCTTCATAAGGCGTTGAGATTCCCGGCACCGCTGCCGTGATGGACGGATTGGCAAGAATACACTGGAGCGTCAGCCTCGCCATGTCGTTTTCTGTCTTACTGCCCACGCCCATGACGGGGAACTTGACTTTGCCGTAGCTTTCGAACAGGCTGCCGCCGAAGTAGGGCTTAATCGTAACGATTCCGACGTCCTGCTTAACAACCGTTTCGAAAATGCTCTGCGTCTGGTCGGAGCCGTGACCCGGATTGACCTCCTCGACGTTGCCGGCGACCGGGGAGCCGCTCTTGGCCTTGGTCTTCGAGCTGCACGGGAAGATTATCATCTCGAACTCCGGATACTTATTGAGCACGTGCTCGAGCCAGGGCCGGCAGTGACATGACATGCCGAGATGCCGTACCTTGCCTTCCTTTCTCAACTTCTGGAAGGTCTCGATCAGAGATTCCACTTCTTCGTCTGTATTGAGCTGATCGGTTCCGAGCTGGCCCGCCATCTTTGCCTGCGGCCGCCAGATATCGATATAATCGGTCTTCAGCAGGCGAAGGCACGTCTCGACGTTAAGGGTCTGAGCTTTTACGTTACAGCGATCGGACCCGCGCGGGCCGAGGTTATGAATATCGGCGCCGATGTGCATCTTGTCCCGGCGTCCTTTAATGGCTTCGCCGTAGCAGAGGCACTCGGCCGCGGTGGTAATATCGAGATAATTTATGCCGGAATCGATACAAGCGCTGACCACGTCCGTGCGGTTCTTAGCGACGTCCGAGGGCACTTCCTCGTTGGCGAAGCTGTCCCAGTACCGGCCGGCGTTGCGGTTCTTCCAGTGCCCGCCAAGGCTGACCTCGGAGATCATCAGGTTCGACTTGCCCATCCGGCGGTAGTTCATCTTTTCGTGAAAGTTCATAATCTTCGATGTATTTACGGGTTCTGCGGCCTGCGTATTGCCTGCCAGCGCCCCGGCGATGGTCCCCGCAGCCACTACGGACGTGTTCCGCATGAAATCTCTTCGTGAAAGTTCATCGTTCTTCATTGGTCTTCTCCTAATCGATTCGAACTGGTTTTGGCTGTCATATTCTGAAACGAGCCTGCGTTTAATCCGGCAAGCCGCTCTTAAACTCTATTCGAAATTAAACTTCAGATATGATTTCACAATCGAGGCCAAATGTCAAATACTTTTTCGAATCGATTGCCGTTATAAAAAACAGACGAAAACAGCAAGCAATCTTAAAACATGCAATTTATTAGAGCTTTCCTACAGAGCATACTGCACGCCTTTAATTCGCCTTGAGGGAGTGTTTACGCATAAGAAACGCCAATCTCCCCGCACACCTTTAATTTCCTTCTATACCAACTCTTCCAAATATCAACTCCCCGATATACATGCTGACCCATATACCAACAGACCCAAATTCCCCCTCCCAATCCTTCCGATTACTACAATGCTCGTAGTCCTTTTGACTAATCGAAAGGACTACGAGCATGTCAAGCAAATAAGTGTCGGGGTGACTGTCGGAAGGG
>Ga0265596_1001692_pt1 | contig 10131 bp, 9 predicted proteins | sample saktaG_FD_190143 | JGI IMG/M metagenome (GOLD analysis project Ga0265596, IMG submission 190143) | Saline water microbial communities from Sakinaw Lake, British Columbia, Canada - sak_2013_06_06_60m | ecosystem: Environmental > Aquatic > Non-marine Saline and Alkaline > Saline ...
GAAAGGGCAATGGTAGACTTTGATCCTAATACTTCTATTCCGGTGGTAGATTTGCAGTTTAATGCTGAAGGAACAAAGATTTTTGCTTCTCTTACCAAGACTAATGTTGGGAAACCATTAGCGATTTATTTAGATGGACAACCAATCAGTATTCCGGAAGTGAGGGAAGAAATTCCTTCGGGTAAGGCTCAGATTTCTGGTAAGTTTACCTTGCCGGAAGCCAAAAAATTATCAGAAAGACTTAATCAAGGAGCATTGCCAGTACCGATTAAATTAGTTTCTCAGCAGTCAGTAGGGGCTATTTTAGGACAAGAATCTATTAAGCATATTACTCAGGCGGCCTGGTGGGGTTTTTTGGCAGTGATCATATTTATGATAGTGTTTTATCGTTTACCTGGTTTCTTGGCGGCCTTGTCTTTGATAATTTATGTCATCATATCTCTCAGTATTTTCAAAGCTGTGCCGGTTACCCTGACATTGGCAGGAATTACTGGTTTTATTTTATCGGTAGGAACCGCTGTTGATGCTAATATTCTGATTTTTGAATACAGCAAGGAAGAAATTCATAAGGGTAAATCTATGCGTCTTGCTATGGAAGACGGTTTTCAACGCTCCTGGCCGGCGATTCGTGATTCTAATATTGCCACTATTATTTCCGCAGTGATTCTTTATTACTTTAGTTCCAGTATGATCAGGGGATTTGCTCTCACCTTGGCCATTGGAGTGGGGGTTAGCTTGATTACTGCTTTGTATATCACTCGCTTGTTTTTGATGACATTAGCTACCGATAGAACACCAACAAAATTATTTTGTAGCACTAAAAAGGATTAATTTTTTTGAATATATAGTATATGGATTATATTGCTAAAAGAAAATCTTTCTATCTTTTTTCCGGATTGATAATTGCTCTTTCCTTGGGTGGTTTGATAATTCTGGGATTGAATTGGGGAATAGATTTCACCGGAGGAACATTTTGGGAAGTTTCCTTGTCGTCTTGGAATAATGAAAAAATTGAGCAAGTTAATACATTTTTGAAGACACAAGATATAGGACAGGTGTCTATTCAAAAAGCAGGGGAAGCGAATATAATTCTTCGTCTTTCTACTATAAACGAAGAGAAACATCAGCAAGTACTAAAAGATTTGCAAAAAGAATTTCCCTCGCTTCAGGAAAAAAGATTTGATTCCATTGGTCCTTCTATTGGACAGGGATTAAGAAGGAGATCAATTTGGGCGGTGCTATTGGTTTTTATTGGTATTCTTTTATATCTCAGTTATGCATTTCGTCATTCTTCCTTCCGGATACCTTCCTATCGCTATGGAAGTCTGGCTGTATTAGCTCTCTTGCATGACGCAGCATTTGTGGTGGGGTTGTTTGTTTTCTTGGGTAAATTTCAAGGATGGGAGGTTAACTCTGATTTTATTGTAGCTATTTTGGTGGTAACTGGTTATTCAGTGCATGATACCATTGTTGTTTTTGACAGAATCAGAGAAAATCTTGCTTTAAAGAGCAAGGAAACATTACAAAATATTATTAATATAAGTATCAGTCAGACCATAATCCGCTCCTTAAATACTTCTCTTACCACTCTTCTTCCTCTTTTGGCTCTTTATTTTTGGGGGCCTATCTCAATGAAGGTGCTGGTATCAGCTATGATAGGAGGGGTGGTTATAGGAACCTATTCTTCCTTATTCATTGCTCCCACTCTACTCTTTGACTGGCAAAAGAGGTAATCTAATTCCGTAAACTTTCTACCTTTAGCGATTTTTCAGCTGCTTTTTTGTTATCTTGTTTCATTGCGAGGAATCTCGAAATTGTTGAAAGAGAGCGTAGAATCTCTTTATTGAAAATATATCTGAATAGGGGTAAAATATATATTGAGAGCAAAAAAGATTTGAAACAATATCAAGTTTATGAATAAAGAAAATATTAAAAAAGGCAAAATTGTTATTTATCAAACTGCTACAAAGGAGATGGAGCTAAGGGTGTATTTTGAAGGGGAAACTGTTTGGCTCAAACAAGACGAGATAGCTAAACTCTATAGCAAAGAGCGTTCGGTAATTACCAAGCATATTAATAAAATTTTTACGGATAAAGAGGTTGATAAAAAAAGTAATGTGCGTTTTTTGCACATTGCTGGATCTGATAAACCAGTAGCATTTTACAATCTAGATGTGATTTTGGCAGTTGGATATCGTACAAATTCAGCACGAGCTATTCATTTTAGAAAATGGACGACAAATATTTTAAAAAAGTATCTCTTACACGGTTATGCCATTAACGAAAAACGGCTTTTTGAAGTACGGGGAAAATTTAAAGAATTGCAAACTGTAATTTCTTTTTTGCAACAAAAATCGCAAAAGGAGTTATTATCCGGACAAGCAAGTGAGATTCTTAATTTACTCTCAAGTTATGCCAAAACCCTAACTTTATTGGGAGAATATGACAAAAGAAAATTAAGAGAGATAAAGGGAAGGAAAGCAAAATTTGTTTTAAAGTATGAAAAGTGTGAGCGCATTATTAGTGAAATTAAAAAAGAACTGATTAAGAACAAAGAAGCCAGCAATCTCTTTGGTCAAGAAACAGGCGGAGGATTTGAGGGAATTATCAAGGGATTATATCAAACATTTAGAAGAAAAGAATTATATCCAACAATAGAAGACAAGGCGTCACATTTACTTTATTTAACAATTAAAGACCATTACTTCACTGACGGGAATAAGCGTATTGGTTCGTTTTTGTTCGTTTATTTTCTGGACAAGAACAATTATCTTTACCGCAAAAATGGCGAAAGAAAAATAAACGATAATGCCTTGACAGCACTGGCGCTTTTAATTGCTGAAAGCGACTCCAAAGAAAAAGATATTTTAATCAAGATAATCACCAATCTGATGAGCGATTAAACGTGATGCCCTATAAAAATTATCGAATTATTGGACGCTCATATAGTTGAAAACTAGGAAAAGTACTAAATCTTTGACTTTTATATAAATTTCTGCTTTAATGAGTATATATATTAAGAATTAAAAGCTACAATATATCAATATGAAACAAGCATCTTCCTCGTTCCTATCAGACCCCAGAAAGCTATCAGGGGCTCTTATTAGCGTCTTATCTACTCGCTCCCAGACTATCGTGAAAAAAAGATTCGGTTTGGATAATAATCATCCTCAAACCCTCCAACAGGTAGGGGATGTTTATAATATTACCAGGGAGAGAGTGCGTCAGATCATTGAATCTTCTCTTCTGATCATTAAGAAAAAAGCTTCCTTGGCGGAAGTAAATGATTTTTGGAAGGAAATTGTCACTCTTTTGGAAAAGAGTGGGGGAATTGAGGAAGAAAAAGAATTATTTATTCGTTTGGAAAAAGAGCATTCTTTAATAAAAGGGAAAGAAGCAGCAGTAAATTTTTTACTGTTTCTTTCATCTGATATAGTTCTTGAAAAAGAAGACGGTAATTGTAACAGTTTTTGGCATCTCACATCTAAAAAGAAAGGGGAGCTGGTAAAAAGAATGAAAACAATAGAGAAATATTTTGTCCAGAACAAAATACCTATGTCTCTAAAAGAAATTGTTCAATTAGCGGAGAAGAAATTAATACCTGCTCTAACATCTACGGAATTGATCGCCTACTTAAAAGTATCCAAAAAGATAGGGATGAATCCTTTTGGGGAATATGGAATTTTGGCTTCTTCAGAGATAGAACCAGCCGGAACAAAAGATCGGGCCTATGTTGCAATGAAGCATTATCAAAAACCCTCGCACTTTTCTGAGATTGCTGATCTTATTAACCAATCCAAAGGATTACCTGTTTCTCCTACCTTGCTTTCATCAGCTTGGTTAAAGACAGTAAAAGTTCAGACGGTACATAATGAGCTGATAAAAGATGAACGCTTTGTGTTAATTGGAAGAGGAATTTATGCATTACGGGATTGGGGGTACAAGCCAGGAAGAGTGGTTGATGTCATTAAAGATATCCTTAAGAAAACTAACCGGCCTTTAACCCAGGAAGAAATCATTAAAAAAGTTAAGGAGCAGCGTTTTGCGAAAGACAATACGATTGTTCTCAATCTTCACAACAAGAAGTATTTTAAAAAACTTCCCGATAAGTGTTATACATTAATAAGATCTCATAAAGTTTTAGAGATTTAATGTCTTTTTTTACTTTTTGTAAGCTCTTACTTCGAGAGTTCTGGTGGTTGATTATTCCTTTGGTGTTAGGAAAGGTTTTTTTTAATTTAAGAAAGGTTCAACGAAAGAAGAACAAAGCCGAAAAAGAAGAAGTAAAGGATTGGATGTGTTTGGAAATAAAGGCCAATAGGGAGATTTTGCAGACGCCAAAAGCAATGGAACAAGTACTGGCAGGGCTCCATTCCATTGAAAAAGGAAGAATTAGCTTAGAAGTAGTAGGTGTTCAAGGGGCTGTCCACTTTATTGTTAAAGCCCCCCGGGAATACAAGACTTTGGTAGAATCTCAATTTTATGCCCAATATCCGGAATTAGACATTAAAGAAGTTGATGATTATTTTACTTCTCTCCCGTCTTATCTGCCTGATAAAAATTTTGATCTTTGGGGAACAGAGATAGGATTAGCCAGGGAGAATCCTTATCCTATTAAAACATATCCATATTTTGAGGGCCCCAAGGAAGAAAAAACGATTGATACCTTAGCCAGTTTGATTGAATCTACTGCCGGGCTTCAACCGGAGGAGGAAGTAGTTCTTCAGATAATCATTCAGCCGCTTAAGAAAGAGGTTATGGCCAAACAACAAAAAGAAGGAGGACAGCTGATTAAAGTGATGCTTGGGGAAGAAGAATCAAAAACAAGTTTTAGTGATTGGGTTATTGCCTTTTTCAAAAATCTTTTGGTGGCAGTAGTAGTACTTCCTACCTGGCCTGGGGATGAGGAAAAGAAAACAACTATTGCTCTTAGTACTTCTCTGCCGGGAAAAGAAGTGGCTAAGGAGGTGGAGGCAAAAATGGCTCAATTATCCTTTTCCACCACCATTCGGGCTTTTTATTTATCACCCCGGAAAATATATAACGAATCATCAATTATTCCTCTTCTGGCATATTTCAAACAATTTAACACAGAGAACCTCAATGCTTTTCAGGTAAACACTGAGATGTCTACGAAAGTCAAAGCATTGTTCTTCCAAGAAAATAAATTACGATTAAAGAAATCAGATTTTTATCAAATGGCCCGAAAAAGAGCTATCTCTTCTGCCGCAATTGTTTTGGATTTAGAAGAGTTAGCTACAATTTATCATATTCCTGTTCGTAAAGTTAAAGGGCCGACCTTAACTCGTGCCCTGAGTAGAAAAGGGGAACCACCGGTGGGATTACCAGTGGGATAAAATATATTCATGGAAAACATAAACAACATTGGTATAACCAATTATCGCAACAGCTATCAGCGATTTGGTATTAAAGATGACGACCGCCGCCGCCATATGTATGTTATCGGAAAAAGTGGAGCCGGAAAAACAACAATGTTGGAGAATATGGCTTGCCAGGATATTATGGCTGGCAAGGGGATAGGGGTCATTGATCCCCACGGAGAGTTAATTGAACGTTTGCTTCATTTTATTCCTCCGGAGAGAGTAAATGATGTTATCTATTTTAATCCCAGTGATATAGAATGGCCTATTGCCTTTAATGTTATTGAAAAGGTCCCCTTGGAATTACGCCATTTGGTAGTAGCCGGTTTAATGGGGGTGTTTAAAAAAATCTGGCCTGATGTTTGGTCTTCCCGAATGGAATACATTTTGAATAACACCCTGTTAGCTTTATTGGAATATCCCCAGGCTACTATTTTAGGAGTCAACCGGATGTTAGCTGACAAGGATTTTCGGGAACAGGTATTGAATTATGTGACAGATGTGGTTGTGAAAGCTTTTTGGCAAAAAGAGTTTAATCGTTATTTTGATCGTTATGCTACAGAGGCTATTGCCCCTATTCAAAACAAGATAGGGCAATTTATTTCTAACCCTTTAATTCGTAATATTGTTGGACAGCAGGAATCAAAGTTGGATATGCGCAGTATTATAGATGGAAATAAAATTTTCTTGGCTAACGTATCCAAGGGATTAATCGGGGAAGATAATTCTATGCTTCTGGGTGCCCTTTTGGTCACTAAATTGCAATTAGCAGCAATGTCCCGGGTAGATGTGCGAGAAGAAGAAAGAAAAGATTTTTATCTGTACATTGATGAATTTCAAAACTTTTCCACGGAGTCGTTTGCCAATATATTCGCTGAAGCCAGAAAATATCGATTGGATTTGATCTTGGCCCATCAATATATTGCCCAGCTTAATGAGAAAGTGCGTGATTCCATTTTTGGTAATGTGGGTACTTTGGTCAGTTTTCGTACCGGGCCAGAAGACGCTGAATTTTTAGAGAAATATTTCTTTCCTGATTTTACCGAGGAAGACTTGATCAATCTACCTAATTACAATTTCTACATTAAATTAATGATTGATGGATTTCTTTCCAAAGGATTTTCTGCTATGAATATTCCCCCTGCTATTTTACCAAAGCAATCTTCTTTGCAAGAGATAATTCAGCATTCCCGTCAATTATATTCCGTTCCCCGCAAGGAAGTGGAAGATGTTATTGCCCATTGGGAATTCTTGGACTTTACTCCTTCTCCCTCCTCGTCCTCGGGTACAGGAGAGAGTGGGAAAACTAAGGAAGGATGGGCAGCAATTTGCAGTAAATGCGGCAAGCATATCATTGTTCCTTTTCGTCCCATACCTGGTCGGCCAGTATATTGCAGAGAATGCTTAACTGAGATAAGAGAAAAGAAGAAGCCGTCATCTTTTTCCCAATCAAAAACCGTTTCCCATTCTTCCCGTCCTATCTCTTCTGATACGGCTAAAATCCAAACAACGATTAAGAATATTTTCAAAAGAAAGATAGATGACCAATGATGAAAAAGGTAGCAGTAGCCATATCGGGAGGGGTAGATTCTGCCGGAGCAGCTTTGCTTTTAATAAAAGAAGGGTATCAGGTAATAGGTGTTCACTTAAGTTTGGAATCTGCCTCTGAGGAAGGAAAAACATTATGCCAGCAATTAGGCATTCCATATTACAATTGGGATTTTCAGAAGGAATTCAGAAAAGAAATCATTGAAGAGACAGTCAGATACTATGGAGAAGGGCTTACCCCCAATCCCTGCTCTCTCTGTAACAAGAAAATAAAATTAGGTTTGTTTTTGGAAAAGGCCTGTCGAGAACTTCAGGTTGATTATATTGCCACTGGTCACTATGCCTGCAGGAAAAAGCAGGGACAGTTTTATCATCTTTTTCAAGCCAGTGATAAAGCCAAGGATCAAAGTTATTTTCTTGCTCAGGTCAATCAGAAAATTCTGCAGAAACTTCTTCTTCCCTTAGGTAATTACAAAAAAGCGGAAGTGAGAGATATGATGCGGACTAACAACCTTTTGGTGGCAGACAGGAAAGAGAGCCAGAATCTTTGTTTTGTTGATGGTAATTTTTCTGACTTCTTAAAAAAATACCTACCGGTTCAAAGGGGAGAAATCAGGGACGAGAACAATAAATTGCTTGGCCATCATGACGGTGCTTGCTTTTACACCCTAGGGCAACGTTTATCTATAGGAGGATCAGGTCCCTATTATGTTGCTCAAAAAGATATTAAAAATAACATACTCATTGCTGTTAACAATAAGCAATCACACCTACTTTTCCATAAGGTCTTTTATGTCTCCGACAGGAACTGGATTTCAGATATTGTACCTTCATTTTCCTTGCCATTTTTAGTGCAAACGCGTTATCATTCTTCTTTCTCTTCAGCTATGTTGGAGAAAACTGTAAAAAAGGAAGTTATAAAAGTAATCCTAAAGAATCCTAGGGAAGATATTGCTCCGGGTCAAATTGCTGCTTTTTACAGAGAGGAGGAACTTTTAGGAGGAGGAATAATTAAAAAATTTTAATGTCTAAAAATAAAAAAGTTGTAGCTGTCATCTGCGGGGGGAGAAGTCGAGAACACGAAGTATCATTACAGTCGGCTTACTATGTTTTTAATAATCTCGACAGAAAGAAATATCAAAGAGTACTTTTGGGAATAGATAAAAAAGGACACTGGCATTTTGCTTCTTCTTATAATGATTTAGTCATTCAGAAAGAACCATTGGGGAAGATGAAAGACGGATTAGCAGAAGTGGTTTTGGTTAAAAAAGGGAAAGGGGTATATGTTTTAAATTTAGGGCAAAAGAAAATTATTGGAAAGATAGATATATTCTTTCCACTTATTCATGGTCCTTATGGTGAGGATGGCTGCCTGCAGGGATATTTAGAATTACTTGGCTTACCCTATGTGGGAGCCGATGTTTTGGGTTCTGCCTTGGCAATGGACAAAGAATACACGAAGCGATTATTACAAGCGGAAAGCATTCCTGTTACCCCCTTCATGGTTCTTTACCGAGGGGAATCAAAAAACAGAGAAAAAGCTAGAAAGATGGTTAGAAAATATAGATTTCCTCTCTTTGTAAAACCAGCCTGTCTTGGTTCTTCCATAGGAATCAGCAAAGCATTTAATTTAAGAGAATTGAAAAAAGCGATAACCCTAGCTTTTCATTATGATAACAAGATTATTTTGGAAAAAGGCATTAAAGGAAGAGAAATAGAATGTTCTGTCTTAGGCAATAAAAATCCCCAAGCTTCTCTTCCGGGAGAAATTAAGCCCCGGCATAATTTTTATTCTTACGCTGCCAAATATTTAGATTCTAAAGGGGCGGATCTGCTTACTCCGGCTCTTCTTTCTGTTACTCTGACAAAAAAAGTGCAGCAATTAAGCCAGAAGGCATTTCAAGTACTATCATTAAAAGGAATGGCTCGTATTGATTTCTTTCTCTCATCTCGGGGAAAACTCATTGTTAATGAGGTTAATACTATTCCTGGCTTTACCCAAATTAGTATGTATCCTAAGCTTTGGCAAGTTTCAGGGCTCAAATATTCTAAATTATTGGATAAACTGTTAAAATTAGCTGAAGAAAGCTATCAGGAAAAGAAGCTAAAATTTAATTACAAACAATAAGTTAATTTCTATGAAGATCTCTCTTAAAAAAATATTTTATAGCGTTCTTTTTGCTTGTCGGGGTATTAAATACGCTTTTTTACATCAGCAAAATTTTTTTCTAATGATTATAATCGCCATAGGGACGATAATCTTAGGCTGGTGGCTAGCTTTATCTTATTACGAATGGCTGATTGTTATCTTAATTATTTGCTTAGTTTTATCCTTAGAAATTGTGAATACTGCTTGGGAAAAAACCTTAGATTTTCTTGAACCGAATTTTTCTGCTAAAATAAAGACAATCAAAGACTTGATAGCAGGAGCGATCGTTATTAGCGTTCTGGGCTCGATAGCTATTGGTGCGATCATCTTTCTACCTAAGCTTTTGAATTTTTTAAAATAGAGATTAATAAATGAAGAAAAATTCTCAAGTCCAGCTGTTGAAAAACGAGATTAAAAGATTAAAAAAATTAGTCTATCTTGATCCCTTAACCAAGATTTATAATCGGAGGGGGTTTTCAGAAATTGGTAGTCGCTATTTTCAATTTAACATTAAAGGAAAACAGAAACGTCGAAAGAATGAAATTTCTAAATTGACTATTATTTTTTTGGATATTGATGACTTCAAGAAGGTTAATGATAAACATGGTCATAATAAAGGAGACAAAGTGTTAAGAGCGTTTACTAGATTTCTTAAAAAGAATTTAAGAAAAACGGATATTATAGCACGCTGGGGAGGAGAAGAGTTTGTGGTATTGTTAGTTAATATATCGGAAGATAAATCTAAACAAATTGTTCAAAAACTTTGCCGGAAAATATCCAAAAATAAAATGTCAGGGTTATATTTAACAGTGAGTGCAGGCTTAACTTTTCCTTGTAAAAACGAAAATCTATCCCAAGTTATCAATAGGGCAGACAAATTAATGTATCAAGCTAAAAAACAAGGGAAAAATATGGTCATAATCAGTAAATAAAGTTTGATTAAATAATATGCTTTCTCAAAAAGACGAAATAAAAGACAAACTGGATATTGTAGAAGTCATTGGCCAGTATGTAAAATTACAGAAAGCGGGTTCTAGTTTTAAAGGACTTTGT
>Ga0265596_1001694_pt1 | contig 10121 bp, 7 predicted proteins | sample saktaG_FD_190143 | JGI IMG/M metagenome (GOLD analysis project Ga0265596, IMG submission 190143) | Saline water microbial communities from Sakinaw Lake, British Columbia, Canada - sak_2013_06_06_60m | ecosystem: Environmental > Aquatic > Non-marine Saline and Alkaline > Saline ...
CATAGAACTCATCCCAAATTGACCATGCCTCAACATACTTATTTAAAGGCAGTATTAATTTTGCTTCTGCAAATTCTGGTACCCAGAATAAATCTATCCAGGCTACGTCCGGACCAATCCCACCTTTCACATCCAATACAAACTGCATCTTCCAATCTTCCGGAGAAACTCCACTTGGCAGATTCTTTACCTCAACATCTATGCCTTTATCTTTCATATCCTTTTCAAATTGGGGAATAACGATATCTTCAACCCATTCGGCCGACTGAGAACCCCTTCCATCTCTTATTGAGTTGTAGGAAAATGAAATGGAAACCTTTTGAGCAAAAATAGAAGTCGACATAGCCACTAAGAAAACAGCTAATGTAAGAGCTAACACCGATATCACAATAATTCTTTTCATTTCTCTTTAACCTCCTTTAATTCTCAGGTGCTATAAAACACCTTATTATTTGACTACAGCCTGACTTTCAAGAAAGATTTTATCAGCTATGTAACTAATAAAACTTTTACTACTAATTTTCGTCCTCCTCCCACCTCCTTTCGGCGCTCGCATGCTCAATGCTCCTTTTCTCCAGCTATTTTGTAGTTGCATGAATAGCTGCACCAATGGATAGTGTATCTATATTACTCTCCAGAGTTCTGTCCGGTAACGGTCTTTTTGCCTGAAAGTTTAGATACTTTTCGTATCTTGCCTCTTCGGCTCCTTTTCTTTTTTGATGAGAAGAAAAAGACTCTCCTGTTACCTTCATCCAGAATACAATATTTAATTTTAAGTTAAGTAATGATAGAAGATTAATGGTTAAATGATTAGTATATTTAGGAAGTGTTACTTAGTGGGTCTCTTGGGATAATGAAAGAATGCAATTCTTATAATAAATCTTAGATAATAGTGCTTTTTATTTTATTACAATATTACTACATATATTCTGCTTATATTAAAATACACTATTCAATTTTTTGGTCATTATTTTATATATACTATACAACTTAAGAAAAATCCTTCTTTTTAAAGAAAATAGTTTATAAAAATAAAAAAGCCCTTCAGTAAATGCTAAAGGGCTTGATAATATTTTACCTGTCTCCCCGGGTGGCTGTCCTAGAACGTGCTTTTAATAGAAAGCATTGCCATTGCTAAAGGTTATATTTTTATTCTAGTAACTTTTACTATAATTCCAGAATCAGTCGGATCTATACACCGAACAAACTCTGTTGTTATACCATCGAGATTAAATTCTTTTTCATATGGCGTTCCTTTATACTCCCAAGGTAATGTACCACCAAACTTAAGTACATGAATAATTCCGCTAAGGCTGTCTAACAACCAAGGGCATAATTTCCCAACATCTTCAGGATAAATAAATTTTTGTCCAACTTGATAACTTTTACATCCATCTCCACGATACATCCAAGCACAAATACCTTCTTTCTCAAGTTCCGGATAGATTATTTTATCACCTTCTTTACAAAGCTTCCCACCTTTTCCTTCAAATATTTCTATTTCAATTTTATAATTTTGCATTTGTTCTCCTACTTTTCATTTAAATTTTTTGCCTAATAATTAAAATAGGGACATCCTATTTTTTCTATAGTTTAGCTTTCCATTTTTCGAGGTCTTCCTTTAGGACGTCTATCTATTATAGTAATATATAAAGCCTCAACCATCCGGTCAGGAAGTTTCTAAGATCTAATAGGTTTTCTCAGCTAAAAAGTTACCGAATTATTGACTTGGGACACCTTCCCTATTTCTCTAGTTTAAAAGTAAAATATTAATTGTCTAAGAAAATGGATTGTCCCTATTTTCCAATTAATAAATTCACAATACACTTAACTAATATATATTTTCAGTATCGTTATTATCAACTACTAAAACATTATCCTTTATTTAAAGCTTATAAGATTTCGAGTTCTCTAAAATACATACCTCTTTGGGCAGAATTGTTATTTTACCCGAAACAACATCTCCATTTAGCAAACTGTTATACTTTCCTTCAGGTAAAGTTAAGGTAACTTTCTCACTGTTATGATTAAGTATGAATGTAAAAATTTTATCAACTTTTACTCGCTGAGTTATTTCCACTCCTTTCTGGGGTTTTATAAAGGAACGGAGGGCTTTCTCATTACAATAGTGTTTCATTAAATCCCTTATAAAATCATCTTCGGGATCAGTTGCTACATATATTGCTTTACCCTTTCCATAGCTATTCTCAGTTAAAGATGGATAACCTGTATAATAATCTTTATCAAAGATAGCTAAGGTTTTTGCTCCTTCGGTGTGTGCAATATCACATATGAGTTTGCAGTCATATTCTCCTTTCAGTTCTGAGAATTTTTCTTTCATAACTATTTTATTACTCATATCCGGATAAAGAGCATCAATTTCCTCAACCCATAAGCCGAGCACTTTTCTAAATGCACCAGGATAACCTCCTAAAATTACAAGATCATTCTCATCCACCAATCCACTAAAGAAAGTGGTTATAAAAGTTCCTCCACCATAAACAAATTTCTCTATACTCTCGGCTACATTTTCCTTAACCATATACAGTACTGGTGCAATTACGATGTCATACTTAGATAAATCACCAGAAGGATTAATTATGTCTACAGGAATATTTAAATCATATAATGCTTTGTAATACTTTTCTACTTGATTAATATATTTAAGGTCTATACTTGGGCCACAAGAATACTCTACTGCCCACCAGTTTGACCAATCAAACATTATGGCTACTTTTGAGTTGGTACCTGAACCCACAATTTTATCGCCAAGTTTCTCAAGCTCTTGCCCCAGTTTAGCTAATTCCCTGCCGACACGAGTGTTTTCGTGACCGGCATGAGATACCATTGCGGAATGATACTTCTCGCAAGCTCCCCTTGATTGCCTCCACTGGAAAAATAATATAGAATCTCCACCATGTGCTATAGCCTGATAGCTTAACAATCTCATTGCCCCTGGACGTTTCAATGGACTGTATGGCTGCCAGTTCACCTGATTTGTTGCTTGCTCCATAAGTAAGAATGGTTGTCCGTTTTTTAATCCTCTCATCAGATCGTGGCGCATGGCAGTATTGCTTACGGGAATATCATTGGTCGGATAGTTATCCCACGATATTATATCGATATATTTCGCCCACCTAAAGTAATCCAGTGGCTTGTACGACCCCATTAAATTAGTAGTTATAGGAATATTAGGGGTGTACTTTCTAATAACATCGGCTTCGTTACGGTAACAGTCCAGTATGCTATCTGACATGAACCGGTTATAATCTATTGCCATGCCTTGGAAAATAGCACTATCCCTTTCACCTAATCGGCCCGGTAACAGCTCAGTCAGGTAGGACGGCGGTTCTATTTCCTCCCAACTATAATATGTATGCCCCCAAAAATTTGTATACCAGCACTTGTTTAATTCTTCAAGACTTCCATAACATTTTTTAAGCCATATTCTAAAAGCCTCGGCGCAGTTTTCACAATAACAATAGCTTCTATACTCATTATTTACATGCCACATAATAAGGTTGGGAAGATCTTTGTATCTCATTACCATCTTCTCTGCTATCAAGCGTGACAGCCTTCTATAATCAAGGTTATTGGGGCAAAAATTAGAACGCCCTCCATGCTTATGTTTATGTCCTTCTACATTTGTAACCAACATTTCAGGATATTTTTTTGACATCCAGGCTGGCTGTGCTGCTGTTGGGGTTGCCATAATAATAAATATATCATTTTTACGCAATAAACCTGTTACCCTATCCAGCCAAGAAAAATTAAAAATATCTTCAGAAGGTTGTAGTTTAGCCCATGAAAAAACCGGTAAAGTCACCGTATTTGCTCTTAAAATCTTCATTAGTTTAATATCTTCTTCCCATACGTTTTCATCCCACTGGTCAGGATTATAGTCTCCTCCGAAAAATATTTTTGGTAATTTTTCAAACATATTATTTGCCTCCGTTTATGTAAAATTATTTAATTGAATTAATTACTTTGATTATTTCATCTCAAAAACAAGTACCTAGACACTTTTAACTTCCCTCTAACCTTTAACTGCTCCAAAGGTAATTCCAGTGGTAAACCTTCTTTGAAAGATCAGGAAGATGATAATCAAAGGAGTTATGCTTATAACTGAGACAGCCATTTGAAGAGTGTACATGTTGGTGCCTGCTAGACCTGTTAAGGTTGCTATCATAACAGGCAGGGTTTGGTTTTCCGGAGTTTTGAGAATAACTAGGGGCCACATAAAGTCATTCCAGACTTGCATAAAGAAGATAAGCCCAAGACTGACTAGACCGGGAGTTACTATAGGTAAGATCACTCGAACATATATGCTAAACTCTGAGCAGCCATCAATACGAGCTGCATCTAACAGCTCATCAGGTATAGATCTTATGTACTGACGCATAAAAAAGATACCAAAGGCACTTGCCGCTCCCGGTATCACCAGTGGCAGAATGGTATCTACCCAATGGAAGTTGACCATCATGATGTAGAGAGGAACCACAGTGACAGCAAAAGGAACAATCATGCTAGCAATAAGCACTGAAAAAAGGATATCACGACCAGGAAAACGAAACTTGGCAAAGCCATAGCCAGCAAGGGAGCAAAAGAACAATCTGAGGACAGTAGCTGTAAAAGAAATAAAAAAGGTATTCCATAACCTTATCCAAACCCCCTTATCAATAACAACCTTGAAGTTATCTAGGCTCATATTGTGTGAGAAAATGATCATGGGAACATTAAACACTTCCGCCATTGTCTTAAGAGATGTGATCAACATCCAGAAGAAAGGAAGCATCATAAAGATGCATGTGGGGATTAGTAACAGGTAGACAAATATCCTCTTGTCTAGTGTCTTAGTTTTAATTAATGTACTCTCTGTTATAACCGCCATTTGACTTTTAATACTCCCTTCCAAAGTACCTGAGTTGCAATAATGTCAGAACAAAGATAATTACAAAGTAAATGCAAGATACAGCTGAAGCATAGCTGAAATTATAATTTCGAAAAGCCTGCTGATAAATGTACACCAGGGGTGTAATTGTAGCATACATGGGTCCCCCTGGCACATCCCCCACAGTGGTCAGAGTGTAGACCTCATTAAAAAGACCAAAGCTCCCTATGGTAGATAGAATCACGCTGAACAGTATTATGGGTCTCATAAGGGGCACTGTTATACGAAAAAATGCTTGCGCCGGGTTCGCCCCGTCTATTGTTGCAGCCTCTACCAGGTCTTTGGGGATAGTTTGCAGACCGGCAAGCATTATCACCATATTGTAGCCCAGCCAGGCCCACATAATTAAGAGACTGATTGATACCCTTGCCCACCAGACGTTATCCAGCCATGGGACCGGGGAAATGCCTATTGAGGTTAGTACCATATTAAACAAGCCATACTTCGTATTCATCATTATGCGGAAGACATATCCAACTGCAATCATGGTGGTAACATATGGAACAAAGAGCATTGTCCGAAAAATCCGAAAAAATCTGACAAACTTGGCGTTGAGGATGACTGCCAGAACCAGAGCTAAAAAGGTCATAATTGGTACATATAGAAAGAAGATAATGACACCATTTCTAATAGACTGCCAAAAAATAGGATCCCCAAATAATCTTCTGTAATTCGCCAGGCCCACAAAGACCTTAGGTCCCATACCCTTCCATTTTGTAAAACTCAGATAGATAGAAAATATAATAGGGTACATACTGAATATAGCAAAAAGAATATAAAATGGAGATATGAATATGTAAGCCCACCTCTTCTTCTTAACCTCGCCCCAGCTCTCCTTCATTCTTTTTAATACCCTTGTATCTATTGCCATAGTTTTTGAAAACCTTTCCTGGTTATTTCGTTGATTAGAGAAAAAGTAGGTAAACACCTGAGCACTTACCTACTTTTTTCTTCTTTTTACCTCATTACTTTCTTACACCATTACCCTTATTTTCTTCCTGTAGCTGCCCTGATAGCTGCAGCAGCATTATCCAGAGCTTCCTGAGCACTCTGCTTTCCGGTTAAGTATTTTGCAATCTCTGGTACTGTGAGACTACTCATCTCTGCATACTCTGCTGTATATATATTTGCTTTAGGTATATTCAGCATAATGTCATTGAACATAGTACCAATGACCTGGCCAGCATAGAAGGGATCCTTAACTTTGAATACATCTGAATCATAACTAGTCACCAGCGATGGTGTATAATCACCGGCAACAAAGCAATTTATGACGCTCTGATCTCTTAATAGAGCGTACTCAATCAGAGCCCAAGCTGCCTCAGGATTCTGGCACTGCTCTGTTATAATAAGACTCGAACCTCCATCAGCGCTCGCTCTCACGCCACCTTCTTCATAGGCAGGCATGTGTACTATACCCCACAGGCCACTGGTTTCAGGGGCAAGCCATGATTTGAAAATACCACTCATCCACGAAGCTTCAATATAAGAAGCCACCGGCTTATCCAGACTTTTAAACTCAGCGTACCACCCGTCGGTCCAATCTACTTCATCAGAGTACAATCCCTCAGACGTCATCTTTCCTATAAATTCTAAGGTCTCAACAACCTCGGGGCTGTTAATTGAAACTTTTCCTTCATCATCAATGTAACCCAGGCCACGCTCCCAGAGAAGCATCTCTAAGAGTCGACCGTTGTTGTTAGCTTTGGTGCAAGCCTGCATATAGAGACCAGTCTCCTCCTTGATAGTCTTTGCTACTTCGTAGTACTTATCCCACGTACTTACCAGTTCTTCTACAGACTCGGGATCTGTTGGAAGGCCGGCTTTTTCAAAGACATCACGCCGGTAATACATAGCTACAGGAGAACCGTCCCAGGGCACAGCATAGTATTTTTCATCCTTTCTGCACTCTTTCAGCTTGTATGTGGCCAAATTATCGATGTAGGGTTGAATCTTCTCTGTTATATCTAGAAGACCACCCATCTCAACTATCGAACTCAGGTGGCTGTTCTCTATCAGACAAATATCAGGAGCGCCCTTACCTGCCGTAAGAGCCAGAGGTAAGTTCACATAGACATCACCTGTTCCATATGATACATGCTCCCACTCGATATCTGGATATTCCTCCTTAAAACCATCCAGAGATGCATCCAGCCAAAGTTCGTTTGGTGCCCAGCTCCAGATCACAAGCTTACCGGAAGGCAGCGGAGCTTCCTCTGCTGGTGCCACTTCTGAAAAAACTGCAACCATTGATATGCTTAATATCAGCACTAGTATCAATAATAATGATTTTTTCATTTTTAAATCCTTCCTTTCTTTATAAAACTTTCAATCACAGGAAATATATAATTATTCCTATAAATCACCTCCTCTAATGCTTTGCTTTTTACATTATCTTTTACACAAAATCTGCTTCTAAAATATTTACGCAGATTTTATTCCAAATTCATCCAATAATCATCTAATCATCTTGTTTTCAGGATGAATCTGTAAATCTCTATTCAAATTCCACCATTTTCTTCACTTATTTTCAAGAAAAATTTAGTTTTTTGTTCCTTCACCGTTAACAACGTTAAAACCATTAAACTATCTACAGATGGTTTAATTAAAGCTTTCTTTATCCACAATTTCTAACCTCGTTACAGTTTTTTACTGAAACAATTTTTTATAGGGATACCCTTCCAGAAGCTTCAATATAGTCTGCCTTGCAGTCCTTATAATCTTACTCGCCACAAATCAAAATTTTCAAGTGGTTTATCTTTATTGCTTCTGTTCTTTTATTATCAAAGACCAACATTTCATCAAGTTCTTGAAATATCCTTTGCTCCTCTGTATGATTAGGGAGTAGCAAAACTCCTACATTTGAGGTAAAATTTTTGCTGTGAATTCAATTTTATCAATCAGGCCATTAAGTGCCCCTTTTCCTTTATTTTTAGTAGGCTCAACACCACTAATCAAACCACTTTGAGGCCACTTTTTGTATATATTTGCTTCACCTTTTGGGTGAAAAGTTTAATTCTTTGTGAGCCTTATATATCAATGGGTTAAGCCTGTTTTCCTAAAGGTTCACGCAGTTTCTCGGTTATATATATTTACTGCTTACCTCACATCATTATTATTTATAGTGCCTTTCACAGACTCTGAAACCCTTTTCTTGCAATGCTTTTAGCACACCTCTATTTTATTCTTCACCTCCACCCTTGAAACCCTTATCAAAGAGCGAGTTTTCTGAAAGCCTATCTAATTTTTAATATTTTCTTACCCATTTTTTATCTTTCCACTTACATAGTTTTATTATTAAAAACAAAAAAGACAGAATAGGAAAATAATTATATTACTCTCTTACTCTGTCCTTTTACCTGAAAGATTCTTCCTAAGAAATTAGGAAATATTTCTTTTAGTAAACTCTGTAAGACCTTTCCTAGTGTTTAGGAATTGCCTCTTCGGTGCTTTTTAGTATAAAGCTCTCCAGAGTTCTGTCTGGCAACAGTCCTTTTACCTGAAAGTTTCAATACTTTTGGTATCTTACTTCTTCGGATCCTTTTCTTTCTTTTGAAAAGAAAAGATTTCTCCTGTTACCTTCATACAGGTTACGATATTAAATTTTATATATTTAAAAAATCAATTGTTTATTTTATAGTTGCTTATGACAAAATTTGCCTGTATTTATTATATACGACATAATTTTTGAAAATCCTTCTTTTTTGGGAAAAATATTTTATAAAAATGAAAAAGCCCTTCAGCTTTATTGCCAAAGAGCCTGGAATGCCTGCTTCCCCAGACAGGACGAGCATGGAATAATTAATACCTTATAATCCTTAAGAGATGAGGCATAACCTAAATTGACTGCTGTCGTAGTTTTCCCGGTTCCACCCTTAAAATTTAATATTGCTATTTTTCACATAAATATTCCTTTATAATGCTCTTTTTTATTATGGCATTTAAAAGATTCTTTAAGTCATTTTTCGATAAAAATATTTATCATATATCTCTGAAACTTTTAATGCCTCTGATAATCGGCCTAACTTTTTCAAAATAACCATTAATCGCGTGAAATTTGCCGGTGCATCTGTGCCATTAGTGGAAATATTTGTCCAATATAATTCAGCAGCTTCTTCTAACTTGCCAGCTTTTTCCTTTTTTTCTGCTTCTGCATAGACATGATAATAAACTATTACGTCTTCTCGAGTTAATTTTTGTGCTTCTTCAAACTTACCGGATTCAACTAATTTTTCAGCTTTTATTAAATTCTCATGAAATTTCCTTCTATTTGATATTCTTTTATTCTTTATATTTTCAACAATTTCTTCAACTGAACTAGTTTTTAGATCGAATATTTTTGTTTCTTCTTTTTCTTCTTTGTTTGAGACAAATTCAAAAGGCTTGTCTTTATTCTCCTGTTTTTTAAGATAGGGATTGTCCTCAGAATATCTTTGCTTAGAAAGAGGCTCATTACAATTTTTACAAAATTTACTTCCTTCTTCATTTTCAAAATCACACAATGGACATTTCGGTTTCATAATTTAAGCCTTCAATTAATTATGGAAATAATATAAAGTGATAAAATTAATCGTCTTCTGCCTATTTAACCCTTCCTTCTTATTGTTCTTGATACTTTTTAAATGGTATTTTTGGAAGATTCAAGGTTAGACGCTGTTTCAGCCCGTATTTTATAATTTCTTCTAATTACTGAGTATAGCTATGAAGTTATAAGAAAATATGGGATAGATAGAAAGATATCCAAATATCCTAGTCAATGCTTAAATAAACCTCTATTTGCCCTGATCAGAGAATCCCTTTAGCCTTTCCACGACCCCACCAGAATAGGCAGGATATTGCCAAAAGAAGACAGGTTGGTAATGCAGTAAACCAGGTTGCTCCACTATATTCTTGCATAATCCAACTATACAGGTTCCCTAGACCGGCAAATAAAGTAGCCAATGCCATCGATGTTACAAAGATACCCTGTTTTTCAGGTTTACTAGAAACCATTAAGGCACCTATTCCCAGTGCGATGACCACACCTCCCATCCATCGTAACCAGTTAAATTCAACAGGGTTTGCCCTTGATAAACCTACCAGTATGCCAGGAACAAACAAGAAACCGAACCCATAGACCAATGATATAACCGCGAAAATTATCAAGGTGAATTTCAATATTTCAATATTA
>Ga0265596_1001695_pt1 | contig 10113 bp, 9 predicted proteins | sample saktaG_FD_190143 | JGI IMG/M metagenome (GOLD analysis project Ga0265596, IMG submission 190143) | Saline water microbial communities from Sakinaw Lake, British Columbia, Canada - sak_2013_06_06_60m | ecosystem: Environmental > Aquatic > Non-marine Saline and Alkaline > Saline ...
CTCCCGCCCGGTCATCCCCCTGCCTGCGGGGGGACAGAGGGGGGGGTGGAAGCCGGTGCCCACCCTTCGACCCCGCTCAGGGCAGGCCTCCAGCAGGGAGCCCACCCGCCCGTGGATCTCGGCGTAGCCCTCCGTGGGCTCGGTGATGCGGGAGAGGATCTTCAAGAGCGTGGTCTTCCCCGCCCCGTTGCGGCCAATGCTTGTCCTGAGCCCGTCGCTTGTACTGAGCTTGCCGAAGTGAAGGGATGCCCACCACTTCGCCGCGCTGCACCTCGAAGGAGACACCTTTCAATGCCCAGATGGTCTCGTTAGAGACGGCGGACGACTGACCACGGATGACGGAGGATAGGCGGCGGAAGAAGGGGGCAGTGGCAGCATCAGTCAGGCTTTCGCGCAGGGTCTTGTAGCGCGCCTGCGGGCCGCCGATGCGGTATTGCTTGCTCAAACTCTCAACACGAATTGCAATGTCACTCATGGTCGTTAACCTTGGCCAGAATGGGAGTCAGGAATGGAAGACGGGGGATGAAAGTTAAGAAATGCGATTTGACAAAATCGTTGAATTCTGCTATGATTAGAAGCGGATCGGGTGGGCTCAACCGAATCTCCGGCACACCACCGGGGTGATGGTGGGCCTGTGAGGCCGAAAGGCTGCACCCGGTCGTTTCTTTTTAACCCCCTAGCAAACTTCCAGCAACTCCTCTGCCGATAGCGTTTTGTCCGCTTTCGCCTGTCGCCGTGTGACTCGAATTGCTGCCCGATGAGCAGGCGAATTCTTCCCGATGCGAGTGATTACGATATCATCCCTGGAGAACTCAAATCCCAGAGCCCGAATCCGATCTAACAGCAGCGACTTGATGGTCGCCTCATAAGCCAGTGTATTCCTCGTCAATCGTCAACAGATCTATCTCCTCCAGATGATCGCCTATGGCCAGCAAAACAGCACCGACGAACATACGGATCATCACCATCCTGGGCTTTATCCCCCGTTCCAGTAACGCCTGCCGCACCTCTTGTTTCACCCTGGCAGTGACTCTCAAGGTGACCGTAAAACCATTCAAGACTGCGACTGTGGTTTCTCCGGACATCTCTATTCGGCCACTCTGGTCTACTTCGACGTTCGACATGGCAAAAAGATATTCTCCTGTCCGGTCAGCTCGGGGTGGAAGCCGGTGCCCACCTCCAGCAGCGAGCCCACTCGGCCGTGGATTTCGGCATGGCCCTCCATCGGCTCGGTGATGCGGGAGAGGATCTTGAGCCTTGTACTGAGCCTTGTCCTGAGCTCCGTCGAAGGGCTGTCGAAGTAAGCGTGGTCTTGCCCGCCCCGTTCCGCCCGATGCCTGTCCTGAGCCTGTCGAAGGGATGCCCACCACCTCACCGCGCTGCACCTCGAACGATACATCCTTCAGCGCCCAGATGGTCTCGTTGGAGACGGCGGACGACGGAGGATAGACGGCGGAAGGGTGCCCCCACCGCCTCGGTCAGCGATTCGCGGATCGTCTTGTAGCTCGCCTGCGGACCGCCGATGCGGCTTGTCCTGAGCTTGTCGCTTGTACTGAGCTTGTCGAAGTGAAGGGTATTGTTTGCTCAGGTTTTCGACTCGGATGGCGATGTCAGTCATACTTCTTTTTTGCCACGAATTGCACGAATTCTCACTAAATTTTATTTTTTCGTGTTAATTCGTGGAACCTGTTCTGAGCCTGGTCGAAGGGTTCGTGGCTAATCCTCTCTTCGGCTATTCACACTAACTTCCCATACGAAAAGACCAACCGGATGCCGGCATCACGCACCCTCTGCTGCACTTCTGGACGCGCCCGGTAGCAAAAGCAGATTGGAAAGATCTCACCCACCAGATGCCGCCGCGCCCGCTCCACTTGCCGCGCAAACCGATCCACTTCCTTCTGTGTCAGGTTGTGCTTGGCCTCCCCAACGATCCAGATCACCTGTCCCGGCCGCGCCGGGTCGGTCGCCTCCCCGAAGACGTTCACCTCCTCCGGTTCTCCGTCCCAGGTCAGCCACTCGCGCTCCAGCACACCCACCTGCCAGTCAAACTCTCGCTTAAGCACATCGTGCAGCACAATGTAAGCGATGTCCTCAATGTCCCCGCCAACTGTCTCGCTCAATCCACCCACCTGCTTGCGCAACCGATCAACCGCCGTAACCAGATTTGCGACCGCTTTGCTGTTTTCTTCTACGATGAACTCGATGCGGGTTAGCCGCTCCTCAGTGCGCGTCTGTGCTTGCACCAACTCAGCCATCCGCTCTTCAGTGCGCCGTTGCGCCTCAGCCAGTCGCTCCACCGCGGCCTCCAACCGACCGATTCGCTCCTCGGCCCGTGCCTGCGCCGCTGCCAGTTTCTTCATCTCCTCTGTGGTGCGCCGTTGCGCCTCGGCCAACTCCGCCACAATCTGCTTCAGTTCGCGAAAGTCCTCACGCGTCACCTCGGCCTGGCGTACCTGCGCCGCTACCCTGTCCAGCACATGCAGCATCACTCCTGCTGTACGGGCGTCAAACACCTGCTGCATCTCGACCAACAGCGCCTCCCGATCAACCAGCACCCTTCCGTCGTTCATCGTTCGTACCTCCTCTGTTTTCGCTCCACGCATTTCTGTCGAAAGCGCTCGTCCCCCACCGCCAGCACCTCGTCCACCAGCAGAATCTCCGGCTCCAGGTGGGCGGCCACGGCAAAGGCCAGGCGCACGTACATGCCGCTGGAGCTTGCCCTGAGCCAGGCCGAAGGGTAGTGCTTCACCGGCGTGTCCATGAACTTCTCGATCCTTCGACAGGCTCAGGACGGCGTCTCGGCAAAGGCCACGATCTCGTCAAACTTGCGCTCAACCCTTCGGCGAACTCAGGACAGGTCTCCGCCCGCTTCATACCCAGGCTTGCCCTGAGCCTGTCGAAGGGATAGCGCCGTTCAGATAGATGTTCTCCCGCCCGGTCATCCCCCTGCCTGCGGGGGGACAGAGGGGGGTGGGGTGGAAGCCGGTGCCCATCCTTCGACAAGCTCAGGACGACGCCTCCAGCAGGGAGCCTACCCGCCCGTGTATCTCGGCCTGGCCCTCCGTCGGCTCCGTGATGCGGGAGAGGATCTTGAGCCTTGTACTGAGCCTGCCGAAGTAAGCGTGGTCTTTCCCGCCGTTCGGCTGAGCTCACGACGAAGCCCCGTTGCGGCCAATGCTTGTCCTGAGCCTGTCGCTTGTACTGAGCCTTGTCCTGAGCTTGTCGAAGGGTTGTCGAAGTGAAGGGATGCCCACCACCTCGCCGCGCTTCACCCTTCGACTCAGCTCAGGGCAGGCCTCGAAGGAGACATCCTTCAGCGCCCATAAGGTCTCGTTGGAGACGGCGGACGACTGACCGCGGACGACGGAGGATAGACGGCGGAAGGGGGCACCCACCGCCTCGGTCAGCGATTCGCGGATCGTCTTGTAGCTCGCCTGCGGGCCGCCGATGCGGCTTGTCCTGAGCTTGTCGCTTGTACTGAGCTTGTCGAAGTGAAGGGTATTGCTTGGAAAGATTCTCGACTCTAATCGCGATGTCAGTCATACTTCTTTTTTGCCACGAATTACACGAATTTCTCGAATTGTTTCTGCCACGAATTGCACGAATTTTCACTAATTTTTTATTTGTTTTAATTCGTGTTAATTTGTGAATTGGACTTTGGACAAAGTGAAAACGGCCGGTCATAGAAAGATCGGTTGACAAGAGAGTAGCTTGAACCTTAACAAGCTGTTTCAGGCCGCTGTGGAGGCCTTTTTGCTCTTTTTGATAACCGGATGGCGCTTTCGGCGCGGTTGCCGATGCCCTTTGACCCGTCCCAGCGAATTACCTCTGGGTTTGGGTGGCTCGGCGGGTGTCCCAATCTGCCGAATAATTCGCCCGAAGTCGCGCTGCACGGTGCTGGGCGAGGCCGTCTCTCTTTCAGCTTCAGGCAGATACCGTTCCCATGGGCGCAGCATCGCTTCGGCCAGATCACGGGCCAACCAAAGCTGCATCATGGTCAACGCTACAATCTGCATCCAGTTCTCCTCGTGCCCCACATCTGGCGTTTGATAGGCCACCATCAACAGCCGCTGCTTGCCGAAGCGGAAGTAATGCTCCACATCGTAGCGTTGGCCATAGGCTTGCCATGCCTCCACGAGGGAGAGTTCGTGGCGACGCTCCCCGATCACGATCAGCCACAGGGTGTGCTTGAAGACAGGGTTGCCCTGCTCATCTAACACTCGCACCCGGACCAGGGTGAAAGGGTGCTGATGCATCGGCAAATCCTGCTTCCCCGTCATCAGCAGGTTGCGCCATCCCTCTAGCTGCACTCGATAGACGCGCCCCTTGCGGGTGGTGAAGGTAGTCTCCTCCACCACATCGGGTTCGCCCCAGGTCGAGGGGTCTTGCAGATCGAACCGCTCTCCATACCAGGTGGGGTGTCCTTTGGGACGCTTTCCCTCCACCGGTGGGATTTGACGATAGAACACCCGGTTGCCGCGCGACCGCACCACATTCACCAGGTTTTTGTGCCCCTGCACGGCCACTGGTCCCAGGTACGTCACGGCGCTGTAGACGCTATCTGCTACATGCGCGCAAAGCTCTTCGTGAAAGGGCAGGGTCTCATCCTTCAACAAAGCGTCCATTTGCTCAGCCCCCACGCTAGTGGCTTTCTCGTCACTGTGCACGCGGCGTACGATCATGGGCACTGCCCACGGTGGATCGCCGGCATGGATCTTCTCCGGGAGACAGACCAGATGGGAGTACTCATGCCCGATGGCGATGGGCTTGTTCCCCTTCACGGTGTTCGGTTGGTGCACAAACGTGCGGTCCGCTAGCGTACGGGCAAAGGGACGCGGGATGGGCACTACGTCTGTCCCCAATAACCAGAACTTCCGCTCCTGGGGCACTGGCAGGTAGGGTGCTATCAATTGCATCCACTTCTGTTCAAACGCCCGCCGCTCTTTATCTGCTTGCTCCGGCTCGCTGGGCTGGAACAGATGAGCAATGGCGTCGTGCACACTGCTGTAGTGCCGACGGAAGAAGGGGCTCAGGCTCAACTCCACTATCGAGCGTGCATGGGGAGTGCTCGATAGGGCATCGATTAACTCCATCAGCGCATCGGCCCGAAGATCGAACGCCTCATAGAGCTCCTGGCGAAACTGCTTGAGTTGGGATATGGTCTCTTGAATGTCCATATCCCAATAATGCCACAAATCTTGTTAAAGTGCAAGTCGGAACTTTGCTCTACCTGTGATTTGTCCAAAGTCCAATTTGTGATTTGGCTTGACTTAGACCGTAGCACGGGCGGGAATATTCCCAGTTTAAACCAACTGGACGTGCTCTCGATGACGGGCTTTGCAACTTATAAGGTGGCAGAGGCTGAGTTATCCGACAAGCCAGACAAGAGACTGTGCGATGATTTGGAAAAGAGTCTGAGCACGCTGATCCAGGAAGAAACGCAAGAGGAAGGTTTCCGACTCGACGTAAGCCAGATATTGGGCGCCATTGTTTGCTTTGGAATCGGACTGATAGGGGGACCTGTGGCCGCAACCACCGCTGGCAGTCTGATCGGCGAGCTAACGAGTGGCGCACCGTTCGCCCTCAGTACTGGTAAGGCACTACGCAAGCTGGAGATGAGTCCACGGTTGTCGGAGGTCATTGTGCGGGTGCAGGCCATCGTGCGAGATGTAGAAGATAAAGCAGGCAAGCCGGTGTTTCTAATCGTGGACGGTCTCGACAAAGTGGATGATTTGGATCACGCTCGTTCCCTCTTTGCCGATAGTTGGGTGCTGCAAGCTCCTTCCTGCCGGGCAGTCTACGCTGCGCCCATTGTGTTGTGCTATCACCCTGACTATAGCCAAGTGCGGAATCGCTTCCCCACAAAAGAGTTTCCCAACATCAAGCTCCACGAGCCAGGCCAGCCGAATGTCAGGTACGACAAGGGCTGGCAGACGATGCGGCAAGTCGTGCACAGGCGGTTGCAGAGCTTGGGAATGGCGACGGAAGACGTGATTGCCCCTGAGGCACTCGACCTCTTGGTGGCAATGAGTGGTGGGGTGATGCGACAACTTATCGTGCTGATGCGCGAAGCCATCCTGGAAGCTGAAACGAGATCCCAGCGTCGAATTGATCTGCTGTCTGCTCGTAAAGCAGTTTATAGTGAACAGCGCAAGTTTTCCCTACCTTTGGGACGAACTGAATTTGAGGAACTGCAAGGTTTCCTAGAATCCCTTAGGCGTTCGGGTACCGAGGTTGGCGACAATCTGATCTTGAACCTGTATATTCTGAGCTATGTTAACGATAGTGTGTGGTACGACCTCCACCCCATCGTGCGCATGATATTGCAAGGTTTCAAGGCCACGGAGGTATGACCGATGCCGTTCGTCACTGATAAAGAATACCAAAAACTGCTCAACGCATTGCGACACTACAAAGAGACAGGCGCCCTGATCGTGGTGATCGTAGATGATTGGGAATTAGAGAACACCGTCCTTGCCAATCTCTTTGCAGATTTGGTAGAGGAATTCGAGATTAAGAGTTGGCCTATTGATGGTACCCAACCCAGCGTGGCTATGTACTTGTGGCAGGAACCATTTGAGACCGAGCGCCCACACATTCTGTTTGTCGAGGGCTGGCACAGTTTGTCTCCCGAGGAAAGAGACTGGGCTATTGCCCGCTTGAACCAGGACCGGGATGCGCTTCATCGCTTCAGTTGCTCCTACGTGTTCTTTGTCCCGCCGGATATAGCAGCCGAGATGGGAATGAGGGCTGGCGATTTCTGGAGTTGCATTACTGGCCCATTTGAATTCTCAACCGACACAGCTACAGCCGAGCGGCACAAGCGGGACAAGCTGCGGGAATATTACTTCAATTATCTCGTCCAGCGCGAAGGGCAAATGGACTTCCGGGGTCTCTTGTTTCTCAAAGAGTTCGTCTCCTTGCCTTTGTCGGAACTCTTTGTCTCCTTGCGGATCAGATACGAGGGTGAATCTTTCCTGCCCGCCCCGGAGCCACTCGAGGCAGCAGAGCGAGGGCAGACGGAGCCCCTGGATTTCGGGAAATTACTCCTACGCAAGAAGCAAGCCGCCGTGCTCGGCGACCCTGGTACAGGGAAAACAACCCTGTTGAGGTACGTTGCCCTGGCTCTGACTGGAGGCCCAACAGCGGTGACGAACATGTTAGGGATCGAGCTTGCTGCAGACAGAATATGGTTTCCTTTGCTATTTCCCGTCTCTGCCTATGCCAGGGTTCTGCGCGACGACCCAGACATCTCTCTGGCCGACTATCTGCCCGTGTATTTCAGGGGACGTGGGCAAGGGGGATTGAAGCCACTTTTTGATTATGAGCTGGAGCGAGGTAATTGCATGGTGTTGCTGGATGGCCTGGACGAGATCATCTCCACCGGAGAGCGATGGGGGGTTGTAGAGCGCATCCGTGATTTCGTCATCCGCTATCCGAAGAACCGCTTCATCGTAACTAGCCGTCCGGCCAGCTATCGCCAGGCTCCCCTGGAGAAGGATTTTGCTGTTATCTCCATAGCCCCTTTCACCAAGCACGAGATTCGTACCTTTGTGGAACGCTGGTTTGAAGTCTTTCATAACTACGGCTTCGGCAGGGAAGCAGGGTCGGCAGATGATTTGCTCAAGACCATCTTTCGCAATCCCGGCGTCTTTGACTTGGCCAGAACCCCTTTGCTCTTGGCTATCATGGTCTTGCTCTATTACTATCGCGGCGCTCACTTACCGCACCATCGGGCCGAACTATACAGCGAGTGCGTGAAGGCCTTGGTTGAGACCTGGGATTGGGCACGGAGCATGGCTGACCGCCCAGTAACGCCCGAAGAACTCCAGTTCGATAGGTACTACATTAGCGGCGTCCTGGGGCCCATTGCTCTATGGATGCACGAACAGGAGCCTGGGAGCACTATTCCCCGCTCCGAATTGGAGGATCACGTTGCCGGCTGGCTGCAAGAGCACGAGGGCCTGAGCAGAATTCGAGCTCAGGAACAAGCCCGCGCTTTTATCGAGATTGTGTCTGAGCAAACGGGGCTGCTTGTCGAGCGAGGAAGTGGAGAATACAGTTTTCCCCATCAAACCTTCGAGGAATTCCTGGCGGCTGAGTATATGTGCAATCAGCCGAACACCAGTGAACTAGTCTGCGAACATATGGGCGACCTCCGCTGGAGAGAGAGCATCCGACTCACGGCTGGCCTCTTGCGAGGCGCGCGGTTGGAAGGTTTGCTCACCGCGATGTTGAAGACGGCAGAAGGCAGCCCAACGAGGGAGAAGGGATCTCACTTCATTCTCATCGGAGAATGTCTCGGGGATGCCGGTCGTGGCGCAGTCAGAGTGAAGGTCAGAGATGAAGTACTTGCTGGCCTAATAGCCGTCATCAGTGACTCTGAGGAAAGCTTTGAGACTAGAAGGGATGCGGGAGATGTCCTGGGTGAAGTTGGGGATCCTCGACTTGGGGAGATGCTAGAAATCTCAGCAGGGGAGTTGGTGATGGGGCTTTCTGAAGCAGTGGCGGAGGCCATTATTCACCAGGCTGGTGATAGGCCCGATCTGCGGCGAATGCTGGCCCTCGCCACCCCTCAACAGAAAGTGTGGGTTAATGCTTTCACGATAGATCGCTATCCCGTGACTAACTGGCAGTACAAACAGTTTATGGACGCCGGAGGATATAGCAACGAAGTATATTGGTCAGAGGAGGGTTGGCGGTGGCGATGGGGAGCCGATCCAAAACCCTCGTACTGGGACCACGACGAGCTAGGCATTCGAAAGCCTAACCATCCTGTCTTGGGGGTGAGTTGGTACGAGGCAGAAGCCTTTTGCCATTGGCGCTCGGCCTATATGACCGAAAAGACTGGCCAGGGACACCTCTATCGCCTACCAACGGAGGCGGAATGGGAATGGGCTGCCCGGGGTGGCGACGGGCGTTGGTGGCCTTGGGGTATGACATGGGAAGAGGACCGTGCCAACATCGACTTGTACACTACAACCCCTGTGGGTGTCTACCCTGCCGGAGCCAGTCCTTTCAGAGTGATGGATATGGCCGGGAATGTGATGGAATGGACGTCTGACCAATTCAAGCGCTACGGCGAGCAGTATTCCCAAGCACCCCAAGACCGGGCGGTCAGGGGCGGATCTTTCAACGCTCTAACAAGGTGGCGGATCATGTGTATCATGCGCCAGGCACTTCCTTGCAATCAAAGGCACGGGGCTACCGGGTTTCGCTGTGTGTTGGTGCGATGAGTATCTTGGCGATAGCAGTCTAGGAAGAGAAACTTGAAGATGATTGATCTCAGCAGTGGCGTACTTGTAGTTCATAGCTTGGTGCAACAGAGCCTGACGGGAAACACAGAGCCTTTTCTGACATCTTCACGTTTGGTAGAAGACCTCCGGCAGATCAAGCAGTGCCTGGCAATGGGCATAGCTGGACTATCGACCGATGATCTCACTGCCTTGTTTCCTGTGGCCCTCTTTCTACAAGGCTACGAAGTTGTAGGAGAAGACACGCTCGCTGGGCACCACTTCTGGGAAATTCAGTTCTCAGATCCTGGAGGCATCCGCCACTCTGGTATAGGCGTGTTGGTAGAGCACGTGAAAGATCTCCGGGGTTACCAGGAATTAATGAGCCAGTACGACTATGTCTTCGGCGTGTTCTATTCTGGGGAAAGGGCACCTCTTCAAACAGATTTTGTGTCTGATCGTGTGAAAGTGATGGGCCAAGATGATTTAGCTGACCTACTTATGGCGCTCGCAATGAACGAATATGTGGATACTTTCGCCCTCACGATTTCATCTCTAGGCTTGAGAGAGAAAGTGCGAGATACATTGATGCAGGAGGCCGAACTCTCCTGGGAGACTGTAACAACTATCTCCAAGAGATGGGCTACGGTAGCAAAGGACTGACGGCTTGGCTGCCATCTGCCAGTGGTCCGTTTCGAGTCACTATCCAATCATGGTTCAGAGACGCTCCTGGCTACGCTGTGTTCCACTCCCAAGGAGCGTCAGAGTCTAATCTTAATCTCCTCGCACTACCTCCCAAATGGTCAACCCCCACTGACTGAGTACTCAGTTCCTCTTCCGGGACACCAACTCCTTCTCGTAGGTGACGTACTGGCGCTGC
>Ga0265596_1001706_pt1 | contig 10094 bp, 6 predicted proteins | sample saktaG_FD_190143 | JGI IMG/M metagenome (GOLD analysis project Ga0265596, IMG submission 190143) | Saline water microbial communities from Sakinaw Lake, British Columbia, Canada - sak_2013_06_06_60m | ecosystem: Environmental > Aquatic > Non-marine Saline and Alkaline > Saline ...
CGTGTGTTTCGTGGTTCAACATTTTCTCTTTTTTAATTAATGAAATTCCATTGCACACCAAAAGCGACACCAAATGGATTCACTTCATTGAGTTCGTACATGAAATAATTTGAGTCAAGAATATTGAATATGTTCGTTAATTTTAAATAGATCAAAAATCGTTTGATGCTGACACCGACTTCTGTAGAGCAGAATAATTGATGGGGTATCTCCTTTCCTTCAATATCAAGATTATTTCCTAAATAGGATACACTCGCATTCGCATAGATAAAGTTACTGTGCGGAAAACGCCTTCTGTTCGTCCACTCGATCTTTGCACGATAAGATGGAACGTTCAGCAGAGTATCAGGTCGATGCATTATTGTGCCGGTAAAACGAATTCGGGAATCAATGCTCAAAAACTCATATGTAAGATCCCCTTCTATCGTTCCGCCAAAGATATGATAATCATCAAAAAATTTATAATAGGGTGATTCGGCAGGATTCAAATATTGCCACTGTCCGTCATTTCTTACTTCCTTATAAAATGCGCTGAGCTGCAGGTTTAAGGACTCAGTTTCTATACTGATCTTTCCCTCGGTAAAGATGACTTTTGTTTTATTATCGAGAGCAAACTCACCATCATAATAGAAATTCTTCTCTTTTCTTCGGGCGCCCGCGGACAACTCAGAATTGATCGATTTCGTAATTGGAATATTAAAAACAAGCTCCGGCATAATGAAGACCGTATCTGGTTTTTCAGAAAAGATCACATCATTGATGATCTTTATAGAATAGAAATCTGCAAAAATTCCGGGTGAATTCATAGAAACACGGATGTGGTAATCATGCAGATATCCCTTCCAATAGAAATGATCAATGCCCTGCAGATCAGCACGTAGCAAAATCTCTGTTGCATATTCTTCGAGCGGAAGATCTATGCCGATATTGAACTGATGACGGACAATTGTGTTCTTTGCTTTGTGGGAAGATTTGTTGTAAATATGCTCTTTGCCGTACTGGTTAAGATAGGAAAAATGCAGAATTCCATCGAATAAGAAGGCATCAAACTGATTTATGATCGTTTCATTTTTTTGAAAATACTCTGTGCCAGGAGAAATTCCATAATCGGGATTAAACACATTATAGGTTTCATTTGCAGAAAACAATTTTATGAAGTTATAATTAAATCTATGTGATGTATAGGATTCGGTGAGTATTTTCTTTTGCGCCTGGAAAACAAAATTATCATAGTAACATTTATTTCCCCACGCACTTGTATGCTCTCCGCTCTGTGCATATAGCTGGAAATCTGCGAGATGTGCAAATGCATTCTTGCTGAAGCCGATGCTTTTATTCTCATTATTGAAGTCTCCATTGGAATATTGCACATCAGTCAGAAGTGCACGGAATGAGTTCTGTAAAGGAGTGAGATCATATCTGCCTTTCTCATTATGAAGGACATAATAATTCAGCAAAGGATAAAAAACATCTTTGGGCTGCATGATATTATCATATCTTGAACTGAATATTCCGATCGAGCCCTTGTAGTTGGGCACCACATAATGTGAATTCCCAAAAGTGTAATATTCATCCGTCAGAAATGATTTTGTTTCATACGAAAAAAAAGTATCCTGCAATGAAACAATGTATTCTTCTAGCTCCTCGATCGGCATCACTACGATGCTCGTATCCCATTCTGCTTCAGTAATGACAGTGGCAAGTGAATCAATAAGAAGTGAGTCTGGTTTATAAATAAGTTTATCTTTTGAAGGACCGGCTTTCTGCGCATGAAGTGTGCCCAAAAGAAATATTGCAAGGAGCGCTAAAATATATTTTTTCATAACCATTTATTTTCCTTATACCATTGATAGGTTTTATTCACGCCCTCCTGCAGAGAGTTATGAGGTCGGTAATTGAGCAACTTTTGCGCCTTTTCAATACTGCAAAGCCAATAGTACTGTTTCATTTCTTTGACTTTCTGCATATTTATTATTGCCTGCCTTTTTGTGAAGTGCTTCATCCCTTCATTGAACAGTGCAAGAATATAACTTAGAAAGATCGGGATATGCATTGTAAGCGCTTTACTGCCCATTGCATGTTCAACAGCTTTCATAAAATCCTGGAGTACATAGATATTGCCATCTCCTGCAAAGAAGATTTCATTGTCCACCAGCTTATTCTCTGCTGCATCAATGATCATGTGCACGAGGTCTTCCACGTAGACAAGACTGAGATATTTCTTTTTGAAACCTGCCAGGGGCGCAAGATGATTTTTTACGAGCTTAAAATATTGCAAAAAGTCTCTGTCACACGGTCCATACACACTTGGAGAACGAATAATGATCCATGGCACAAAGCACGCTTCCCGGACAACCCTTTCGGCTTCCAATTTGCTTTTCCCATAATAGGAAACAGGATTGCATTCGCATGTTTCCGTTTTGGGATTAAGCCCGTCAGCCGGTCCGGCAGCAGCTTGCGTGCTCAGAAAGACGAACTTCTCAACACTGCCACTCTTTATTGCCTCGAGCAGATTTCTTGTCACTTCCACATTTGCATCGAAATAGCGTTTTTCTGTGAGTTCCCGCACTTTTGCAGCAATATGAAAAACAATTTGCTGACCTCTGCATGCATCCTGCAATAAAGGAATTGAATTATAGTCCACATATTTATATGATACAGAAAGCCCCTCGAGCGAGCTGAGATTCGAAGTACGCCGTACCATACAAGTAACGTCATAACCTTTTTTCAGCAAAGCGCGGACAAGGTTGCTGCCCACAAATCCATTCGCTCCGGTTACCAATGCTTTATTTTTCATGAGCATAGAAAGAAAATCGTGCAAAATTTTTGTCAATTGAAACTCCCCGAAAGTTTATTCAAATAAATTTGACAATAAATTGCCATTGCAAAGTTTCACTATAAATTATATTCATACATGAAAATTAGACTGGAGAAATAGCTATGAAAAAGACGATTTTATCAATTTTTGTTGTTACCCTTCTTATTTCCGTACCTCTCTTTGCAGAAAAGGTTATCATCCGCATCGATAATCCGGGAAGAGCTATCGCGACATACTTCCTGGAAAATGAGTATGATATCGCATCATATTTCCCGGAAAAGTATATTGATATTTTTATCCACGAGGAAAGATTGCCGGAAATTTCAAAGCTTGGTTACCACTTCCGCATTGTGGATTCCGAAACCAAAATGAAAGAAAATATCGTCACGCGGGCAAAAGATATTTACGGCTACCGCACCTATGATGACATGAAAACCGAACTCCTCCAGCTTGCCTTCAATAATCCCGGTCTTATTACTCTTACAACGATCGGGGAATCCCGTGGGAAGTATTATTCCACATGGGGTAATACCAATTATGATGATTATCAGCATGATATATGGTGCCTTAAGATTTCTGATAATGTCGCATTCAATGAAGATGAACCCAATATCATATTTGATGGCGGACACCATGCCCGTGAGCCGATCGGCATGGAATTGACCATGCTTATCCTGAATTATCTGCTGAATAACTACGGCACTGATCCGGACGTGACTTTCTGGGTCGATAATGCACAAATATGGTTCGTTCCTCTCGTCAATCCGGATGGTCATAAGATCGTGATCAATCAGGACGATACTTCGTGGAGAAAAAATATTAGAGATAATGATGAGAACGGGCAGATCACCTGGGGTGGTTATCAATATCCTGATGGAGTTGACTGCAACAGGAATTACGGACCACTTGAGTGGTTCGGTGGCGAGGGCACGAGCGGACCAACCGGCGAAACATACTGCGGTCCCGAACCATTTTCTGAACCCGAAACAAGTGCATTAAGAAATCTACTTGCACAATACAGGTTTGATCTCGGAATGTCTTATCACAGCTATAGCGAGCTTATTATGTGGCCCCTCGGATACAGTATGTCCTGTATGGCTCCAGATGTAAACGCACTTGCAAACATCGGTCAGGAAATGGCTGTTACTGTTCCTTCACAATATGGAGGACATTACACTCCGCAACAGACCAATGCACTCTATCCATGCTCAGGCACCACAACTGATTATGGGTACGGCGTCGAAAGAATTTTTTATTTTATTACAGAACTCGGCACAACCTTCATACCGAGTGCAACGACTATGAATTCCATCATTAATGACAACCTCTCTGCGGGTCTTATACTCATTGATAGAATTTTTGACCGGGTTATCACAGGTAATATTACCGATAGTCTTTCCGGTGATTTCCTCGATGCAGAAGTTTTTGTGCACAATATTGATGACACAGGAACTGAGGTCGAGCCATATATGAGCGGTCCTGATTTCGGAAGATACTACAGAATTCTTCTCCCCGGCACCTATGATCTTACATTCTCTGCATTCGGTTACATTCCGAAAACGATCGAGGATGTTCAAGTCGTGGCAGGTTTTCAAACAGAACTCGATGTCGAGCTTGCTCCCGCAGCAACGGCTAATGTTCATATTAACCTGAAAAATGAGGATGGCCTTGCCATTCCAAATGCAGATATTTGTGTGCTCGACACTCCGCTGGATACAGTAACCACCAATACAATGGGCTATGCGCAGATCAACAATGTCCCCTATGGCAGTTATGAAGTAGAGATCACCGCTGCATCATACGGCACTTTTACCTATCTTATGGACGTATCGCAATTCGTAAACTCCTACACATTCGTCATGGTTGAACCCTTCTTTATTGATGATCTTGAACTCGGTGCAGGAAATTGGAACACCACAGGCACTTGGGGTTTGAGCACCGCGCAGAGTTATAGCGGCTTATTCTCACTTGCGGACAGCCCGGATGGAGAGTATGGCAACAATGTACTCTCCTATGCAACACTGGATGAAACGATCGATCTGACGAGTGCACTCTCGGCGCATGTCGAGTTTATGACAAAATATTCTATAGAATCCGGTTATGATTTTGCCTATTTCCAGGTCTCCACCAACGGTACAACCTGGACCGACCTCGAGAGCTACACTGGGAATCACACTTCCTGGGAAACTCAATCTTTTGATCTTCTGGATTATCTCGGGCAAACGGTCTTCTTCAGATTCAAATTTTATTCCGATTCCTACGTAACCGATGACGGCATTTACATTGACGATTTCAAGATTTATAAATTTGAAAATAATTACTCAAACGATGAACCGGCTCCACAGAATACATTTGCACTCTATCAGAACTACCCGAATCCTTTCAGGCATTCAACACAGTTTGCTTTCTCACTTCCTGCCAACACAGAACATGCAGAAATATCTATTTATAATCTTCTTGGGCAGCTTGTGGATCGTATTGAATTAACTCCCGAAGACATTTTGAGTAGAAATATCACCTGGGATGCAACAGCTCCTTCCGGTAATGATGTGCCTTCCGGTGTGTATTTTTACAAACTCTCAACCGATGAGAAAGAGACAATCAGAAAAATGGTATTGATGAAATAAACTTACCTCTCAAATTATAATATCAGAGACGTGCTTAGGTGCGTCTCTTTTTTTATTTCTAATATATAACCTTGATTGTGGGAAATACAATCCAAATTTTTTAAGGTAGAGACAGGTTAACCCATCTGAATGAAGAGCTGTTTATAATAAATAGACTTTTCGACCAGTCTTTACCAGATAAATCGGCATACGCCCTGGTGAGCTTGTGACAAAATAATTCTCTACAATATTACACACCCCAATTTTTGTATTTTCTTGATAAGTGGGTGATTCTTTTGCTCCGTTTTTCATCACGGAAAAAATGGAGAAAAAAATTTGACATAAATTATTTTATTACTTGCTTCTTGCATAAAGGTTTATTATGGACAATAAAAATGAATTCGGGAATCTGTTAATATACACTATTAGCTTACCCCCCCCCCTATAGCATAACTTGCTTACCGGTTGGTGGTTATACAAGAACACAAAAGAATTATGAAAACAGAATTTCTCAATTCTATTCCAATAATTTTATATGCAAAAACAAATTCACATAACTTGCGCCTGTCTGCTCGATTTCCTAAGCAGAGAGGTTATTATATTCTCTACTCATATTGGAATTAATTATGAATATGAAGTTGAGGGAAATTACTTCTTATATGGAACTAACTCCCCAGTATAAGGAGGACATTTAAGGGAGTAAAGAAAAAATTAGGAGATAAAAAATGTTTAAGAAAATTGCAATACTCGCGATAGTAATCGGAATCTTAATTACAGGTAATTTATTAGCGAGCTTGGAAGATCCTCTTACAATATATGTAACCGCCCAAGACGAGGTTGATTGGACATTGATGATATGGGATGGAGTGCAATATCCGTGGACAATTTATGGGCAAGGAGACTATCCTCCTGTTAATGCAACAGGTTGTCAGGGTGATTATTATGAAATGTGGGCATTAGATGAAACACATTTTATCGAATCTGGTACTTTACCTCATGATGATACATTTGAAATTGAAATTCCTATAACTGTTCCAAGCTGGGAAGAACAGGAAGAATAAACGCAAATGAATGGGTGGAGAAATTATCTCCACCCATATTTTAAAAAAAGGAACAAAAATGAAAAATAAGTTTAAATTAATTATAATAATTGTATCATTATTTCAAATAAAATGTTTTGCTGATATGTCACTTGAAAAAATAGTTGAGTATCCAACAAGCGGAGTATATTTAGAAAAGGATAATTTATGTGTGCGGGATAACTATCTATTTGCTGCTTCGAGTTACGGGCTAGAAATATATGAAATTGAACAGGACGAGCAGGCACAATTAATAAGCAGATTACCGCTGAGAGATGACGCAAGAACCGTTGCAGTAAAAGACAATTATGCTTATGTTCAAGCGGTATCGTATTATGAAAATCATACAAATCTATACAAAATTGATATTTCAGATGTTAACAATACGTATATTGCAGATAGTGTATATACAAAAAATGAAGATGGGTTTGGGCAGGGAGATATATATAATGATTTTATTATATTTAGGAATCATGATTTAAACAACAATTTTTATTATAGTATTTACAAAATACCGGGATTTGAGTTTGTTCAAAATTACTATTGTAGTAATCATTTCATACAACTGAATGATAGTCTGGCATTGTATAGATATAACGGAAGTGTATTTACACTTTATGATTTTAGCAATCCTGAGAATATTACGGAAATAGGACAAGTTGACTTAACTGCTGGAGGTATTTCCATTGATGATATTCAATCTATAAATGATACAATACTTGCATGTATAGACTTCGAAGGAATAGCTTTCTGGAACATTTCAAACAGTAGGAGTTGGCAATATATTTCAACTATTTATTCACCTGCAAATGAAGATTGGTCAGGCAAGATATACACGAGTGGCGATTTTATTTTTATAAGTTATTTTTCTCCTACTCACGGGATTAAAAGTATTGACATTTCAGATATTTTTAATCCCTATGCTGTTGATTCAATGCCGCTTAGCCCATGCTGGCTAAGTATGGGATCTCCGATTGTAGGAGCATCAAACTCAGCATTTATAGGAACTTATCAAAAGATACATCAATTTATTTTGAATAACGGTTATTTTGAAGAACAATTTGATATTATTGAAAATTATCTTCAATATGGAGGAGTCATATATAATAATTATTTATATGTTTCTTTTGTCTTCGGTTTAAAGATATATGATATTTCTTCTTTACCTGATATATATCATATAGATACAATGTATGAAGATCATCAAGTTTCAGCATTACAAGTTATTGATAATCTGATATTCTTTATCGACTATACAGATTATGCAATTATCGTACTCGATCTTTCAAATCCTACTGCTCCGATTGTCAGGAATGAGATTGATATACCGACATCGAATGGGAATATTTTACTTACAGATGATAATTATTGTCTATTTTACAAGGAAGATTCACCCAATAATAAATTATATAAATATAGTATTCCAGAACCGAACGATTTCACACTGGATTTTCAATACAATCTCAATTGCAATGGTAATGGATTTATTTATAACGATCATTTCTATTATCTAGCTGGGAATAACCCAAATGGACCTGACCTACAAATCTATGGAGGTATCGAAGATAATAATCCAGAACTAATTATGATTATCGAGGATTTTGCAGAAGGATATATGGATTATCCAAATGCTTTTATAAAAAATGTAGAAGATATCTTCTGCTTGGGTTCATGGGAGGATCAAATTGATTCATTAAGATTTTTTGGAATAGAAAATCCCACCGAGATAAATTATATATTCAGTACACCAAACAGATGTGATCGTTTATTTTTATTTGATAATAACTATATGTATATGGGTAGTACCTTTTCTCACATTTATATTTATAATATCGAAAATGTATCGGGAATGATAGAACCAATCGCTGATTACAGTGACTATGGGTTTTCACAGTATTGTATAATCAATGAAAGTGACGGGAATAAATATCTCTATCATTTTCAAGGCACAGGGTTTTCGATTTATGAAGTTGAAGATTATGGTGTAGGGGAAGAGCCGCGGGTGACAGGTAATTATCTAAGCAGCCATCCCAACCCCTTCTCAACCTCAACCACCATCTCATATAATGCAACCACCAATTTCCACGAATTATCTCAAATTAAAATTTATAATGTTAAGGGGCAACTCGTACGCGAACTTCTCCCTGTCGCCTCCTCTCCCGGTCTCCCCGTCTCTGTTACCTGGGATGGGAAGGATGAAAGTGGAAAAGAAGTAAGTGCAGGTGTGTATTTGTATAAAATAGATGATGAGGATGGGTTTTGGGGGAAGGTGGTGCGCCTTCGTTAATACTTCCGTCTACGCTAGCCATGATCAGACAGAATAACAGTTCAAGCTTAGATAGCATTTTGCAGCGAAGTGAGAAGATAGAAAAGTGAGGATGGAGGAACGAAAAGAGAAGAGTGAAAAGCGAAAAAGATTAAGGGGTGGATTTGTCCCCTCGGAATGAAGTGCTAATTACAACAAATAGACCTTATCCCTTCTTGTCTTGAGAAATACAGATATGTGAAATAATCATCATAAATTCAATAAATTCCCCAAAAAATTCACAAAAATCCGATTTCACTTGACAAGCACATATAGAGTTCTTACGAGCACACTAAATTTTTTAGATTGATAAAATCATATGAATATTCATGAATATCAAGCGAAACAGCTTTTCAAAAATTATGGTATAACAATCCCACACGGCAAGATGGCCGAGACTCCAGAGCAAGCATTAGAAGCAGCTCGAGAGATCGACAGCCAAAAATGGGTAGTCAAAGCACAGGTTCATGCAGGAGGCAGGGGAAAAGGCGGCGGTGTAAAAATCGCATCTTCGATTGAGGATGTAGAGACAATTGCAGAAAACATGCTGGGTATGAAATTGGTCACCCACCAAACAGGTCCCAAAGGGAAACTCGTTCAGAAAATCTATATCGAAGAAGTTGCCCCTATCAAGAAAGAGTATTATCTTGGGTTGGTGCTTGACCGCGGAGCAGAAATGCCTGTCATGATCGCGTCAACCGAAGGCGGAATGGAAATCGAAAAAGTCGCTGCGGAATCTCCGGAAAAGATCATAAAGGTCCGCATCGATCCCCTGATCGGCTTCAGAAATTTTCATGGTGTAGAGCTTGCAAACGGACTTGGATTGGATAAAACACAATCCCGTAATTTTGCACAATTTGCCCGTGCTTTGTATAAACTCTACAAAGAAAAAGACGCGAGTCTTATCGAAATAAATCCCCTTGTGCTGAAAGAGGATGACACCTTTATTGCACTCGATGCAAAGATAAATTTTGATGATAATGCCCTGTCCCGTCATCCAGATATTATCGAGATGCGCGATCTTTCCGAAGAAGAACCGACAGAACTGGAAGCGAGTAATTTCAACCTGAACTACATCAAACTCGACGGCAATGTCGGATGCATGGTAAACGGCGCAGGTCTTGCGATGTCCACGATGGATATTATCAAGATCAAAGGCGGAGAACCTGCAAATTTCCTCGATGTCGGCGGAGATGCTTCTGCAGAAACCGTTGCAAAAGGCTTCGAAATCATTCTCAGAGATAAAAATGTAAAAGCGATCTTCGTGAACATTTTTGGCGGTATTG
>Ga0265596_1001708_pt1 | contig 10092 bp, 10 predicted proteins | sample saktaG_FD_190143 | JGI IMG/M metagenome (GOLD analysis project Ga0265596, IMG submission 190143) | Saline water microbial communities from Sakinaw Lake, British Columbia, Canada - sak_2013_06_06_60m | ecosystem: Environmental > Aquatic > Non-marine Saline and Alkaline > Saline ...
CCTTTCTCTCGCAGAAGGGGCTTGACCAAAACGACTGGCCAGAGGCCTTCCGGAAACGCCTGGGAGAGATGCCTCCGGGGATCAGGTTCCTCTGAGGCATCCGATCTCCCAACAATCCCCCTCCCGGCAACTCCTGGGCCAAGAGGGGGAACCGCTAGATTATCGCCGCCGCTCTCCCTCAGATTATTTGAAGGCGAGGGGTCTCCTGAGACGATTTTCCTGTCGTCGAGCCAGTTATGTAGTGGCGTCTGCTCTCCTCACCAGATGTATCCTCGCCGGATGCATCCGGAGGGGTGGCAGGAAGCTCTGGCAGGCGGAGGTTCAGGCTGGGAGTCGTGCCCCCGGCAGGAGGTGGAGTGTTCGAAGCCACCTGGTTGTCTGCATTGAGGCCTACGATATCGGGATCTACTCCAAGCTCTTTTGCTCGACGAAATGCCGCCTCTGCCTCGAACTCTCGATTGAGCAGCTGAAGGACAACGCCCTTGGAATAGTAGTTCCAGCCGTCGTTTGGATCGATGCGGATGGACTGCTCGAAGCACTGGAGCGCATCGGTGTACATCCCACATTCCCGATAGGCGATCCCCTTGTAATACCAAGCGTTCTCTATGGATGAGTCGAGATCGATTGCCATATAGAAGTAGTATATCGCATCGCTGTACCTTCCTTGAGCGTTGAGCGCCCGGCCGCAAGAATACCAGTTCCAAGCATCCCGATTATCCTGGTTGATGGATTGGAGGAAGTCGGCCTCCGCCTGGGGGTAGTCCCCCAGGTCGTAGTAGGACCATCCCCGATAGTACCAGGCGTCCTCCATCCCCGGGTCGAAGCTGAGGGCACCGTTGAAGTACTGGATTGCCATATCGTGGTCCTCGAGCTTCCGGAGGGCACGCCCCTCCCAGTACCAGTTGTACTGATCGTCTGTATCGATGGAAAGCGCCTTGTAGATGCTGACGGCAGCGTCTGCGTAATCCTCCAGATTGTACTGGCATATCCCCATGTAGTACCAGGCATCCTCCAAGTTGGGATCCTGGTTTGTGGCGAACTGAAAATTCTGTATTGCCATCTGGTAATTTCCAGAGTTGTAATAGTTCATGCCTTGATCATACCAGAAATCGGCCGAATAGCCCTGGGCCAGAGGGATGCAGCCGATGAACAGGGCGACTAGCACCAGAGGTCTCATGATAAGGCCAATCACCTCTGAGGGTATATATCTTTGGAGAAGATGACGACAAGTGCCAATCGACCCCCCCTTCCTGTTGAGACTTGCGCGATAGTCCACGGCTGAAGAATCCAGAGGTATTGCATCGCGCCAATCGATCCCCTATAAGGGCACCTAGCGTGGGCTCGACCTCGATACATTAATGAGATGGTGAGTTGAGAGTAGGTATTACGCTGGGGCAATGGCGAAGCCCCGAGAGGAGGGTAGAGAGATATGAACTTCGAAATACCGTCAAGCCTAGCCAGGATATTTGGACTCTTGCTGCTTCTGGCACTGGCTCTGACCATTACGGGATCATCACTGGAAGCCACTCCTGAGAAACAGGTGGGCTACCTCGGCCGGCCCGGGGTGGTGATGATCGAGACCATCTACAGTGGAGGGTTCGTGGATGGGAATGGAGATGCAACCATCGCGCTTGAGTATGGAGGAGAGGAGTACGTCTGGAACCTGCCACAGATGGAGATTGGATCCCAGGGATCCGGATTCGTCATCAGCTCGAACGGCTACATAGTGACGAACGCCCATGTGGTGGACACGAAGGAGGAGGAGATCGAGCAAAACTTCGCCTATCAGACATCGGTATATCTGGTAGATAGGTGGAACGAGTACATCGAGGAGAACTCCATCGAGACGGATCTATCGGATGCGACTCTCATCTCCTATCTCTACAGGGCGCTCATCTCGGATCAGTTCACGCTCAAACACACAAAGGAGATCAAGGTATACTTCGGAGGATCCAGCACTCCGACGCGGGCGATCACCGCGGAGATCAGGAAGAGCAGCCAGGAGCAGTTCTGGGAGAGCTACGACCAGGACAATCCCTCGCGGGTCGTCAAGCACCGCTCAGGAAAGGACGTTGCCATAATCAAGGTGGCCGGATTCAACAACCTGCCGATAGTGACCCTTGGCGACTCAGACGAGGTCGAGGTGGGAGATAAGGTCATAGTAATAGGCTACCCAGGTGTCGCCAGGGCCTCTCAGATGTACGTACTCTCATCTGAGACGGATTACGTTCCAACGGTTACTTCAGGGATCATCAGCGCTCAAAAGAGGCTTCCCGACGGCTCGGCCATACTTCAGACCGACGCTTCGATATACCACGGAAACAGCGGCGGCCCAGCCTTCAACGCGGACGGCGAGGTAATTGGGATTGCAACCTATGCATCCGTCGCCCAGCTGGATAGCGGTCAGATGATAAACGTCCAGGGGTTCAACTTCCTGATCCCCATGAGCGAGGCGAGGACCTTCATCCGGGAGCTGAACGTCGACACAACTCCGAGCAATACGACCGAGTCGTTCGAAAGGGGGCTCGACTATTACTGGAACGGTCAGTACACTCAGGCAAGGCAGGAGTTTGACCGCATCCTCGCAATTGACCCCGGCAACCAATATGCACAGGAGTACTCCAGAATGACCTTGAAGGCTTGAGGAGAGGCGGATGAGGGCCACGTATAACCAGCTCCGCAGGGCGGAGCTTGAGAGCCGCCTCGAGGAGGCACTCTCAGCCCTCAAGAGATGCCGGATCTGCCCTCGTCGCTGCGGCGTGGATCGGCTGGCCAACGAGCGCGGGTACTGTCGAGTGGGGAGACGCGCGATCGTCTCGAGCTTCTCCCCCCACTTCGGGGAGGAGCCCCCGCTTGTGGGAAGAGGCGGCTCCGGGACCATATTCATGGCCGGCTGCAACATGGGCTGCCTGTACTGCCAGAACTACGAGATCAGCCACCTCATGGAGGGGCGCCTGGTCTCCGCAGAGGAGCTCTCGGGAATGATGATGCATCTAATGGATGCCGGCTGCCACAACATCAACTTTGTCACACCTACGCACGTCGTCCCCCAGATACTTGAGGCGCTCATCCTCGCAAGGGATCGGGGGCTCGATCTTCCGCTCGTCTACAACAGCGGAGGCTACGATTCCGTCGAGACTCTCCGGCTGCTCGACGGGATCATAGACATTTACATGCCTGACGCCAAGTACTCGGACGATGATGCAGCCCTTCGATACTCCGAGGCCCCTGATTACGCCGAGGTCATGAAGGCCGCAATCAGGGAGATGCACCGCCAGGTAGGCGACCTCGTCATTGAGGACGGGATTGCCAAAAAAGGGCTTCTCGTGCGCCACCTGGTCCTTCCAGGCGGCTTGGCTGGGACGGCGGAGGTTGTCCGCTTTCTCTCCGAGGAGGTCTCGCGCCGGACGTACCTGAACGTCATGGCCCAGTACCGCCCCGAGTACGAGGCCTTCGGTCATCCTCCCCTGGGCAGGAAGGTCAGCCTTGAGGAGTTCGGTGAGGCGATCTCGTTCGCCGTCCGGGCCGGGCTCGACCGGGGCCTGGCAATATATTAATCCCATGAGGCCGCCATCTAGTAACGAATGAAAGGTTACGAGTTCCTGGAGCACACGGCGGACGTCTTCTTTCGGGCCTATGGAAATACGGCAGAGGAGATGCTGGAAAGCTCCGCAGCGGCCCTGATCGCCTCGATGATCGATCCCTCTACAGTGAGGGAGGAGGAGAGCTGGAAGGTCGAGCTTGAGTCAGACAGCCTTGAGGACCTGGCATACGACTGGCTCTCCGAGCTTGTCTTTCTCTTCGACTCAGAGAGGGCCGTCTTCTCCAGGTTCGAGGTCTCCCTCGCCGGTAACTGGAAGCTTGACGCGACCGTCTGGGGCGAGAGGATAGACCGAAAGAGGCATCTCTTCGACTGCGAGGTAAAGGCTGTGACATTGCACAAATTCCAGGTCAAATTTGACGATCGATGGACGCTTCAGGCGGTCCTCGATGTCTAGGTGATATCATGCTCAAAAAGATCGATGACAACATATTCGAGCTGCCCATGGACCACCGGCCTGGGATGAGGGTTCCAGGAAGGATATTCGTATCCGACGCCCTTCTTAAGATGGTGGAGCCGGGAACCATCGACCAGGTTGCAAACGTGGCAACGCTTCCTGGGATCGTCAAGTACTCCATGGCCATGCCCGACGCCCATCTGGGATATGGATTTCCCATCGGAGGCGTTGCAGCCTTCCGGGAGGATGGAGGCGTGATAAGCCCCGGCGGAGTCGGCTTCGACATAAACTGCGGAGTTCGCCTCCTGCGAACGGGTCTTTCGCACGAATTGGTAATCCCGCGAATGGCGGAGCTCTTAGATTCCCTCTTCCACGAGATACCATCCGGCGTGGGATCGAAGAGCCGCCTCCGCGTATCCGAACGGGAGCTCTCCGAGATATTCCTGGCAGGTGCTCGCTGGGCTGTGGAACAGGGCTACGGCGCGGAAGCTGACCTGGAGCACTGCGAGGAGAATGGGGCCCTAGATGGGGCCGACCCATCGCAGGTAAGCGTCAAGGCCCGAAAAAGAGGTCGGCCACAGCTTGGAACGCTTGGAAGCGGAAACCACTTTCTAGAGATCCAGCGAGTCGAGAAGATCTACGACGAGGCCACAGCAGAGAGGTTCGGCCTCTTCGAGGGCGAGGTCACCGTGATGATACATTGCGGATCGAGGGGGGCTGGCCATCAGATCTGCACAGACCATCTGCAGTACCTCAATCGTGCCGTTGCTAAGTACAAGATAGAGCTGCCTGACAAGCAGCTGGCCTGTGCGCCGCTTGGAACTCCTGAAGCGGAGAACTATTTCGGGGCCATGGCGTCTGCTGCGAACTACGCCTGGGCCAATCGGCAGATCATAGGCTACTGGACTGGCGATGTCTTTAGAAGGTACTTCGGCGACCTGGAGATGAGGCTCGTCTACGACGTAGCCCATAACGTGGCCAAGCTGGAGGAACACGAGGTCGACGGCCAGAGGATGCGGCTCTGCGTCCATCGAAAGGGAGCAACCAGGGCGTTTGGCCCGGGCAGGGCTGAGGTTCCAGAAGCCTACAGAGACGTCGGCCAGCCGGTGCTCATCCCAGGCAGCATGGGCACGCCCTCCTACGTCCTCTGCGGATCAGAGAGAGCCCACGAACTGACGTTTGGAAGCGCATGCCACGGCTCTGGAAGGATCATGAGCCGGACGCAGGCGAAGAAGACATACGCCGGACGTGATGTGATGGCCGCCCTCGAGCGCTCAGGCATCAAGGTGATGGCAACCCAGCCGTCAATACTTGCGGAAGAGGCCCCCCAGGTCTACAAGCCGAGCGGCGAGGTTGTCGACGTTGTGCACAACCTAGGGATTGCGAGAAAGGTGGCCCAGTTAGTTCCCCTGGGAGTGACCAAGGGATAGCTGTGCAGCTCAGTGTGGTCCTTCATCAGCCCATGTACGAGGGAAACGTGGGATCCGTTGCGAGGGCCATGAAGAACTTCGGATTCCACGAGCTGGTGCTCGTCAAGCCCTGCCGATTGAAGGAGTTCAGCCGGGCCATGGCCTCCCACGCCCAAGATCTGCTTGCCGAGGCGAGGATCGCACCCTCCCTCGATGATGCCCTTTCAGGGGCGGACCTCGTCGTGGGGACGACAGGGAAGCGCATAGGCGAGGGCCAGAGGCATCTGCGGCTGCACCTGCGAGTGCCATGCCTCACTCCAAAGGAGCTAGCTGAGAGGCTTGCCCCGTGGGAAGGAAAGGTCGCCATCCTCTTCGGCCCTGAGGACTGCGGTCTATCCAACGACGAGCTGATGGATTGCGACCTCGTGGTGAGCATTCCTACAAGCGATGGTTATCCGGTGATGAACCTCTCCCATGCCGCAGCGATCCTCCTCTATGAGCTGAGCGGGATCGGACCAGGGGAGGTCAAGATGGCAGATGGAGGCAGCCTGGACCGGCTCTATGCGAGATACAGGGAGTGGCTCTGCTCCATCGACTACCCCACACACAAGATCGAGTACACCATGCTCATGCTTAGAAGGATCTATGGAAGATCCGGCCTCACCGAGAGGGAGGTCAACACGATCTTGGGGGCTTTGAAGAAGGCGGAGTGGTCAAAGAGGCGCTGAACGATTCTCCATACGGGCCAGTGATAACCGAAAAAAATGGAAAAAAAGAAGGGCAAGAGAATGATTGTGGCCCTTCGCCCGCCAGGCCTAAAGCTCAAGCCTCCCAGGCGGCAATCACCTTTTCCAGGTTGATGTAGTCGAGCCTTCCGTTCTTCTCCAGAACGAGGACGCCATCTGCGCTTCCAACAACCTTGCCACTGAGACGCTCGCTTCCGGTTCCTCCAAAGTAGACCTCGATCTCCTTGTTGTATAGATGCTCCGATATGAACTTGTCCATCATATTCACCACCCTCATAAGGCTTCTATTAACGTAATAAGGACTAATAGGAGATATAACTTGCGCTTGGCCATTAAATTGACTTTAAACGCCGAAAAAACCGAATATAGTTTAAATGAACTTGATTAAATCTTATTGTTTTGGGTCAAGCTCGCTTGAGATGATCAATCGCAAGGATGTGCGACCGGCTCTGTAATGTATATGACAAAAATGCTGCATGTGGCATGAGGGATCCAGGCGCTATTCGCGTTCATTCGCGGTTGACACGTTCATGATCCCGGCAGGCCCATGCACGAAGGATGAAAAACGATATCTTGCGAAGTTTTTTCATGCGAAATAAGGAGAGATAGTACTTGCTCAATACCACGAGGATACTTGAGATACTGATCAAGAGAGATCATTATCAAAAGGTATTGAGGATCCTCTGAAGATTAGCTAAAAAAAGCAATTTACATCAACCCATTGAGCAAGTTCTGGAGGTCTACATATCAGAAAGCCGGTCCCTGAGGATTGCTGGAAGCTCGCCGATATCTCGAATCACCCTATCTGCCGCATCGATGAGATCGGAGCTGGGCCGCGTATCTTGCTGGATGGTGAGGATCCCGATGTCCGCGGCCTCTAAGGCGTAGATGTCGTTTAGGCCGTCTCCCACCATCACCACGAGATCGTAGCTCCCCTTGAGGCTCGACACAATCTCTGCCTTCCTCATAGGTGTGGAGATCGGGTGGATCCTGTCCATACTGATGCCCGGGCATCTGGCAAGGCCCGAGACCGTCCTCGGGCTGTCTCCGGAGGCTACGTATATCTCGGCCCCTATTGCCAGAAGCTCTTTAAGCGCTTTCTCCAGCCCCGCAAATGGCCTCCCGCCTGTGCTGATCGAGTAGCTCATGATCGAGTCTTGCGCATCGACTATCATCCCTGTCGCATAATAGAAGTCAGGACAACGGGACGCAACTGCCCCGAGGGTCTCCTGGATCTCGGACATGGGGACCTGCGACCCAAGCAGTATGGCGCATGCCGCCTCCTCGTCCACGGGAGTGCTCGAGCAGCTGATCCTCAGCGCCTCCTCTCGGCCTCGAAAGAACTCGGAGAGGGGCATTCCGGGGGGTGCATCGAAGACCTCCTGAGGATTGAACTGAGGGATTACGAGGGCCCGGCCCTCCTTTTCCATCACAAGCTCGGTCGTTATTACATCGTGAAGGATGCGGCATCGAGGGATATCCTTGGCCACCCGGTACATCTGGAGCATGGTTCCTGCTACATCCATTATCACTGCCAGTCGGGGGCACATGCCGCCATGCTCTCTCTTGAGGCGAGATTAATCTGACGGTTTGGCATTAGCAATGGAATCGACAGTTCCTTATGCGAGCTCTACGCCAGGCAATCCCATGTTCCTAGGCCGAAGGTCGCCGAAGGCGGACGTATACATCAACTATGGAGACGACCGGATAAGCCATCATAGAGTGAAGGTCGGCCCCAATACGACGGCGCTCTCTTCCCTCCTTGAGGTAGCCCATGTGGAGTACACGCCAGACGAAGGCGCGACGGACCATCAAGGGGCGATGGTGACAGCGATCGACGGCTTTCGCTCCGACCTATCGCACTGCTGGATCTACTACGTCTTCGAATACAGAAGCTCCGGCTGGAGGATGCCGATGGAGATGCCTGACCACCTGGCCGTCTCCGATGGCATGAGGATCGGCTGGCGCTACTACGACCTCGCCCTCGGGCCTCGACCGCGAGACGGGCCCCTCTACACCAGCCGATGCGCCGGCAAGGTGCGCGTCTGCGCGCGGGAGTTCGGGTGAGGGTAGGGGGCAAAAGAGGAAACGCGCCTTTTCGGCGGCTGCTAGATGGTAGAGTAAAATCGATTGCTACAAGGCTTCAGTCTGGGCTTGAGAGATCGCATCTCGATGAACCCCTCGAAGCCCTCCGATCCGTGTGCATATGACCCAAAAACCGCCCGCCTGAATCCACGGCCTCAGTCCCGCTTGGGAGGCGATGACTTGAAGGAGCGGTCGAGCTTCTCATCGAGCCGGTCGAACCTTGTGTCCATATCCTCCTTAAGATCGGTTCGAAGGCCCCGCAGCTCTTTATTGGTCTCATCCTGCTTGGATAGCATGAGGTTCATCTTGTCTCCAAGGCAATCGATCTTGCCGCCAATAGAGTCGATCTTGCCGCCAATAGAGTCGATTTTGCCGCCAATAGAGTCGATTTTGCCGCCAATAGAGTCGATCTTGCCGCCAATAGAGTCGATCTTGCCTCCAACAACATCGATCTTGACACCTAAGCCGCCGATCTTCTCGCCAAGGCAATCGATCTTGCTTCCCATCGACTCGAAACCGAACCTTGTGACGTCGATCAGCTCCTTAATATAATGGACCCCGATATCGAGGCGCTGATCGGTCTCGCCAGAGGACACAAGTTTGACGAATCCCTCGTAGTCTCCGGATGGCTGAGAGTAGCTCGCCGCGACATCCTCGACGGCGATCAAGCCATTGCTCATCTGCAGCCTCCGGCAGAGGATCTCCAGATCCTCCTCCCTGCCTTCTGCAGTCACCTTCACCCGGCCATCGGTCAGGTTCTGTACAGCGCCCCTGAGATTCAGGCTCTGAGCCAGATCCAAAACCTTGGCCCGATAGCCTACGCTCTGAACATTTCCCGAGACATACGCTGTGAGCTTGAGCATCGATCCCTCTATTGCGTCCATCCTTTATATAAATGCCTTCTCGTAGATGCCACCTCTGCCCGTTATGGCTTTGAAGCGATCTAGATTAAATAATAAAAATAGAAGGAGAAGCTCAGCGGTTCTGAAGCTTCTCCTTGAGCCCTTCGAGCTCGCCGGTCTTGTAGAGATACGCCCCAGCCCCGATGGCTATGAGCAGTATCAGTATGAGGCCGATGAGCATCCAGTTGAGCTTGTCCGCCTCTGCCACGGTCACGGTCTGGCCCCTTCCGCCGACCTCGACCTTGTAGACGCCGGGCTCCGTAGGCGTGTACTCGAATGCGACCTCTGCAGACTGGCCTGGCTCGACCACTACATCCTTGCTGGTGACGGTCTCCCCGTTGACCTTTAGGTCGTAGGTGAGGTTGTCAGCAACAGGGCCCCTGTTGTCCACGGTTGCAGTGACCTTGAAGGCCTTGCCCGCCTTGGGGCCTTCGCTCAGAGTCAGGTTCGTCACATCCAGGGAGGAGACCACCTTCATGTTCTTGCTGACGTCGTCATGCTCCTCCTTGGAGGCCTTGACCGTATGCTCCCCTGTGACGTTGCTCGAGTAGGTGACAGTCCCCTGTGTATCTGTCGAACCTATGAAGAGATCATCGAAGCTGACATCGACATCCTCCATGGGAGATAGGTTGAGGCCGCCGGTTACTGTGATCAGGAAGGTCTCCCCCTTGAGAGCCTCGGGAGGCACGTTCAAGGCGAGCCTCCTGACCTCCTTCATGGACCGGACGAGCATGCTGCCGCTGCCATCGGGATATCCCTCTAACTTTGCCTGAACCTGGAGCGTTCCAGCCTTGTCCGGCGTGTACCTCAAGGTGCCATCCGAGGATGTGGTACCAATCTCACTTCCGTCCACGATTACAAGAGCACCGCCGAGGGCCTTGCCGTCCGATGTGACGGTGATAGAGACGCTAGCGCCCATGATCGTCTCAGGAGCCTCAAGCCTGAGGGGAGC
>Ga0265596_1001723_pt1 | contig 10035 bp, 7 predicted proteins | sample saktaG_FD_190143 | JGI IMG/M metagenome (GOLD analysis project Ga0265596, IMG submission 190143) | Saline water microbial communities from Sakinaw Lake, British Columbia, Canada - sak_2013_06_06_60m | ecosystem: Environmental > Aquatic > Non-marine Saline and Alkaline > Saline ...
GTGACATCCCGTGATAAATTACCTACATAAATGTTCATTCTAACTTCCTTTTAAAAATAAACTTATACTAATGGAGGAAAATAACTTCTTTTTATTGAAATTTTCCCTGATCCTCTGTAGTTTCTGTCTATCTTTCCAAATAAATTTGTCTTTTCAATCTTAAAAAATTTATGTTATCAAAAAATATATTCCGTGTCAATAAAAATTAAGGACGTATGTTGCGTAACATCAAAAGTAGACATTAGGGAACGCGAAAATAGACATAAACGATTAGCAGTCATGTAGTCCATTTTCCGAAAAGGAGGTTTCGATCATGGGGTCTGGCCGCACGAACTTATTGACTTTTCAGAAGTTAAACTGAAAAACGGTCTTAAAATTGGCCTTAAAGCAATGCTTTTAGTGGCAAAAATGTACATTTAAGCAGATCTGACTAGCATTAACTATACTTTCTCTTCTAGTGTTATTATTCACTAATTACAAATCCGAAGTTATCTTTGACGCCTTTCTTAAAGTACTCCCGACCAGATATTAATATTCGCTGTCGATTATCTAGCAATTTGACCCTAGAAAATGATAAAATAATAAAAAAGAAAAATAAACTAAGCTAAGCCCAGCAAAATGAAGAACATTAAACCAATTGTCCATAAAGCAAAAACATTCGAAGACGCAGAGGAGTGGGATATTTTACAGCAAATTCGAATGTCCCCCGAAGAGAGGCAGGCCGTCTCCTTTACATTGCGTAAGCGTATATATGGTTCAAAACCTCCTGATGTGAGAGAGGTATATAAAAGCAAGTGAAATCTTCCTATTTCTCGCCTGATATTAAAGACTTTATTTTTCTTCTTGATAAACATGAGGTAAAATACCTTATTGTTGGCGGGGAAGCAGTAATTTATTATGGACATACAAGATTAACTGGAGATGTTGATTTCTTTTTTGAATCTTTCCCTGAAAATACTAAGAGACTGTATGATACTTTAAAAGAATTTTGGCGGGGAGATATTCCAGGTGTTGATTCCATAGAAGATTTGAAAAAACCTGCTTTAATAATTCAATTTGGCGTGCCTCCTAACCGGATTGATTTGATGAATCTTATTGACAATGTTTCTTTCTCAGAAGCTTGGAAGAACAAAGTTACTGATAAGCTGAGAATATATAAAAAAACCATACCGATTTATTTTATTGGATTAGATGAGTTAATTAAGAATAAAGAGACGATAAATCGGCCTAAAGATATAGAAGATTTAAAGTATTTAAGGAAAATAAAATAGCCTGGGTAAAAGTCAGCCCTTATTATGGGCTATCTTTCCTGATATCTATAAGTTAGCATGGCCCGACCCCTTTATATTTATACCTTAATACTTATTTCCTACCAGGAAATAAAAACTTCTCCTGATTTAAGTCTATATCAATGAAATTGTCCGCTTCTTCAATCAGTTTCTGGGAACCTGATTTCTTGAAAGCAATAACCTCGACATAACAGCCAATAGCACGCCTCAGATGCTGGACAAGTGGTACAAAATCTCCATCTCCGCTAACAAGAACGACCGCATCAAGCTTCGGAGCAAGTTCAATCGCATCCATTGCTATTCCAATGTCCCAATCACCTTTTTTGGCCCCTCCGTAAAAAACTTGAATGTCTTTTGCTTTGACTTCATAGCCTAAACTCTTAAGTGCATCAAAAAAATTTACTTCATCTTTCACATCTGCTTTTATCACGTAGGCAATTGCTCGTATAAGATTCCTATCCCTTACTGCTTCTCTGAGTATCGCTTTAAAATTGACCTTTGTGTTATATAAATATTTTGCAGAATAGTACATATTCTGCACATCGACAAAGACTCCGATTCTCTGTTCTTTATAAATATTGGGAGCTTTCTTTTTAGTCATTTGTAACTCACACTATTCTTAATCATAAATTAACCCTCCTTAATCAGGTTATATTAGATCACAAATACAAATCAGGTGTTTATCAGGCAGAGTTTTCCCTTCTTTTAATTGGAATAATAGTGACATTTACATATTTGAAGACACTAATTGGCACGCCTCAAATATGCTTTAATACTAAACTTGATTAGGATCTTAAATGTCTGAGTGACTCTTATTAGAAGCGTCCCCTCCCACCATATCCACCTCGGTTGAAATCTCCTCCACCCCGATTGTCATCACGACGAGGGCGGGCCTCATTAATCTTAAGAGCGCGGCCTTTCAAATCCTTGCCCTCAAGTCCGGAAATTGCGGACTGTGCTTCGGGACTTTTGCGCATCTCTACAAATCCAAATCCCCTCGAATCACCAGTGAACTTGTCTGTGATGATTTTGGCAGAGGCAACTTCTCCGAAGGATTCAAACTCCTTTCGCAGATCTTCTTCAGTGACATCCCGTGATAAATTACCTACATAAATGTTCATTCTAACTTCCTTTTAAAAATAAACTTATACTAATGGAGGAAAATAACTTCTTTTTATTGAAATTTTCCCTGATCCTCTGTAGTTTCTGTTTATCTTTCCAAATAAATTTGTCTTTTCAATCTTAAAAAATTTATGTTATCAAAAAATATATTCGGTGTCAATAGAAATTACGGATGTTCCCCAAGGTGAATTCTCCTCTATTTCCTGCTTACTGGTTTCGGGATATTTCAGGTAAACAATATATTAAACAAGTTCAATACTGGATTTTAAATTTTTTCTGTGCTATAAATTTTTCAATGGATAATTTTTAGGGGAAAAAAGAATATTGTAGTAATGGGAAGAAAAAATGAGAATAATTAGCATTCTAGGGATTTTTTTAATTTTAATGCTTGCTTTTTTTAGTTGTACTCCTGGTCCCAATGACCTCGAGAAGACTCCAAACAAATTGGGCAAAATTGCCGGATTTTGGAAGGGCTTGTGGCATGGCCTTATTGCTCCTATAACCTTTATTATCTCCATATTTACAAACAAGGTTCGATTTTACGAAGTTCACAACAGCGGATTATGGTACAACTTTGGGTTTGTGCTTGGAGCCGGACTTTTCTTAAGCGGTGGAATCCTGGGCAAGAAAAAAGTGAAGAGAAGAAAGTAAGAACTTTATGATTCACAAATTTCAAATTGCTGGCTATCTTACTTATTTTATATAAATTAGCACTGCCCCGACACCTTTTAATACCTTTTAATAGTTAATTTTGACTCCTGTATTATAGAACATGAAGGCATATTGATCGGCTGTTGCATCGATTCTCTTGGTTGTGCTGCTGGCTCCGTGTCCGGATCGAGTCTCAATTCTGATGATTACAGGGATTTTGCCGATGTGATCTTCTTGTAAAGTGGCAATGAACTTAAAGGAATGGCCAGGGACAACGCGGTCATCATGGTCGGCAGTGGTTACGAGAGTAGCAGGGTAAGAAACACCTTCTTTGATATTGTGAAGCGGTGAGTAAGAGTAGAGATTTTTGAAATCCTTCTCATTGTCACTCGATCCGTATTCCACAGCCCATCCCCAACCAACGGTAAATTTGTGGTAACGCAGCATGTCCATGACTCCTACTGCCGGAAGAGCCACTTTATATAAATCCGGCCGTTGTGTCATGCAGGCACCTACCAACAGACCTCCATTCGATGCCCCGGCAATAGCCAGTTTATCTTTTGAGGTGTATTTTTCCTGGATCAGATATTCTGCAGCGGCAATAAAATCGTCGAAGACATTCTGTTTGTTAAGCAGCATCCCTGCTTTGTGCCATTCTTCGCCGTACTCTCCCCCACCACGCAGACTGGGTTGAGCATAAATGCATCCGTTTTCCAGAAGGACAATATTGGTAGAGCTGAAAGAAGGAAGCATGCTGATATTGAAACCACCGTATGCATAGAGGTAGGAAGGATTATGACCGTCCAATTTCAATCCTTTCTTATGGACGATAAACATCGGGATTTTTGTTCCATCCTTGCTTGAGTAAAAGACCTGCTTGACTACATAATCTTCTGGGTTGAATTTAACTTCAGCTTTATGAAAAACTTCGGAACTGCCACTAGCAACGTCATATTTGTAGATTGTTGGCGGAAAAGTGAAAGAAGTGAAGGTATAAAATGTGATTTTATCTTCTTTCTTCCCGTAAAATCCTCCGGCAGTTCCAAGGGCCGGAAGTTCAATCTCCCTTACTGGCTTTCCTTCCAAATCATACTGATAGATTCTTGTATAGGCATCTTTCAAATAGCTGCAGAAGAGATAACCGCCTACAATACTGGCACTGCGCAAAACTTCTGGCTTTTCGGGGATAACTGACTTCCAATTTGCTTTGTCCGGGTTTTTGGGGTCCATAAGAATTACTCTGTAGTTAGGCGCATCAATGTTCGTATAAACCAGGAATTTATCTTCAATATCTTCTATGACATAGCTGTCGAATTCGAATCTCTTGATCAGGGTTTGAAATTCCATGTTCTTTACTGAAAGATCCTTATAAAAGAGCTCATTGCCGCTTGTTCCTTCGGACACGGATAGGAACATGTATTTTTTATCTTCTGTCAGACCAACTCCAATATATCGAAGGGGATGTTCTTTGTCTTCGTAGATGAGTGCATCTTTCTCCTGAGGGTCTCCTAGCTTGTGGAAAAATACCTTTTGGAATTTATTTCTGGCTGTTAACTCTTGACCTTCTTCAGGCTTGTCGTAACCGCTGTAATAAAATCCTTTGTCGCGCCAGGATGCACCGGAGAATTTTACCCACTGGATGCAGTCGCTTAATTCCTTTTTCGTTTCGATTTCCATGGTTCTGAGTTCCTGCCAATCCGAGCCTGCTTCGGAACGGGCATAAGTCACATAGCGGTTGTCTTTGGAAAAACCTACTAAATTGATTCTTACCGTACCGTCTGGAGCCAGTTCGTTGGGATCGAGGAATACTTCAGGCTTTCCATCCAGCCCTTTTTGAATATAGATCACGGATTGATTCTGGAGGCCGTCGTTTTTGTAGAAGAAGTAATACTCGCCTGCCCTGAAAGGCGAAGAATAGCGAGGATAGTTGTAGACCTCGGTTATACGCTGTCGAATCTTCTCTCTGAAGGGAATATTTTCAAGATAAGAAAAAGTCACTTTATTCTCTTCTTCTACCCATTGTCCAACTTCTTCGGAATTTTCATCCTCCAGCCATCGGTAAGGGTCAGCGACTTCTGTGCCGAAATAATCATCGACCTGATCGACTTTATTGGTAACAGGATAGGTCAGCTGAGCCTGCTTCTGACAGGCAGGAAGAAAAACAATGGCTAATACGATGATGAGAGCAAAAATTTTGTTATGCATCCTTTCCTCCTTTCTTAAAATGATTTTATTTTTTGCCAGACAGGGATAAATTTATCTCAGTTTCCCTGAATTCTTTCCTCACTCTTATTGTTATTAGCACAAGAGAGAGAAAGGGTCAATAGAATCGGGGGGGACGGTTCCATTTTTAGGCTATAAATAAAATGGTACCAGGTACCTTTTTATATAACAGGTGCTTTTTTCACAAAAGGTACCAGGTACCTTTTCTTATTTCTTTTTCTTTGAAACGCGGTCGATCGGTGCCGGTCTCGGAGCTAACTTCACCGGGTTTTTTTCAAGCATTTTCAGCGCTTCCTTAACTGCATGTTCCAACTGTGGATCTCCGCCTCTAATCACCTTCGCTGGAGTCATCTCCACCTCTATATCAGGAGCAACACCGACGTTTTCGACATCCCATTCTCCATCGACATTGTACATTGCAAGGTTGGGAGAGGAAATATACCCGCCGTCTATAAGATCAACGCCTCCGTGGTGGCCTACAAGCCCGCCCCAGGTTCTCTTACCCACAAGCGGCCCGATTTTTCTGAAGCGGAAAAAATACGGCAGTGCATCTCCGCCCGACCCTGCATATTCATTGATTATCATCACCTTCGGCCCAAAGATCTGAGCTATCGGTGTTGTGACCTCTTTTCCATCTCTAGTTGCGAAATAGGCCATCAATGGACGGGACATCAAATCAACAAAATAGTCTGCAACAGACCCTCCTCCATTGAACCTCTCATCAATTACGGCTCCTTCCTTGTCCTGCTGCGCGAAGTAATAGCGGTTAAAATTGACATAGCCAGCAAATGAAGTATTCGGAAGATATACGTAGGCAAGGCGTCCGTTGGACATCTTGTCGACCTTACGGCGATTTCCCTCTATCCAGTCGCGAGTTCTTAATGCTCTTTCGTTTCCTACTGGAACAACATTAACAAGACTTGAGCCCTCTTTTAAAGGCTTGCTGTTAACCCTCAAAGATATCTGTTTACCTGATGTCCCTTCGAATGCTCTGTAGATATTTACAGGAGGCTTAAGTTCTACACCATTTACTTCAAGTAAATAATCCCCTTCCGAGACTTCTAGACCAGGAGCAGTCAAAGGGGCACGCAGATTCGGATTCCAATTTTCGCCGGTGTATATTTTTGCAATCCTGTAGTATCCATTATCAACCTTATAATCGACACCAAGAAGGCCTACCGGAACAGTCTCTACCTTTGGCAGGACGCCGCCACCTGCCCAAGAATGGCCGATTGTCAACTCCCCTATGAGATTTGCAAGGATGTAACTTAAATCGGAACGATGAGCCACATGAGCAACGAGGGGTTTGTACTTTTTGTACATGGCGTCCCAATCTGCACCGTGCATATTCTCGTCATAAAGGAAATCCCTGTTAATGCGCCAGCCTTCGCGGTAAATCTGTTTCCATTCAACGACTGGATCCACCCTCATCTGAAGTTCTGAAGTCTTAAGCTTTCCGTCTCCTACTTTGGCCTTTTCGCTGGAATCAACGATTCCATATACACTGCGTGCCATATATAACAGTTTTTTACCGTTAGCCGATATTTCATAGGCGCTGATTCCGGACATGAAAGGCTTTGCCTCCCTTTTCTTGAGGTCATAACGATGAAGTGACACTTCCTGCTGATTGGGGATACTCTCGCAGTAAAAGAATATGCCTTCTGCCCCAGCCTTGAGCTGGCTGTAATTACGTAAAGGAATGTCAACAGCCAGTATGCGCTGGTCGATTTCTTTCAAATCGATACGGACCTTAACTTTTTTATCCTTTTCTTTGTCCTTTTTTGCGGCCTCTTCGCTGTCTTTTTCACCGGTTTTCTCCTCTTTCTTTTTCACCTCTTCCTCATCGCTCTCCGGCAGCAAAGGTGATGACTCTTCAGAGCTGAGCACAACCAAATAGACTTCCCGCGTGAACGGCCGGTCATAGGATGTCATGTCGAGCCAGCCTGTGTTGAGAGCAAAATCTGTGCCGGCAAGAAAGTAAAGGTACTTGCCTCCCCTGTCAAAGGCAGGAGAGAGAGCATCCGAGAGACCGTCTGTAAGCTGGTACGATTTAGCCTCTTTGAGAGAATAGACAAATATGGCATGCAAATGATTGTCAAGCCGTTTGGAATAAGCAACCCAGTTCGAATCAGGAGCCCAGACATGGTCAAGCGATCGCTGTGGATGGTCATAAGAATCTTTGTCGATTTTTACTGGATTTCCGTTCTCCAGATCGAGATACCAGAGATTCAGGCGCTTGTCAGAAAAAAGAATTTTCTTCGAATCCGGCGACCATACTGGAGCATAGTAAAACGAAGGCTTCTCAAAAGAGATCCTGCGCACAGGATCTATTCCTTTTTGGTCGATTATCATGAGCTCATACTCACCACTCTGATCAGAGAACCATGCTATTTTATTTCCGTCAGGTGACCAGGTGGGGAAACGGTCATTTACCCCAGGACTCGATGTCAGATTACGGAAATCTCCCTTCTTTGCAGGTACAGTAAAAATATCTCCGCGTGCACTAAACACAGCTCTTGCGCCGGTGGGAGAAATATTTCCGCTTCTTATCAGATCTGATACTTTCGCGAAGTAGGGCCTTGTTCCGGGAAGGTCCCCTCTTATCTCTACATGAAGCTGGACAGACTTTCCGGAATCAGGATCGAAAATATGGAGGTAACCGGTCTGTTCATAGACTATGGATCCAGCGTCTGCTCTTGCATTTTTTATATCGAAATCATCATGAAATGTAAGCTGTTTAACTTCCTTTATGTCTGTATCATATGAGAAGAGATTCATGGTGTGATTTCGGTCTGAAATAAAAAAGACCTTGTTATTGATCCACATGGGATCAGTATCATTGCTGTTCTTGCGCGGCACTTTTTCGACGTCGTAATCAGAAAGATCGATCAACCATACTCCAGTAGTTCTTCCACCCCTGTAATGGCGCCAGGTTGTAAATGCTTCCGAATCCCTGACATATGCCATCCTCTTGGCGTCAGGAGAATATACCCCCTTGAATGCCATAGGCATCGGAAGAGGTTCAGGCATACCGCCTTTAATTGATATTGTCCAGAGCCGGCTGAAAGAAACTGGCACAGTATCACGCCCGGATGCAAAAAGAACATGCTTACCGTCAGGGGCCCATCCTCGAACCACATCAGGCATAGGATGAAATGTTAGACGTTCTGGCTCCCCTCCCTCTGTCGGCACAATGTAAACATCTGTGTTGCCGTCATACTGGCCTGAGAAAGCAATGTATTTTCCATCAGGTGCAAATACAGGATAGGACTCAGAGCCTTTATGCGTGGTTAACCTCCGAGCATTTCCACCATCCCGTGACACGACCCAGACATCATTGGCATAGACGAAAGCAACGCTATTACTGCTTATTGTCGGCTGCCGCATCAGCCGTGCTTCCTTTGCATAAACAGGAAATGCCAGACATGCTATCAAAAACAGATAAAAAATCTTTTTTTTCATAAAAAACCCTCCTTATTTTCTTTTTCAATTTAACAAGCATTTTTTGTCACCAAGAAATATTCTATTTTGCTTATATCATAGTGAAAAATAGCGGTCAAATACAAAGATTATATTGTGTCAATTTTACCTGGATTATTCACGAGTCGAGGTTGCTGTAGATGCGAGGCGTAAAACATGAAGATGTGGTATTTCACCGCAAATCCTTTGCAACAAAGCAGATACAGTAAGATCGGTTTGTCTGGAAGGTAAAAAATGTCGATTATAAAGAGAAGTGACTTCCCGAATGAAAGTATCATCATGATTTTCCTAAAAAGGTACCTAAAAAGGTACCTGGTACCTTTTTTTTATTCTTATTTTTGTTAAACTAAAAAATGCTAATAAATAAGGAGGTATTATGAATAAAAAAGTTCTATCACTGGTTCTTATCACTTTATGTATTTTAATATTTCTCTCTACAGAGTCTTTTCCCCAGACAAAGACAAAAAAAATAATTTACATGACTGAAAAGAAAGCCGACCTCCCATTCAGCCCTGCCATACTGGCTAAAGACACACTCTACATCTCGGGGCAGCTTGCTTCCAACCCACAGACAGGCAAATTCGAAGAAGGGACAATGGAACAGCAGACTGAAAGAATCATCAGGAACATAGAAATTTTATTGAAAAAAGCCGGGATGAATCTTTCGAATGTTGTCCAGACAACGGTTTTTATCACCAATTTCGACGAATTCGGAGAATTCAACAACGTATTCAGGAAATATTTTCCGAAAGACCCTCCGACAAGGGCAACAGTACAGGTTGTCAAGCTCGCAAGAAACGCAAAGATCGAAATGGCTGCCGTAGCCGTGAAATAGTATAGTTAACCTTATAACTTTATATACGGAGAAAAATCATTAAAAGATTCTGCCTATTTCTGTGTACTTGGGTCGGGCCAACCCTCTATCTTATATCTAGATTGGAAAGGATTCCATTACTTGAGAGGCGGGTTTAATCCTCCGGATTCCCGGATTGAGGTTCCCATGGCATCAGCGGCCACAGAACGAGATACACCAGTATCCCCCAGCCCCACATAGCTGCAATAATAAAAGCCAGCCGGATCAACGTTACATCGACATCAAAACGTTTGGCCAATCCTGCACATATCCCGAGAATCATTTTGCCTTCGCGTGAACGCTTCCAGCGTCTCTGTTCTTTTTCCAACCAGGCACCACAGTAACGGCATTTGACAGCCTCTTTTTTAACCAATTCCGCGCAGTACGGACACTGTTTCATATTATTGTCCATTGTAA
>Ga0265596_1001725_pt1 | contig 10030 bp, 14 predicted proteins | sample saktaG_FD_190143 | JGI IMG/M metagenome (GOLD analysis project Ga0265596, IMG submission 190143) | Saline water microbial communities from Sakinaw Lake, British Columbia, Canada - sak_2013_06_06_60m | ecosystem: Environmental > Aquatic > Non-marine Saline and Alkaline > Saline ...
GAGGGTTATTTGATATATATATATATATATATATATATATAAGGAGGGTAGTTTAGTCCGGAATTACACTAATCACCATTATTAATAAATCCTATGATAAGAACCTGAAAGGTTCGAGGAGCAAAAGGATTTTTAGAAAATAAGAATATAATAAGAAAATACTTTTGCGAGCACTAGAGGGGCTATTAAAATATCCAACCAAAGATTGGATATTCATTTTAATATTCTCAGAAATTTGAACCTGAATGGTTCAAAAACGCGATTGTGTGATGATTTATAATAATATTTAAATACAGAATGAAATTGATAATATAATGGGATTGGAAACAACTACTACTCCAGAAGATAATCCAAATAAGATAACTCTTAAGGTTACTGACGGAGTTTTAAAAGAGATAGATAGAATTAGAGAGTTAACAGGATTTGATATTCCAACTCAATTTCGTAAGGGATATACACTTTTGAGAATTTTCATAGATACTTATGAAAATGGAGGAGAAATTTATAGAAAGAATTCTTCAGGTGAAGAAGAAAATCTAAAACTTCCAGGGTATAATGCTCCTGAACCAGAAAAAAATAAAACAGATTAGAATATTCAATTTTATTAATAGCAACAAACCAGCAACCTCTAACCAAACTTCTCAAAGTTAAAATCCTAAAAGAATCATCACCCATTTCCTCCAAAACATTTAAATATATCTTTTTCTTTACTCTAAACATGGCAGAAAAAAAAATAGGAACAGTTTCTAATTACTTTGACCATGTAAGTGTAGCTGCTATAAAACTAGGCGCCTCATTAAAAAAAGGCGACACAATAAAAATTACTGGAGGTGAAACAGATTTTAAGCAAAAAGTTAGCAGTATACAAATCCAGCATGAAAAAGTTGAAAAAGCAAAAAAAGGAGATGAAATAGGAATAAAGGTCAAAGAAAAAGTTAGAAAAGGTTACAAGGTGTTTAAAGTTTAAAATTCAAACCCATTTATTTGAAATTCATTTTAGTTAATTTTATAAACAGATTTTATTATATCATTTAGAATGCCCCTGTAGTGCAGTGGCCAAGCATCCAGCCTTCTCAAGGCTGTGACCCGGGTTCAAATCCCGGCAGGGGCATTTAACTTTTTGTTAAGAAAAGGTAGTGTGTTTTTTTACTTGGCCTTTTGCACATATTTAATGCCTTTTTTGGTTATTTCTAGCCTTTCTTTAATATAGCCTAGTTCTTTTAATTTATCTTTAATTTTAATAAAATATTCTCTTTCTTTTTCACTATCAAGCCTCTCCCATATAGATTCCATATCAGAGAATCTGCTGTCTTTTATTAATTTTAGAAATTTTTTAGTTAGTTCAGGATTATTTTCACTTTTGAACTCTCTGTTTAGTTTTCGGTATTTTTTTAGCTCCTTATCAACAAGTTCGAGATATTTTGGATTAATAATAATATTGTTTGCTTTTCCAGATCTTTCAACAATAATTAATTCTTTTTCCTCCATCTCTTTAACTCTTTTAAAAGCAGATTTATAACTAAATCCTATATCCTTTTGAATTTCTCGGATATTATGACCCATTTTTATAAGGCGCAAAAATTCACGATTATATGGTTTTCTTATAAGGCCATAAATTTCTTCTTTTTTCATATATATACATATGAAAGAGATGTATATAAATATTGCGATTAACAAAATATTACTTATTATAACCTTTTGTCACAAAAGGGATACATTTAAATACTAGCATTTTGTTATATATACATAAGTTACAAAAGGTTAGTAAAATGAGAAGAATAAAAATTGCAACAGATATGAGAAAGGATGAAATAAAATTAGTCGATAAAGCTTGTAATATAGAAGGTAGATGTCGGGCTAATTTCATTAGATTAGCTTGTCTTGAAAAAGCTGAAAAAATAATTGGAGATAAAAAATGCATGAAGAAATGATGAATGGATTTGAGATAGAAACAACTCCTGAACAGGATCTAAGATTTATTTTTGAAAAGCTTGATTTTATTATTACAATATTAAACAAAAAAGAGGTCTTAATTGCTGAAAATGGAAGGAATTAATAATAAACCTAATGATGAGGTTTTTTTAAAACATGAGGACGTAAAAAAGACGTTAAGAGAGCCACCATATGAAAGAAATGAAGTTCTTTATAATCACATATATTATGAAAGTAAATTAAGCATAAACAAACTAGCAAAACAGCTTAATGTTAACAGGCAATATATCTGGGGGATTTTAAACAGGAGATTAATGGTTTCTTTTAGTGTGGCTAGAAAGATATGCAATATTTTAGGTGTTAAAGAACTTCATACACTATTTCGACAAGATGATATTTATTATCCTGGTTTCAAAACTGCAAAGGAGGTAAATGAAAATGAGACAAATATATCACCAGGTTCTTGAACAACCAAAGATATTTTCTCCAATTAATGAAGAGGTGTTAAGGTTCTTCATAAGAGGAGAAGTGATAAGGAGTGTGATGGCAAAATTAAACTCTGAGAGTTTAGTCAGCACACCATTTATAGAAATGAAAAGGAGGTATGAAGTTATGGAAGCTGAAATCCAAAAGAAAGTTGGTAAGACTTACAGTGATGAAGTGAAACAAAAATGTGTTGAATTATTCAATGCAGGAAAGTCAGTTAAGCAAATTCAAAGAATTGTAAAAGGTCCAGGCCATAAAGCAATTCAAAGATACATCAAGTCTGCCAAAACAAACACAGCAGGGCCTAGTGAATAGGTCCTGCGTTCATATTCAAAATGGAATTAACAGAACAGGAAAAAGAAAAGAAAAAGATTTTAGATAATATCTTTTATGAAATTGGAAAACAAAAATATGATTACGAGTTAGCTAGTTTATACAAAGACAGAGAGGGCATTACTAAATCCAGGGGGAAGTGGAAATTTTTCAAAGAGATTTGTTTTGATGTTGAAAAACATCTAACAATTTTTAAGCGATTAAACTGCCGAACAATACTTCCTATTGAGATTGTATTAGACTTAGAAGAAAAAGAAAATATTAATAATATTTTAAAGAGATTAGATAAATTAAAATTTTATTATGAATGTTATGATACAGGTAGCAGAGGATATCATATTCACATATTTTTTAATAACGAGATAGAAGAAAGAGACAAAGAAAAATTCATTATAATTTTTGGTGCTGATACTTCAAAGAAAAGCAAAAGAAATGTTATTGCATTAGAGGGATGTCCTCATTTTAAAACCGGAAAAACCAAAACTATTTTTAAAAGTAATGAAGGAATTAATGATTATAATCGATTAACTGAGTTCTTAGAAAATTATGTTCCAGACGAGTATGAAGAAATATTAAAAGACCCCAAATTATTTCAGAGACAAGCTAAAGAGATAGATAAAAAAGTTGAAGGTGAGAAAGAAACAAGAGAAGTAATTTTATTATGTGCGGCAGGAAGATTTGTTTGTAATTGTCAGTTAGCTAGTTATAATTTATTAGTTAATGATAAATCAGGTGCAGGAAAGGATTATGTTACTTCAGCAGTATTAGAGATGATTCCTAAAGATCAATATATCAAGAGAACTAGAATAACTCCAACTGTTTTTACATACTGGCATAATTCTAAAAAAGAAGAAGATTGGACTTGGGATGGAAAAATATTTTATGGAGAAGATATAAGTGATAATGTTATTAATTCAGAAGTGTTTAAAGTTATGTCATCTTCTGGAAGCTCTGCAACTGTTACTATAAAACAAAGAGCTGTTGATATTGAGATTAAAGGAAAGCCTGTGATTATTACGACTTCTGCTTCAACTATTCCAAGTGCTGAAACTATTAGAAGAAATATTATTTTAAATTTAGATGATAGTGAAGATCAAACAAGAGCAATTATGCAGAGAAAATCTAAAGAAGCTATAACTGGAATTAAATTAGAATATGATCCTCTATTAATTGAATCTCAATTATTTTTAAGAAGAATTAATATCAAAATTCCTTATGCAGGAAAGATTGACAAACACTTTCCAGAGAAAAATATTGTTATGAGAACTAACTATCCGAGATTTTTAGATTTTATTAAGGCTTCAACAGCATTACATCAGTATCAGAGAAAAAAAGACAAACAAGGATATTATGAAGCAACAGGACAAGATTATGATATTGCTAGAAATTGTTTTTTAAGAATTATATCAAATAAATATATGTTAAGTTTAACTAAAAATCAAAAGCAGATATTTCAATTTTTTGAAAAAAATCCTAATGAAGAGATAAATGCTAATTCTCTTACAATAATGAGTGAAGTAAATTTAACATTAAAATCAATTATTGAAAATCTTGATAAGTTAGTTGAATTTGGATTATTAGATGTAAGTCAGGGAGAGGACAGGCACGGAAGAGATATTACTCTTTACTCATTATCAAAATCTTATAATCCTATTGAAAAAATTAAATTACCATTATTTAAGGAACTATGATAAAATGTCTAAAGTGAGTAAAACATCTAAAACAAGTAAAGTATGTATAATAAGTATAACATCTATAATAACTAAGGAAAGATGGTTTACTTGTTTTACTTATTATACCAATAAAGTGTATAACACAAATTTCAAATTTTTACAGATTTTAGGAGGAAATTTAATATGAAAGTTGCAATATATGTAAGAGTAAGCACAAATGAACAAACAACTCTTAACCAGGAGTTAGAATTAAAAGATTACTGTGATAGAAATAACTATGAAATATTTAAGATCTATAAAGATGAAGGAGTAAGCGGAGTTAAAACAACACGTCCAGAGCTTGATAATATGCTTCAGGATATGAGAAAGAAATTATTTGAATCTATTATTGTCTGGAAATTTGATAGATTAGGAAGATCAACAGCTCATCTATTACAAGTATTAGAAGAAATGAGAAATAAGAACATAACGTTAATAGCAACATCTCAAAATATTGATACTTCAACGACAATGGGCAAATTTTTCTTTACAATATTAAGCGGATTTGCTGAAATGGAAAGAGAGATGATTAGAGAAAGAATATTATTAGGATTAGATAGAAGAAAGAAGCAAGGAAAGAGTTTAGGACGTCCAAAAGGCTCTAAGGATAAGAAGAGAAGAAGAAAAGGAGGTTATTATCTGAGATACAAAAAGTTAAAAAGCTAAAATTGTATCTGATTATAAATAAAAAATAGGAGATTAAAATGGAAGAAGGTGCTAATCAACTTATATTGGAAGAAAAAGAACTTAAAGAATCTTATAATGATACTCATGAAATTGAAAATAAAATAATATGTGGAGAAACACTAAACATCTTAAAAAAATTGCCAAGTAATTCAGTTCAGATGATTGTTACAAGTCCTTCATATTTTTTAGGAAAAGTTTATGAGAAAGATCATAAATTTGAAGAATATCTAGAAGAACATAAAAAAATAATTGAGGAGTGTAAAAGGGTATTAAAAGATAATGGAGCCATTTTTTGGAATGTAGCTCAAACAATAAGAAATGGAGAAGTTTATCCCTTAGGCCCTTATTTTTACAATATTTTTAAAAATCTAAATTTTTTCCTTAAAAATTGGATAATATGGAAGTTTGAAGGCGGAGAAACACCCAGGTCAAGATTATTTGGAAGGTATGAGAATATCCTATGGTTTGTAAAAAGTGATAAGGATTATATCTTTAATCTAGATCATGTAAGAATTCCATCTAAATGGATAAATGATAAAAGATGCAGACCTGAAGGGAAAAATCCGGAAGATTTTTGGGTTTTTGATGAAAGAAAAAATATTGAAAAATTAGATGATATTAAAAGAAAAATAATTAACCTAAAAAAATTAATATCAGTTAAATCAGAAGATTATGTAAATCAAATTCATATGGATGAACTTTTTCGAGATATTGATAAAGAAGTTAGTTCAATTCTTGATACTGAAGATGAGATATTAAAGCAAAATTTAGAAAATAATATTTGGACTATTAATCGTGTAGTAAATGTTAGTAAATCTCAAAAAATAAAACACCCTATTACAAATGAAACTCATCCTTGTCCGTTTCCAGAGATGATGATAGAGAGAATAATCAAAATGTCTACTAATGAAGAAGATCTTGTTTTAGATATATTTAATGGGAGCGGTACCACTTGTAAGATTGCAAAAAGCCTAAGGAGAAAATGGATGGGAATAGATAAAGAATTGACTTATTGTGAAATTGCTGAAGAAAGAATTAAAGAGGTTAAAATATAATAAGATGAATAAATATCAGAGCATCCTAATTGATTTAAGGAATAGCGATGATAATGAGATTACTAAAAATCTTCAAGATCTAAAAAATAATTATTTAAATTGTTTAGAAGAAGATGGAACATTTTGGATATTAACTAATTTTAAAAGAGAGAAAAATGAAATGTTACCAATCCCTTTTGAAATCTGTAATAAATTTACTAATAATTTTTTAAAAAATATAATCCTTGTTCCCGATTTTAATAATATTAGTGAAGGAATATTTTTTGACAATTGCACTTATTTGATATTATTTTTTTCAAAAAATAAAAAATATTATTTTAATAAAGATCCTATAAGAGAAAAGCACATATGGAAGGATGTTGAGTGGGGAAAAAGAAAAAAGAATTATCATCCCTTAGGTAAAGACCCCGGAAATGTTTGGATAAAAACAGAAGATGATGGAAAAGGAAAAATAACAAATCATATTCTTCTTCCATTTGAAGAAGTAATAGGTAGAATCATAAAATCATCCTCTAAGAATAATGAAGACTTCTTATTAATAAATTTCAAGGAGAATAAATGGAACATAAGATAATTTTTTCAACCTCTGAAGATATGTCTAAGATAAATAATGATTCTGTTAAATTGATGATTACTTCCCCGCCTTATGGAGATTTAAAAAACTATGAAACAGAAGGACAGATAGGATACAAAGAGAGCTATGAAAAATATCTGGATAGATTAAATAAAGTATGGAAAGAAACATTTAGAGTTTTAGTAAATGGAGGCACCTGTATCATCAATATTAACACTCGAACAATAAATGGAAAGGCATTACTTATTCCATATGATTTTATTAAACAATTAACAGAGATAGGTTTTGTTTTTAGGGATATGCATTACTGGCATAAATCTAGTGGGATACCTAGAATAAATAATCTCGGAGACCATTTTGAATATTTTATTATATTTACTAAAGGAGATAATGTGAATATAAATGAAATAAGTTTTTTTGATTATAAAATTGATAACGTAAATATTAAATTAAATATATGGAATATTAATAAAAAATTTGGTAGTGTTGGAAAAAAGTATATGGTACATCCAGCAATTTTCCCTCTTGATTATATTAAAAGAATGATTCAAGTTTTTACGCAACCAAAAGATTTAGTTTTAGATCCTTTTCTTGGATCAGGAACATCATTATTGGCATCAATGTTAACTGATAGAAGCTTTATTGGTTATGAATTAAATAAGGAAGGATATCTTCCAATGATTATTGATAGATTAAATGAATTTAATTTGAGTGAAGACATGGTTAATTTTATATAGCAAGAGATTAAATAGAATATTATGGAAGATTTAAATTTTTTTCATCGACCAGCAGAAATTTTAGCATATTTATCTAGTCGAAAAGAAGATCATAATATAACAAAATTAGCTAAAATATTTCAAGCTTATCAAGGAAATATGGCTAAATGCATAAAAAAATTAGAAAAAATGAAATTAGTTAAAAAAGTACCAGGGAAAAATAAAAGAGAAATTAATATAATATTAACAAAAATGGGCAGAAAGATTGGAGAGGATATTTTAAGGATTAAAGAAAAAATTAAAATTGGTTAAGTCTATTTTATCATAACTTTAGATAAATGATCATGCATTTCAGCATCTATAAATTTTTCCTTAAGTAAAAAATCTAAATGGTTTGAAGATATTTCTTTATTTGCAATCATTTGAATTAAGGTATCATATGAGACTAATCCTTTACTTTTTAAAACGTTAATTAATTCATCCTTATTTTCCCTATTATGTGTGAAAGATTTATGACATTCAATACACAAGTAAGCATAATTAAATGGAGATTCTGGGCCCAAAATACGCTTTGGGATTATATGGTGACACTCAGGCTCTCCTTTAGCAAAAGTTTTATTACAAGTATCGCATTTATTCCTTTCTAAATCACTTCTAATTCTTTCCATAAATAAACCATATTTTATACGATACCAAAAAACTATTCTCATTGCACGATTCCACCTTTTTGTTGAAGGCTCAGTTTTTTTGATAAAATCATCTAATTCTTCAAGATTTATTTTTACTGCGCTAATAAGTTTTGAAAGTTCGATTTTGTCCACTATATGTAAAAATCCTTGCAAATGTAAGAAATCTAAATGCAATTTTTGTATTAATCCTTCATTAATCATTTTTTCTACGTGAGCTCTGTTGAATATACCATTCAATTTTAGTTTTAATATTGCATCTTTTTTTTCATTACTTCTGGTCCTATGAGTAAACATTTTATGACATTTTTTACATAAATATGCATAATTATAATTAATATCAGGACCATATATTTCAAAAGGAATTATATGGTGACACTCAGGCTCTCCTTTAGTAAATCTAGCCTGACAAACATCGCAATTATTAACTTTATAATTTGGAAGATATTCTCCCATGATGATCTTTTTATTAATCCTTTCTTTAGCAACTAATAACATCATAGCAGTTTTACGTTTTCTTTCGTGACGCCCACCCCTAAGAACATATCTTAAATCATTTTCTTCTTTTCTTAATTTCTGTTTAATTACAGAATAGCTATTGTTTTTTAATTGATTTTCTAACCAAACTTCTATTTCTTCTTTATTTATCTCTTCATTCTTAGATTTTAAAGTATCAAAAACTTCAATTATCTTTTCTTTATCTTCCTTATTAGAGATAATCTTTAATAATTTTTTAAGAACTTCAATTAAATCATTTTTTTCTAAACCTATGATATCCTGAAGTTCTTGTGATAGAAACAAATCTTCTTCCAAAATTTCTTCTCCTTCCATTATTTTTTGAGAATTGTCTAAAAAAATAATCAAACAATGGCTGATTAACAATAATTCATAATCCACATAAGAAATATATCTCTTCCAGATATTTAGTGTAGTACCATAAAAATCACTTAGATTATCTCCATATTTGTGAAGGAATTCTTCTCTTATTTTTTTTAATTTTTTCCTATATTCTTCTGACAAATTTTCATCTGAAGAAATTTCATCAATTAATTTCAATGAATTATAATTAGACATTCTTTCATAATCTTCTTTGTATTTATTCCCAATCCAGCCTTTTAAATTAAAAAGCATTTTTGCAAAAATTTCAAAAATCTCTGGATTGTTTATTGTAACCTTTTTATTTTCATATTTTAACATATTATTATAATATGATTTATCAGAAGTAAATTGGTATTCATAAATTCCGTAAATGAAATTTGATAGTTCTTTTAAAAAGTCTTCAGAACTTTGTTTTTTGATTTGCATTGAAAATTCTCTTGTTTTTGGTCTAGCATCAAATATTTTTTTTATTTTTTCTTTTTCATCATTTGATAATTTTCTAAAGGAGATTATTTTATTAACTACCTCATCTAAATCAAAAGGGGCTTCCCTACAAATAAAATACTTGTAGTCTTCGAATGATAAATATCCTTCATTAGAGTCTTTATTAAATAAATCATACATAACGCTAATTAGTGCTAGGTAAGGGTTAGTAGAAAAATCCTCAAAATCTTCTTTAGTTTTATATTTATTTATGGGGTCATCAGATCTAATAACCCGTGTATAGGGGTTGCTATATCTTAATTTTATTTTTTGATGTTCCCAAATAGACATAATAAGTTTAGAATCTGCTGAACAAATAAGTTTTGCTACTTCATTTAGTTCATAACCATCTTCCATAGGGGGGAGTATACCTCTATAAGATAATAGTTGTCTATAATTCCTAATTTCCGCGTGAAAATCTGAAAAAATTGTTTTTGTTGAATCATTTACAGAACGCACAGTCTTATCCTCTACTTCTTTCTTTTTT
>Ga0265596_1001726_pt1 | contig 10024 bp, 5 predicted proteins | sample saktaG_FD_190143 | JGI IMG/M metagenome (GOLD analysis project Ga0265596, IMG submission 190143) | Saline water microbial communities from Sakinaw Lake, British Columbia, Canada - sak_2013_06_06_60m | ecosystem: Environmental > Aquatic > Non-marine Saline and Alkaline > Saline ...
CTTCTCGGTGGAGAAATGAGCGGGCATATGTTCTTTGCAGATAAGTATTTCGGTTATGATGACGCGATCTATGCTGGCGGCAGACTGCTGGAAATACTCTCCCGGACTGACAAACATCTCAGCGAACTACTCTCTGATGTACCTCCCGTTTATAACACTCCGGAAATCAGGATCGATTGTCCGGACGAAAAGAAATTCGAGGTCGTCGAACATGTGAAAAGCTATTTTGAAAAAAAGAAATGCAATATAAATGATATTGACGGAATGCGAATTACTTTTGAAGACGGATGGGCATTGGTGCGTGCTTCGAATACTCAGCCGGTACTGGTACTCAGGTTTGAAAGTACTACGGAACAGCGCCTCGCAGAGATCAAGGATATGATCATGAGAAAAGTCGAGGAGTTTATCAAAGCAGCTTCCTGATATCATGAGCTCCTCCAGTAAGATATCCGTTTCTGATTTGCTTTCCCCGGAAGCTATTATCCTCAATATTACTGAATCCTCCAAAGCTCGGCTTCTACAATTCTTATGTACTCGAATGTCGAAAGTGTACCCGGATATTGATCAGAAACAATTTTTCAGAGATATTATACAAAGAGAGAATGATCTGTCCACAGGCATCGGAAATCATATTGCGATTCCTCATGCAATTTCAGAAAATGCAAAAAAACTTCATATGCTCTTTGCGACACACGCAGGTATTGAATATAACTCTCTCGATGGAAAACCGGTACATATCATTTTTATGCTCGCAATACCACCAAATATAAATCAACTCTACTCGTCATTTCTTATGCAGGTCTCTACACTTATGAGAATACGCAAACTAAGAGATGCATTTATAAAAGTAAAAACACCCGAAGAAATCATTAAACTTTTCAAAAAATATGAGAATATGAAATCATGAAAAAAATAATCTGCCTTCTCATTTTATTAAGTATTTCTGTAGTTCTTATCGCAGAAACTGAATCCATGACCCTTCATTTTACAAAGGAAGACTTTACGTTTGCAAAGCAAAATAATTATGATGTGATCAATCCTCCGCAGAATAATAATTATGTATTTACTTCGGGATTAGGCGAACCGCAGCTCTCTCTAAAAATCATCACACTCTCGATTCCTTTTGATAAAGAGATAAGTGAAGTTAAGATAATTCACAAAGAAGTACACGCACTAAAAGATGAATTCTTGCTGTATCCGGTGCAAAAACCAAAAACGCTGTCAGATGAATCCCCAATGGAGTTTATTGATGCTGATCCTTCCATCTATGGGAAATCAGCAATATTTCCTGACCGTATAGTACAAATCTCAAGATCGGGTTTTCTTTCCGGGTATCATCTCGGATCTATTTTGGTGAGTCCTTTTCAATACGATCCTTTAAATAACGAGTTGGTTTTTATAGATGAACTCGAATTAGAAATATTGTATTCTGAGAGCAAAACATCCGGCATCGAAATTTCGCAAAGAAGTCAGGCATCTCAGACCTTTCTCGCAGACCAAGTAGCAAAGATTATTTATAATAAAAATGATATTCATAATCCTCATACTGTTCTTAAAGAACTAAAGGACGATATTTATGAATATGTGATAATTACAACGGATAATTTTGAAGCAGAATTCCAACCACTTGCAGATTGGAAAACGCAAAAAGGAATTCGTACACTAATTGTTTCTACTACAGATATTTTTAGTAATTATGATGGAGTTGATAACGCAGAAAAGGTAAGGAATTTCATAAAGGATTACTATCAAAACCATGGCACGTTGTGGATTCTTCTTGGCGGAGATACGAATTTTATCCCATATAGAGTAGCGTTTGCTTTTGATTGTGAATATAGTTCGTATTCGGATAATTTCCTTCCTTGTGATCTTTATTTTTCAGATCTTGACGGCACATGGAATGATAACGGCAATCTGATTTATGGCGAACTTGAAGACAATATAGATATGTATCCTGACGTGTTCGTTGGTCGGGCATCTGTAGAAAATATCGCGGAAGTTACCGCATTTGTTGATAAGATTCTCACCTATGAAAAAAATCCACCTACTGATTATCAAACAGATATGATGTTCCTTGCTCAGGTTTTATGGAATGATCCGTACACCGATTCCGGGGTAAGTAAAAATTTTATTGATGAAGCATACGTGCCATTTCAGTTTGATCCAATAACAAAGTTATATCAATCACTTGGAAATACATCACTTGATATTGTCATAGACAGTCTTAATGCAGGAAAGCATATTGTAAATCATTGTGGTCACGCATGGTATGGATCGATGTCACTCGGTAACGGTTCACTTCATAATAGTAATATGGATAATCTAACAAATGCGCCTGCATTCTCGATATGGTACACGATCGGGTGCTGGCCGGCTGCTTTTGATTATAATTGCATTGCTGAACATTGGATAAATAATGCAAATGGTGGAGGGGTAGCTTTCATAGGAAATTCACGTTATGGATGGGGAAGCCCGGGCAATCCGCTTTATGGGTATTCAGACACCTTTGACCAGGAGTTTTTCAAACAACTTTTTCAGGATGAAATACATAATATTGGTATGACCATGGCATTGGCAAAATCTGTATATGTGCCTTATTCGAGGAATGAGAATGTTTTCCGCTGGTGTGAATATGAGATAAACCTTCTTGGCGAGCCGGAGATGCAGATCTGGACTGATCTTCCGCAGAATTTATTCGTTGTGCATCCCGATAGTATTGCAATTGGGAATTGTGATGTGCTGGTCGTAGTAAGTGATGGAACTAATCCTCTGAAAAATGCGCGTGTCTGCATGATGCAAGGTGACGAAATATATCAAGTAGCTTATACTGATATGCAGGGAATGGCTTATTTCTCGGTATCCACAGGCAATGTAATCGAAGATATTCTTCTGACTGTAACTGCAGAGAATTTTTTACCCTACCAGAGCACCATGAATGTCATTGCAGATATTCCGTATGTTATGATCGATTCATATACAACAAATAATTCGGTACACGGATATGTGATACCCGGAACTAATGTAAGCGTGGATGCAGGATTTCATAATTTTGGGCAGATGCCTGCGCAGGATGTTGCTATTCTTCTCACAAACACAAGTAATTTTATCACGCTCATAGACAGCACTCACTATATTTCATACCTTGATCCGAAAACAGGTATCTTTGAAGATAATGTCTTTTCCTTTGTTGTGTCATCGGATGTAGAAAATGGAGAAGTGATTCCCATTCATTATACTATTACAGATAATGCGGATGGTTTGTGGGAAGGTACGATTTCAGTAACAGGCGCAACGCCGATATTTGAATATATTTATCATCAGGTGGATGATTCATTGAATGGAAATGGAAACGGCATTCCCGAACCGGGTGAAGAGATTGATATCGAGCTTATCGTGAAAAACACAGGTCTGTCAAACTCATTCGATACTCAACTTACTCTTTCTTCGAATAGCACATGTGTTAATATTCCATATTGCGTCTGGGATGTTGGAGATGTACCAGCAGGACATTGTACAGAATGCACAGTCACCTTAATGATCAGCAGCTCATGCATTCCGCCTGAATTCGTAGATATAGAACTTGCCTTTATAGATAGTCTAGGATTTACATGTGTCGATACATTCAACCTTACAATCGGTGAGACTGGATTTTCAGATGACGTGGAATCCGGGGACGATAAATGGATTCATTGGGGAACCGAAGATCTATGGCATCTTACTGATCGAAAATCAGTATCCGGAGATCATAGCTGGTACTGTGGAATTGAGGATTCAATATATTATCCTGATGATGTGAACGAAGTCCTCGAATCAATTCCGTTTACTATCGGGACAAATCCCGCACTTACTTTTTGGAGTTGGTATGAATTCACAAACTACGGTGTAGATGGTTATTATGTTGAGATATATAACGGCATCGAATGGATCGTTCTCGACTTTATCGGAAGCGGAGGAGCGCTTCCTGTGCTCACCACAAAAAATGGCTGGCTGAAATATGAATATGATCTTTCAGTCATTTCTCCCGGGACTGAGTCTCAAATCCGTTTCCAGTTCGTCAGCGACGATGAGGACGTGGCAGAAGGTGTCTATATTGATGACGTTACAGTATTTACCGATGACTGTCCTATTTATGTAGATTTCCTTGCAGACACCTTTTATGGTGAAGAGCCGGTGAATGTTCAGTTTTCGGATCTCAGCTATGCAGAAACAGGACCGATCACAAGCTGGGATTGGGATTTTGGAGACGGAATTTATTCAAATGAAATGAATCCTCAGCATATCTATAGCGAGGATGGACTATATACAGTCACATTGCAGGTCGCAGATCAGTTTGGCATCACCTCAACAGAAAAAAAAGCAGACTATCTTCATATCCTGCCTGACACAACAAAAACAGTGTATGTAAATCCTGACGGTACAGGTGATTTCACGAACATTTCGGAAGCACTTGATGTGATGAACGCAGGGGACAGTCTTATCATCGCAGATGGCGTATATGAAGGAACAATGAATACTGGTCTTGCTATCCCGAAAGATAATATCACGATCAGTTCTGAGAATGGTTATGAAAATTGTGTCATAGATGGGAATGAGCTTTATCCTGCTTTTATGTGCGGATTTAAGGATGGTATTACGTTTGCGGGTATTACATTTTCACACTGTTATCATAACGGGTATGGAGGAGCGATAAGCACAAATGGTTCAGTAACATTTATCAATTGCTCTTTTGAGGAATGCTCTTCAGAATATGATGGCGGTGCGATCTGGGCTGTTGGCGGAACTTATTTAGAGGTCAAGGATTGTCTTTTTGAAAATTGTGATGCAGATGAAGGCGGTGCAGCGTATATCGAACTTATTGAGCAGGTCAATCTTCATAATACGGAATTTTCCTCATGCCAGAGCAATGAATTTTCGGGTGGCGCACTGCTGTTGAATGTCATCAATACTGTTGATATGCAAAATTGCAGTTTTTATGATTGTGTTGCGTTCACTGCAGGTGATGGAGGTGGAGTTTCTGCAGCAGATGTGTTCTCAATGCAGATCAAATATTCGGATTTCAATGAATGCCAGGCAGCAGTGAGCGGTGGGGGAATGTACACAGATGGCTGTCAGGATGTATTTATTGATTCCTGCTATTTTATGTACAATCAAGCCGGGAGTGGCGGTGCACTCAAAATGATTGATTCATATGTGGACATCACACATTGCGAGATTGGATTCAATGAAGCAACTGTGGGCTCCGGCTTCTATATAGGAAATAACTCTTTGATCATGATTGATAATAGTCTTTTTTATGAAAATTCATGCATGGATACGAATTCCAAGGGTGGCGCTCTTTATGTGAACGATGGCGTTGCAGCAGTTATCAATTCAACAATATCGGATAATATCGTAAACACGCAGGGTGGTGGGATCAGCCATCTCGGTTCACATCAGATGTCAATTTACAATACCATACTCTGGAATAATTGTCCGACCGATATCTGGGCTGTTGATTCCACAAAAATAAATATCGCATATTCAGATGTAACAGAGCCATGGAGTGGTCAGGGAAATATTTCTGCGGATCCGCTGTTTGTGGATGTGTCAACACAGAATTATCATTTTGATGAACTCTCGCCTTGCATTGATGTGGGGAGGAATAATTATGTGCAGGTGGAAACCGATCTTGATGCGCATGTGCGTATCTGGGATGGTTCCGGAATCGGAGAAGCTATCGTGGATATGGGATGCTATGAATACGGTGCGCCGATCTATGCAATCGATGATGAAATTCCTGAAGAAAATATTGCGTCACTTATTAAGAATTTTCCAAATCCCTTTGCACATGAAACACAGATAAAGTTCTACATTCCAACTCTTCAAGAATGTGTGATTGAAATTTATAATATTAAAGGACAGAAGGTAAAAACTCTTGTGAGAGAGGATATGCAGGCAGGTTTTCATTCAGCGAGATGGGATGGGACGGACAGCCAAAGTAGAGAAGTGGCTAACGGAATATATTTCTATGTATTGAAAACAGGTGAACAGAAAGCAGTAAAGAAACTGGTTTATATAAAATAATGGAAACACGACGCTCCTTTTTGAATTGAGTCGGGGGTGGTACAAATTATTTGTAACGCAAGATTCCAATCTTGCGACATTGAAAACTCAACATTGGAATGTTGAGCTACTTATTCTAAAATTTGAAAAATGCATTCTTTCCGAGTCGTTCCCTTAATGACCGACTCGTGATTTGAATAATTATATTTGTAGGGGCTGAACATGTTCAGCCCTTTTTTTATATAAATGCAAAATATCAACTTATTCTAAATAAACTCCAACACCAACAATAAGCACATCACCATCAACCTCGATCTGTCTTATATATGATGATTTTGCTGAAGGTTTATCTTCACCAGGTTTATTCCACCAATAATCAATCCATCCAGAGCCATCTTCCATAGCGACTTCAAGCATCTCTCTGATAAAATATTTTCCTTCCACGTCTTGTGCATCATAAAGATTTGTTCCTTCAATTTCCGGATGTACGAGGAGTGTTCCTTCAGCATCGAGGACAAACACGTAATTGTTATTGAAGATAAATTCGGAAGTCGGATCTCTTAAAACTTCAAAAGCTGTTATTCCTTCTCCTTCAATCATATCAGCAGCTTCGTTCACTTGATCCACAACAAAAGCCCGTTCCATTTTCATATTGTAAAGTCCGCAGCCGGTTATATATTTCTTTCCGGATGGAGTAATTGCAGATCGTACATAAGTGGATTTCCATGTAGGTTCGTCCTGACCTGGAATATTCCATAAATAATGCGACCAGCCGCTGCTGTCATCGCTGGCTACTTCGATTATGAACCATTTGATAAAGGGTTTTCCATTTACATCGGTCAGCTCCATTACATTTGTGCCAACGAGAGCAGTACTGGCATGAGCATATACCATTCCTTCGGGATCGATTACAAAAATATACTTATCACCATGACGCCACTTGGAATCCTGCACTGCAAATTCAGCAAAGGCATCTTCTCCTTTTTCTTCGATCAATGCAGCGGCATCATTTACGAGTTCTACCAGTTGTTCTGTTTCTTTATACTGATATTCTGCATCTTGAGCATACAAAGTTGTACTCAAAATGAGGATACTCATTAAAATACAAAATGATCCTGTAAACTGAGTGAAGTTCTTTTGTTTTTTCATTTTAGCTCCTGGCTTTATATTTAGATAATTCTCAGAAAATTTAGGAATTTATCAAATTTTCAGTCAATATTTATATTTTTTACTATCTTCGATTGTCTTAAAATGATATTTACGTTACGATAGATTCAATGGAAACCTTGTGACTCAAAACACGACTCAGCTTGCAAAGATGAGTCAGTGTGGAAAATTCCATTTATCTCTCTGTTTTCTCTGTTTTCTCTGTGGTTCAATGTTTTATACAGATTATCGTTTCCCTTGATATTTATCTTGACGCCAAAAGTGCAGAATAATTCGTTTACGGATAATTCAAATTCTCTTATGAAAATATCAGGAGGTCTGATGATAGAAATCCTTGACCTGAAAAAGGTCTTTGAAAACAAAAAAAAAGGAACGGTATCCTACAAAGAAGCACTCAAGGGCATCAGCTTTATGTGCAAACCGGGTGAGATTTTCGGTCTACTCGGTCCAAATGGCGCAGGAAAAACAACAGCACTTCGATGTATTTCAACGTTGATCAAACCGACAAACGGCAGCATTACGGTCAACGGTTATGACGTTATAAAAGATGACAGGAAGGTGCGCTCTATAATTGGCTTCCTTACCAGTGATATGAAGCTGGATGGCTTTTTCACGCCGGATTACATGATGGACTATTTTGGTCGCTTGAATAAGATGGCTCCCGAAGCAGTTGCAGAACGAAAAGAGAAACTTATCAAAGAACTTCACATGGAGGAGTTCAGGCATAAGAAGATCGATAAGCTTTCAAGTGGTATGAAGCAGAAAACAGCGATTGCGATCAGTCTTGTTCACAACCCGGATGTGATAATCTTTGATGAACCTACCAACGGACTGGATGTTGTCACTGCAAAGAATGTGACCGATTTCCTGAAGAAATATGCGAAAGAGGGGAAGACTGTGCTCATATCCACGCATATTATGGGTGTTGCAGAGCAGATCTGCGATAAGATCGGAATTCTGATAGAAGGACTGATAAAAGAATTAGGAACTCTCGATGAGATAGTGAAAAGGAACGAAACGGACAATCTTGAAGATGTATTCTTCAAATATCTGGAGGTGCAGGATGTTTAGTGATGCCTATATCATAATGAAAAAAGAGTTAAAGCGCCTTTTCACTGATAGACGAACTGTCTTCTTCATGGTCGTACTTCCGCTTATTATGCTTCCGGTTATGTATACTGTAATGGGAAAGATAAGTCAATCCAGATCAGCCGATATACGTTCCTATCACGGGACTGTATTTGTTGCTCCCGAAATGCAGAAAGAGTCACCAATCTACGAAGAATTCATCTCAATTATTAATAGTCAAATGAATGTGACGATCAATGAAATACCTGAAGCATACATCCCGACTGCGAAGGAACTTATCACCGAAAAGGAAGCTCAGTTATTGATCACTTTCCCGGAAAATATTGATCTTGCATTTGATGCGATACAGCCCTTTGATATACATGTTTTTTATAATGGAGCATCAGATTATTCAAGCTATTTTTACAGACGAACTCATGATGCGATCAGTTCATTGGCTGACACATTGATCGTTTTTAGATTGGAGTCACTTGATATACCAACTGACATTCTTACACCCGTCACAACAAACCGTACGATCAGCCCGGAGCTGGTGAATCTCGCAAAAAAGGGGAGCGAGGTCGGCAAAGCATTCGGTATGCTTCTTCCATTCATCATCATACTCTATCTCTTTGTGAGTTCCATGCAGGTGGGTATTGATACAGTTTCCGGTGAGAAAGAACGCGGTACTCTGGCTATCTTGCTTGTGAACCAGGTTGATAGGGCTTCAATAATACTTGGAAAGCTCCTGGCGGTTGTGTGTGCATCCTTTGCAAGCGCGATCAGTTCTGTGGTAGGTCTGATGATCGCAGGGAGATATTTTCTTAAAGACCTATTCCGTTCCACTGCAGAAATGTCCGACTTTATATTAGGTGCAAATCAAATAATTCAGCTTGCAGTTCTACTCATTCCAGTTGCGATTCTGCTCGTATCATTAGTGCTTATCTGCGCAACCTATGCCCGTAATTCAAAAGAAGCAGCAGGTCTCGTCATGCCGCTTTATATGGTCGTTTTGATCTTGAGTATCGGAACAAGCTCCATGGGAGAAACTGTTCCCACATGGATGCATTATACTCCGATAATTAATACTGTGATCGGACTCAAATCAATATTCATCAAATCATCGACCTGGGGAAATGTTATTATTGCAGCTGCGTCAAGTCTTATTTTTGCAGGAATACTCATCTATTTCATGCTCAAGATGTTCAAAAGCGAAAAGATATTATTTAGAATTTAAGGAGTTTTCATGATTGAAAAAGATATATCAAAATATAAAAAATTGTTTTCAGAATATACCGAACTGCGTATTCAGGAAAATCGAACCTGTGCCATTTCAGTAGTGAACGGCGATATAATGGGGAATAATAGAAGCTCGGAAAGCGGAGTGTCCGCACGGGTATATAAGAAAGGCGTGTGGGGTTTTTCATCCAATCCTACCATCGCTGATGAAACGGTCAGCACTGTCATCAAAGCTGCCACGGAGAATGCGCTGTATCTCAATGACAGAGAACGAAAAGACAAACCACCTCTTCCTGCCTCCATCGGTACTGCAGAAAAAGATTTTATCACTGATAAAAAGAGGAAAACTCAGAAGGAGATGATCGATTTCCTTAAAGAAGTCGATGCATATATTGGAAAAACATACACAGATCTCACTTCGAGAACAAGTGTGTACCGCTGCCTTGAAATGGAAAAAGCACTCCTCACTTCGGATGGTTCTCAGTCATATTCCATGATCCCGAGATCT
>Ga0265596_1001735_pt1 | contig 10004 bp, 6 predicted proteins | sample saktaG_FD_190143 | JGI IMG/M metagenome (GOLD analysis project Ga0265596, IMG submission 190143) | Saline water microbial communities from Sakinaw Lake, British Columbia, Canada - sak_2013_06_06_60m | ecosystem: Environmental > Aquatic > Non-marine Saline and Alkaline > Saline ...
TCAACGGCGTTGGCGTGGGGGAATGTCGCCCGCACGTCTTGAAGGCAAGCCCACTGGGCCTTCTTCGCCAGCTTGTGCCAATACAGCAAGCCGTTTTCGGCTTGCGGATTCCCTTGCCAGTGCGCCGCCAGGGTCGCTCGCTTGATGATCTTCATGTCATCGCCTGTCTATATTATGTATACACCATTTGTCGGCGCAAGACAAGGCGAATCTTTAGGATTCCGCGGGCGGGCCTGTAGCCTTGTTTCAATCCTCCTCATTGACAGCGTGGCCGTCCCCGCATATACTGCCTGCCCTGTTTTCCGGTTTTTCTGGTGCGGATTGCAGGGTTGTTAAATCGTTGTGTGGCCCGGCCTTTGCTTATTCCCCCACACCGGCTATCCCCGCAACGGTTTTCCGAACGGTTTTTCCCAACAGGTTCAGATGGAGAGTATCGCAATGGCAAAGAAGAGTAAGTACGTGTATTTCTTCGGCGGCGGCAAGGCAGAGGGCAACGGTTCGATGAAGCAGCTTCTGGGCGGCAAGGGCGCGAACCTGGCCGAGATGAGTTCGCTGGGCCTGCCCGTGCCCCCCGGCTTCACTATCACCACCGAGACTTGCGACGCGTTCTACAAGCTCGGGCGGAAGTACCCGACGGAGTTGGCCGGGCAGATCGACGCGAACATCGCCAAGCTCGAGAAGCTCACCGGCAAGACGTTCGGCCGGGGGCCCAAGCCGCTTCTGGTCTCGGTTCGCAGCGGCGCCGCGGCCTCGATGCCGGGCATGATGGACACTGTTCTGAACCTGGGCCTCAACGACGAGACGCTGCCGGCGATGATCGCGCTTACCGGCAACGAACGGTTCGTCTGGGACGCGTACCGGCGTTTCATGCAGATGTTCGGCGACGTGGTGCTCGACATGGAGCACCATCATTTCGAGGAAGTACTCCAGTCGGTCAAGGACGCCCGCGGCGTGAAACTTGACACCGATCTGGATGTCAAGGGCCTCAAGGCGGTCGTCGCCGGCTATAAGAAGGTCTACGAGCAGGACGGCAAGGCCTTCCCCCAGGACGCCCGCAAGCAGCTCCAGGGGTCCATCGACGCGGTCTTCGGCTCGTGGAACAACCCTCGCGCGGTCAAGTACCGCCAGTTGAACGACATTCGCGGCCTGCTCGGCACGGCCGTGAACGTTCAGGCGATGGTCTTCGGCAACATGGGCGACACTTCCGGCACGGGCGTGGCGTTCACCCGCGACGCCTCGACGGGCAAGAACATATTCTACGGCGAGTATCTGATGAACGCCCAGGGCGAGGACGTTGTGGCCGGCATCCGCACGCCCCAGCCGATAGCCACCCTGGCCAAGGTTGACAAGAAGTCCTACAAAGAGCTCGTCGCGATCCGCAAGAAGCTTGAGAACCACTACCGCGACATGCAGGACCTCGAGTTCACCATCGAGCAGGGCAAGCTGTACATGCTCCAGACGCGCACGGGCAAGCGCACGGCGGCCGCGGCGGTCAGGATCGCCGTGGACATGGTCAAGGAAGGGCTCATCACGGAGAAGGAAGCCGTTCTTCGCGTCGATCCCAAGGCTCTGGACCAGCTTCTTCACCCGACGTTCGACCCCAAGAGCGAGAAGGTGGCTGACCAGATCGCCAAGGGCCTGCCGGCCAGTCCCGGCGCGGCCAGCGGCACGATCGTCTTCAGCGCGGAGTCGGCAGAGCTTGCGGCCGACCTCGGCAAGGCGGTCATTCTGTGCCGCATCGAGACCAGCCCGGAGGATATCGGCGGGATGAACGCCGCCAAGGGCATTCTGACCAGTCGGGGCGGCATGACGAGCCACGCGGCGGTCGTCGCCCGCGGCATGGGCAAGTGCTGCGTGGCGGGCTGCGACGGCGTGGTGATGAACTACGCCGCCAAGACCCTCACGGCCGGCGGCAAGACGCTCAGCGAAGGCGACTGGATCAGCCTCAACGGCTCGACCGGCGCCGTTTACGCCGGCAAGGTTGACACCGTCGACGCCGGGTTGACCGGCCCGTTCGGCACGATCATGGCCCTGGCGGACAAGTACCGCACACTGGGCGTCCGCACGAACGCCGACACGCCGCATGACGCGGCGGTGGCTGTCAAGTTCGGGGCCGAGGGCATCGGCCTGTGCCGCACCGAGCACATGTTCTTCGAGGGCGAGCGAATCGTCTCGATGCGTAAGATGATCCTCGCCGAGAGCGCCGAGGACAGGGTCAAGGCCCTCAAGGAGCTGCTGCCGCTTCAGCGTGAAGACTTCATCGGGATTTTCAAGGCCCTCAAGGGCCGGCCCGCGACCATTCGCTTCCTGGACCCGCCGCTGCACGAGTTTGTCCCGCACGACGAGGCCGGTCAGAAGGAGATGGCCGAGGCCATGGGCGTTTCGCCCCAGCGGATCGCCGAGTTGGTAAACACGCTGCACGAGTTCAACCCGATGCTCGGCCATCGCGGATGCAGGCTTGGCATCTCCTACCCGGGAATCACCGCGATGCAGGCTCGGGCCGTAATCGAGGCCGCCTACGCTGTCAAGGGTTCCAAGGCCGAGATCATGATCCCGCTGGTGGGCAACGTGAAAGAGTTCACCCACCAGAAGAAGATCGTGCTGGACGTCTTCGAGCAGGTCAAAGCCGAGAATAAGGGCAAGACCCCGCCGGCGATCAAGATCGGCACGATGATCGAGGTACCGCGCGGCGCGCTGACCGCCGATGAGATCGCCGCCGAGGCGGAGTTCTTCTCGTTCGGCACCAACGACCTGACGCAGATGGGCTGCGGCTTCAGCCGCGACGACGCGGCCAGGTTCCTCAAGCAGTACGTCGAGTTGGGCATCTACGAGTACGACCCGTTCCAGGTCCTGGACCGCGGCGGCGTCGGCAAGCTCGTCGAGATCGCCGTCGAGAAGGGCCGGTCGGTCCGCAAGGACCTCAAGCTCGGCATCTGCGGGGAGCACGGCGGCGACCCGAGCAGCATCGAGTTCTGCCACATCACCGGGCTCGACTACGTCTCCTGCTCGCCCTACCGCGTGCCGGTAGCGCGACTGGCTGCCGCCCAGGCCGCCATCAGGAACGCACCCGCAAAGAAGCCCGCAAAGAAGGTGAAGAAGGCCCCTAAGAAGGCGAAGAAGTAGCGAAAATGGGGACTGGCTCCGGAGTCCCGGCGCGCCGGGACTTCTCGCCGCGCAGGTGTGCGACCCGAACGCAGAGGTCGTGGAGAGAAGAAGAAACAAAAGCTGCTCTAATGCTTCTTTTCTCTTTGTTTTTCCTCTGCGACCTCCGCGCCCTCTGCGATGAGAATCTCTTCTGGCGGGCGGCATGGCCGGCGGCTACAATGGGTGAAGTCGTCGTGTTGACCTGAACTTATACCGGCGCCTCGCTTTAGACGGTTCATTGGGTTCGAGGCGCCCTGGCGGACTTCAAGGATGTTCATACCGATTCGCACCGAGTACCGGATGGCGCACCGGCCGTGGGTGAATTATGCCCTGGTCGCTATCAACGTGCTCGTCTACATCGTGGGGTTCAACGGCTACAACAAGGCGATCATCCCCTGGATGCTCGATGCGGACAGTCCCCGGCTGGTGCAGTTTTTCAGCTCGGCGTTCCTGCACGCCGATTTCATGCACATCGCCGGCAACATGCTGTTCTTGTGGGTTTTTGGCGGGCCTCTCAACGACCGGCTCGGGCACGTGGCGTACCTGGCGTTCTACCTGGCCGGCGGGGTTTTGTCGGCCCTCGGCTACATCCTGCTGGGCGGGAGCGGGCGGTTGCTTGGGGCGTCGGGCGCCATAAGCGCGGTCACCGGGGCTTACCTGGTGCTGCTGCCACAGGTCCGCCTGACCGTGCTGATGATCCTGTACTTCATCACGACATTCCAGATGTCGAGCCTGTACTTCGTGGGCTTCCAGTTCCTCTTCAACGTCCTGATGACGGCCACGGGAACTGGTGGCAACGTGGCTGTGGCGGCGCACTCGACCGGGTACGTTTTTGGTATTGCGGTGGGCTTCTTGCTGCTGGGGCTCAAGCTCATTCCTCGCGACCAGATGGACCTGCTGAGCATGTTCACCCACGCCAGGCGCCGTGGGCGGTACAAGCGGATGGTCTCGCAGGGCTTCAAGCCCTTCCAGGCCGATGGGCCGGCCAGACCGCAGTTCGAGGCTTCCAGGTACGGGCGATGGGTCGAGGCCAAGAGCGTCCGCTCCGAGCCGTCGGATACCCAGCAGGCTCGCGAGATCGAGCTTCGCCAGGAAATTGCCGCCGCCTGCACGCGACACGACCTGCCCGTCGCAGCCGAAAAGTACCTCCAACTCGTACAAATCGCCGAGGACACCGTCCTGGCTCGCCAGGCGCAGCTCGACGTGGCAAACCAGTTGATGGCGAGGGAACAGTACCCAGCCGCCGCCGACGCCTACGAGCGATTCTTGCGGCATTACGGCAACTATGAGCACACGAGCGACATTCATCTTATGGTTGGGCTGATATACGGGCGATACCTGCATCAGTACGACCGGGCTGAGTATTACCTCAGCCAGGCCGTAGCGCGGCTGGGCGACGAGCGAAAGGCAGCCATGGCGCAGGTGGAGCTCGACGCGGTCCGGCAGAAACGAAGCCAGTAGGCCGCCGGCCTGACCATTGGAGAAGAAAAGGAATCTCAACCGATGCCGACAACCATGCCAGGAGCACTTCAGCCGCTTGCGGACCTTATCAACCGCATTATCAACGGCCTGATCGCACAAGGAACCACGGTAATGGTCCTGGTAGCCGTCGGCGTCAGCCTGGTTGGCGTGGCAATGCTGCTTTGGGGGCGGGTCCTCCACCGGGCCGTGCTCGTGCTCATCGCGTTTCCGATGGGGATGGGCCTTGGCGCGATACTGGCCGAGCGACTTGGGCTCAACGTCTGGCTGGGAGTCTTCGCGGTGGCTGTGACGCTGACGATCCTGGTCATAGTGCTTGCCCGAGTTGTCTGGGCGCTGCTGGCGGGGCTCTGGCTGGCGGTTTTCGCGACCGTGCTTACAGGCTGGCTCGTGCTGGGCGACCTTACGCCGGCAACCCAGCCGGGATGGAATCCGACAATGGAGTCACTGGCCCGGTCGGCCTGGGCAGTGGGCAGTCTGCAGATCACCGCCGCGGGCGTCGGCGCGGGCGTCGCCGGGCTGATCCTGGGCCTCTTCCTGCCGCGAGCTACGGTGATTGCCGTCACGTCGATGCTGGGTGCGAGCCTCCTGTCCGACGCGGCCCTTAAACTAACCGGCATGGCGGCGCCAGGCGCGCTGGCCCGCATGCAAGCCAGTCCGCTGCTGACGGCGGGCATCTTCGCCGGCGTGGTGCTGCTGGGAATCCTTTACCAGTCGATCCGCGAGGTCCGCGCCAAGCGCGCCGAGGCCAAGGCCCAGGCCGACGCCGACGACGCCCCAAAGGACATCCGCAAGGCCCCAAAGCCGGCGAGGGGCTGAAGCCCCGAATGCCAAATGTTCAATGCCCGATTCCTCACCGGTAATTGAAGCCAGGCACCACGGCACCACCACATTGAGCGTTGGACCTTTAACATTAAGCATTGAGTCCCGGCGCGCCGGGAAGCATTGAGCATTGAACATTATCCCTGATTTTTGCCGATTAAAACCGGCACCGTTTGCCGACATTCAGATGTACGGACACAGCAACTTTGTCAGGATTGAACCTATGATTCTTACAATGCTCCTCGCGCAGGTTTCCACCGTGCCGGTCGATTCCGGCGGGGCTGGGCCAGCGGCACTTCCGGGAATTCCCAGCCAGAGCCAGCTTGTCGATTCGCTTCTGGACATTTCCCACCACCAGTACGGGGCGGTGCTGGCGATGTTGCTTTTCGCCTGCGGGCTGGTCTACATGCTCCAGGGCTGGAAGATATTCAAGATCCTCGTCGTGGCGAACGTCGCCGTGCTGGGCGCGGTCATCGGCAACTACCTCGGCTCGCGGGCCGGCGGGCCCAACACGTGGATATTCACGTCGGTCGCCGGGGCCCTGCTGCTGGGCGGACTGGCCTGGCCGCTGATGAAGTACGCCGTCAGCCTGCTGGGGGGCCTGGTCGGCAGCTTCGTCGGCTACGGGCTATGGAACTACGTCACAAACACCATCGACCGCCCGGACCTGCTCCAATACTCATGGGTAGGCGCGCTGGTGGGCCTGATCACCCTGGGCCTGCTGGCGTTCGTCATCCTGAAGTTCGTGGTCATGTTCGTCACCAGCCTCCAGGGCGCCGTGATGGGCGTCGGCGGAGTGCTGGCGCTGCTGCTGAAGTACATGCCCGACGACCTCGAAGGGCCCCTGCGCGACAACTCGCACCTCATGGCCATTCTCATAGGCGTGCCCGCGATCATCGGCTTCGTCTTCCAGACATGCTGGTCCAAGACGCCCACGAAGAAGGAAGGCGCCAAGTAGATCGCCTTATTCCCAGGGCCGATAGTCCCGGCGCGCCGGGAGCCGGGGGTGTAAACCCCCGGCCAAAAACTGCCGCCCCGCTGGGGCTTAAACAACTGGTCATCAACTATCATTCCCACCCCGTCATCGTTAGAATCCTCTCCGTAGTTCTTCGCATTTGCGCCCGCAAGGAGAGCCGATGGCATCGCGAGCATGGACGCCGAACTCGCTTATTTGGCAAGTCGCCCCACCCTTTGACCAGGCCGCCGACCTTGCGCGCCAAGTCAAGTCCGCCCCGCTGGTGGCGCAGGTGCTGGCAAACCGTGGCGCCGCGACCGCTGAGGCCGCCGAGGCGTTTCTCAACCCCAAACTCACCGACCTGCACGATCCGTCCGGTCTGGCTGGGGCCGAGCAGGCCGCCGAGCGGCTCGCCCGCGCCGTGCGGGACTCCGAAAAGATCGTCATCTACGGCGACTACGACGTGGACGGCATGACCGCGACCGCGATCCTCCATGCGTGCCTGGGCATGCTTGGGGCGTCAGCGGACTTCTACGTGCCCCACCGGCTGGACGAGGGCTACGGCGTGAACGTCGAGGCCGTCCGCAAAATCGTCGCCGACGGCGCGAAGCTGATCGTGACGGTGGACTGCGGGATATCTGCGGCCGGGCCGCTGGCCGAGGCCGTCACCGCCGGCGTGGACGTGATCGTCACCGACCATCACAGCCCGCCGGATGAGCTGCCCAATGTGACAGCCATTGTCCATCCGCGCCTTCCCGGCCAGCCATACCCCAACCCGAACCTTTCCGGCGCCGGCGTGGCGTTCAAGCTCGCCTGGCAACTGGCGCGGGCTCTCTGCGGGCGCGACCGCGTCGACGAGCCTATGCGGAATTTCCTGCTCGACGCGACCTGCCTGGCCGCGCTGGGCACCATCGCCGACGTCGTGCCGCTGGTCGGCGAGAACCGCACGCTGGCGACCTTCGGCCTGCGGGCGCTGCCCGGCACGAAGCATCCGGGACTGCGGGCGCTGCTGGAGTCGGCGGACCTTGTCGGCGAGAAACTCGACGCCTACCATGTGGGCTTCATGCTCGGGCCGCGACTAAACGCCGCCGGCCGGATGGGCCACGCACAACTGGCGGTCGAACTCCTGACGGATGCCTCGCCCGAGCGGAGCCGCTCCATAGCCGCCTACCTCAACAAGCAGAACGCCGAGCGGCAGAAGATCGAGCACGCAATCGCCGCCGAGGCCGCCCAGATGGTCGTCGATCAGGGCCTCGACGCGCCCGACAGCCGCATCATCGTCCTGGCCAGCGAGAACTGGCACGGCGGGGTGATCGGGATCGTCGCGTCGCGGCTTGTCGAGAAGTTCAGCCGGCCGGCGATCCTGGTGGCGTTCAACGGCGATGGCGGGCAGGGCTCCGGGCGGAGCATCCCCGGCTTCCACCTTCGCGACGCGCTGGCGGCCTGCTCGAAACACCTGCGGAGTTTCGGCGGGCACGCGATGGCGGGCGGGCTGCGGATCGACCGCGACCGGATCGACGCCTTCGCCGCTGATATCGCCGAGTACGCCCGCCAACACATCGTGGCCGAGAATCTGACCGCGAAGCTGGATATCGACGCCGAGTGCTCCCTGGCTGAACTGAACCACACCGCGGTCCAGCACCTTGCCAAGCTCGGCCCCTACGGCCAGGGCAACCCCGAGCCCGTCGTGGCGGTGAGGAACTGCCAGTTGATCAAGAGGCCGTCCCGCATGGGCCGCAACGGGGCGACCATCGGCATGCTGCTGGGCCAGGACGACGTAAAAATGCGGGCTGTCGGGTTCAACATGGGCGACCTGGCCGATATCCTCGGAGGCGTCCGCACCATAGACGTGGCCGCCACGCCAAGCCTCAACTGCTTCCGGGGAAACACGACCGTCGAGTTGCAACTAAAGGACGTGCGGTGGGGGTAAGCCCGGTTTCGCTTGCGATGCGGAGGCCGCACGGGTAGTTTTTCACGGACCATGGATTTCGGGATGATCGCCAACTTCATACCGGACAGCTTTTTTGCCGGCTTCGAGCAGGATCGGGCCTCGGTGCTTTGGCTGCTGGCCGTGGGAGCTATCGTGCTGCTTTCGGTCGGGGCTGACCGCCTGGTAACCGCGGCCGTGCGCCTCGCGGCCGTGCTTGGCATGAGCAAGGTGCTTATCGGAGCGACGATCGTCAGCCTGGGCACCACGTCGCCTGAGTTGTTCACGTCGGTTACGGCGGCCTTCGAGGGCAAGCCCGGCCTGGCGCTTGGCAACGGGATCGGCTCGATCATTTGCGACTCGGCCCTGATCTTCGGTCTGGCCGCGTGCATCACACGGCTACCGGTGGACCGGCGGATTCAGAACCGTCACGGGTGGCTCCAGTTGCTCTCCGGTGTGCTGCTTACGGCAATAGTCGTCGGGTTGGCGATTTCGGCCTGGAGCATTGACGGGCTGGTCATCTCGCGTTGGGTGGGGCTGGTGCTGGTGGGCCTGCTGGTGTGCTACCTGTGGGTATCCGTCCGCTGGGCGAGGCAGTTTCCGGATCGGATTCCCAACGAGGCCCGGGCGGCTTCGGCGCCGGCGTCCAGTCCAGTTGTGGCGACGGTCGTGAACCTGCTGGTTCTGGCGGTCGGACTGGCGCTGGTGATCCTCGGTTCGAACCTGCTGGTCGGCTCGGCCTCGGCCTTGTGCCACAAGTACGGCGTGCCCGAGAGCGTGCTGGCGGCCACGCTGGTGGCGTTCGGCACGAGCCTGCCGGAACTGGTCACGGCGATGGCGTCGCTGATAAAAGGCCACTCCGAACTGCTGATCGGCAACATCATTGGCGCCGACATCCTGAACGTGCTGTTCGTAATCGGTGCATCGGCGGCCGCAACGCCGCTGAAAGTGGACCGCACGATCGTGCTTCTGCTGCTGCCGGTGATGATGCTCGTGCTGATTCTGCTTCGGGTGTTCGTCATGACCAGCGGCAAGCGGATGCGGCGATGGCACGGAGCGGTGCTCTTGGCGGTCTACGTGGCCTACTGCGTGGTAATAGTCCGGTTCGGCGTGGCTGTCGAGGGCTGACATGGCGGGCCGGCGTCTGGTAGAATGGCCCGGCGCGTAGACCCAAGTTCCGCGGGCAATGAGCTTGCGGTGAAGGCAAGGAGCCATTCATGGCCAAGTCAATCGTTACGAGCTTGATCGCATGGTCGGTCCTGGCCGTATCGGCGGCGCCTGGCGCCCCGATGACGGTTTCCCCGGCCATAACGATGCAGAACCCCGTTAACTACCCCAACGCCGGGATATCCCTGGCTGTACCGCAGGGCTTCGAGCCAAAGCTCGTCTCAGCCCCGTTCGACGTAATGAGCGCCGCCGTCGAGGAAGCCAACCACCCCGTGGAAGCAATCACGCTGTCGGCGTTTCCAATCGCCGACAGGGGCTCGGCCGAGGAATTCGCGGAAGGCAAGATGTCCGACCTCCAGCGGAACCTGGCTATCCGCAACCTCAAGACTCTCCGCAAGACGCCCATGCCCGTTGCCGGCGCAACCGGGGCGGCCAGGCTGGTGACCTACAGCTTCCGCGGCACGTCGTCGGTGGCCGCGCAGGTGTACTTCATCCGGGACATCCAGAACA
>Ga0265596_1001736_pt1 | contig 10000 bp, 5 predicted proteins | sample saktaG_FD_190143 | JGI IMG/M metagenome (GOLD analysis project Ga0265596, IMG submission 190143) | Saline water microbial communities from Sakinaw Lake, British Columbia, Canada - sak_2013_06_06_60m | ecosystem: Environmental > Aquatic > Non-marine Saline and Alkaline > Saline ...
TCTAATCAGGATGTCAGGCCGTAGGGCTCGATCATTCGCCGGTGGGCTTTGAAATGAAACTGGCACTGCTCCGGCGGGGTGCCGAGGACCTCGATTTTGCCCAAGTCGCCCTGGCCCATACCGGCTTCGGCCATGCTCGTCAAGTACAAAATCTGGCTCGGATCGAATCCCATCAGTTTGGTGGCCAGAGAATCCATTGCCAGCGGATCGAGACTTGCCAGTGCGATTCTCGCATCGACGGGCGTTCCGCCGACCGGGCCGTTGCCTTCCATCGCCTCGAAGCCATCGATAACGCCTAAGTCGGGATAAATCTCCTGGGCCAGATGGAACATGTTATAATGCAGGACCGCCTCGCGAGAGAAATTGTTCGCCGTATGAGTCAGACCCTTATCATTGCCCTTGCTGTCGCAAAGCGGCGCTCCGAGCAGGACATTTTTCAGGGACAGCGTGGTCACGGCCCGATCATGCGTTTTCATCTTAGCGGCGGAGATAATGTACATATCCGGGTCGAGGAAAGTCGAAATTATCCGAATCGGAGCAGGGCGATTGCCCCCGCCGATTACGTAACGGTATTGCCACGGCTGGAGATTCAGGTCGACCAGTTTAGCGTCATATTCTTTTTCGAGCGCCAAATATCCGTAATTCCTGAATCCTTCGAACGTACCCCCTCGGGATGGCGTGGATTCCCCGACAAGAATCTGATTTTTGTAGTGGGGCTTTAGAAAATCCAGAATTCCGCGTATCGCATCCACGTGAGTAGCTGCGAGCTGGTGATTAGTGCTAACGAAATTCGGCTTGACAAGGATTTTTTTATTGCCGACCGAAGCGAGAACTTCATCCTCGATGTTTTTGAGCGCCTGATAAACGATGTCCCGGCAGTCGTTGCCCCTGACGAGAGAAACCTTCGCCGGCCCGGCCTCCTTCTTATACAGTTGACCTTTGCCCACAAGCGGACTTCCGGCGGCTGCACGGGCGATAGCGGGACCAAAGGATTTGCCCCCCAGCGTAAGGCCCAAAGCCCCCAATCCGAAACCTCTAAGAATATCGCGCCTATTCAGATGATTATTCACTCTTGCCATGCACAGTTCCTTTCATAATCCAGGTAGCATCTTTAAGAACATTATACCCGCAGACAGGTGGAAATGTCGAGACAATTGTGGACACAAGATCGACGAACACTGTCATCGCACATCGTACTTGTTAAGCATCATAAACGTTAGTGCGAAAAACAGCACTGCAAAAAGGCCAAGCAGGACTATATCGAGGCGGCCGGCTTGCAGGGCTTGCGCTAAATTTGGATAGGTGTACGTCATCTCCGGAACCGGAGCATCCCCCGGATCAAATCCGTTGGGGTACTCGTATCTTCCACCACCACCCCTTAGGCGCTTGACAACGATCTTGTCATACACGGCTTGTTTGACCTGGTCCTGATATCTCTGTGCATTCTGTGTAAAATTGTCCGGCTCGGTTACACCCGTGCCCGATAGCTCCGAGACAATGTAAGTATAGCTGCTAACCGGGGAAATCCTGGACAAATTCATCGCGATAGAGGATCGCACGTTTGTTCTGCGGCTGTAGTCCTGCTCAAGCCGCCGAAGCGCTGCCGCGAGGCGCTTTTGATACCGCTCGGCAATAGGTGCAAACTCCTGCTCATACATAGCATTGGCTTTCAGACCCAGCTCAGTCCGGGGATGGCTCGTATTCATATCGCTTTCCGGAGCTCCAAATTCTTCAAAGCACTTTTCTCTGAGCTCCTCCATCTCCTCAACAAGCTCATAATCGATGTCATCTGCGATCAGTCTCTTATTGGTATCAAAAACATTCGCTCCTTCAACGGGATAAAGAACATCGGCAACCATTGGACTGACTTTGGGTATGCAGATAGCGAGTATCGCCCATACAAAAAAGGCCAGCACAATAGAGTCCATCGAATTTCTGGTAAACGCGGAGATGCAAAGGCCCAGACTCACCATGCACAGCATGAACAGGAAGGTCACCCCCATAATGACAAGCAAAGACAGCCAAACGCTGGACGATATAATCGACACATCCGGCGAAGCATCGAGTATGAGTAAAGCGACCAAAATCGAGATAATGAAGGGTATCGAGAGAGCAACGTAGTTTCCCACAACCTTAGCCAGGAGAATCCGGCTGCGAGGCACGGAATTCGCGATAATTAGGCGTAATGTTCCCCTTTCCCTTTCGCCGGAGAAGGAATTGAAGGTGAAGATCAGGGCCGCTAACGATACGATGAACACTACGCTGAAGATAAAATCAACCTTGCCGAACAGAAGAGAGCTGGGATTGTCGATGATAGATTCTTTGGTGGTGCGAAAAAGCCCCGATCTGGCCGTCGTGAACTTGTCGGGCATAAAAGGATCGACGCCGGAAGCAAAGATGCTCATGACCGATGGCGGCCTGAAAGCCTGCGCCTCTGTGTATGGTTCCACGCCTTTGCCATGACGTTGCCGGTATTCCTGGTGTTTTATCTGATAGGCAGCCAGACGATGCTCGTAGTCTTTCCGGCCGACGTACATCCCCAGCGGAATGAGCACGATGCACAAAAGCGTGGCAATCACAAAACGCAAATCAAAGATTGCCGCCGTGATTTCTTTTTTAATCAGAGTTTTAAGCATTAAACTTTCCTGTATACAACGCAGAATCAAATAGCTCCTCACCTGACGTCATATCTATTAAACCTCATCAAAGCCAGCGTACAAAACAGCACATCGAACAGACACAGCAGAAGAATGTCCGGCCAATGCATCTGAACAGCTTCCGTCAGATTAAGAAAGCGATACCTCATGTCCGGAAAAGAAAGAGAATCAGAGACATTAAATCCCTCTGCGCGTCTCTGCCGGCCCTGCTGGCCGAATAGGTGGAAGACTTTGTCATAAAAGATTTGGTTTATATCTTCCTGAAACATCCGTGCGTTTCTGACGAAATTGTCCGGCTCGGCAACCCCTGTACCCGAAAGCCCCGACACAATATATGCGTAGCAGCTAACAGGCGATATCCTCGCCAGATTTGTGGCAATAGAAAACTGTATATTCCTGCGGTTTCTATAGTCCTGCTCGATTCTGTTGAGCTCGCTCGCGATGCGCCTCTGGCACTGGTTGAAAAGATGCTCGACTTGTGGCTCATACTTGTCCCTTAACTCTTGGTACTTTTGATTAAATTTCTTTCGTAGCTTCCGGAAGTCTGGATCCTCCTTAACAACCTCAAATGATACCTCACGGCCGAGAGCTTTCATTCGATTCGCGAGCTCATTCGAAGCTTTCAGTTGCATCTCTTGCACAATGTCTCGTTCCTTGTCCCATTTCGAATCGATTGTTTCCTTCTTCACCTGCTCGAACTGTTTTTCGATATCGTCGCGAACCATTCTCTTGCGAAAGCTAAAAACGCTCCCTGATTCAACGGGGTAGATGCTCTCCGCGATCATGGGACTCATCCTGGGCACGCCAATTATGAACATTGCCCATACGAAGAACAGTAAAACAATCGAGCCCATCGAGTGTGACGTAAACGTAGATATGCAGACGCCCAAACTCACCATGCTAAAAATAAACAGGAGTGTCACCATCAGTATAACCAGCAACGGCGGCCAGACCTCCGGCGAACCGATAGATACAACGGGTGAGGCATCCAGGACAAGCAGGGCGATGAAGACCGAGATCATAAATGGAACCAGAAGGACAATATATTTGCCTACGATCTTACTCAGAAGAATCCGGCTGCGCGGGATGGAATGGGCTATCATCAGGCGCAATGTTCCCTTTTCTCTTTCGCCGGATATGGAATTGAAGGTGAATATCAGGGCGGCCAATGAGATAATGAACATCACATTGAAAAGAAAGTCCACCTTTCCAAACAGGAGGGATTGTGGATTGTCGATGCCGGACTCCTTGACCGTGCGGAACAATCCCGACTGTGAAGTAAATACTTTGTCGGGCATGAAGGGATCGAGCCCCGAGGCAAATATACTCAGAACCGAAGGCGGCCTGAAGCCCTGGGCCTCTTCCCCACCGGTCAGCGGTGTCGGCGGAGTACCAAAACGCTCTTTGTACGTTTGAAGCTCTCCTTGATAGCTTGCCAAACGGTGTTCGTAGTCTTTCCGGCTGACGTACATCCCCAGCGGAATGAGCACCATGCAGAGAAGCGTCGCTATGGCGAAACGAAGGCCGAGCATCGTCTCCGCAATCTCTTTACCAACCAGTGTACGAAACATGGTTCCTCTCACAAGCCTTCACCTTCAGGCGGCAGGGATTCACTCATCTCATTTTGCGAATGCGGACTTCGATATTCTTCGAGTTCTTCAACAGGTCGACGAGCTTGTTCGGGTCTGTTTGGCTGTAGTGATATGGGTACAGAATCTTCGGCTTAAACGCCTTGGCCGCATCGGTGACCATTTCCGGCGTCATCGTATAGGGCAGATTCATCGGCAAAAAGGCCACGTCGATATTCTTGAGTTGCTTCATTTCGGGCGTATTCTCCGTATCGCCGGCAACATAGAGACGCTTGTCGCCGAACGTGATTATATAGCCGTTGCCCCGGCCTTTGGGATGAAAGGGATTGCCGGCGGACCGCATGTGAACAATATTGTACGCGGGCACTGCCTCGATTTTCATGCCCTGAACGGTCTGCACATCGCCATTAGCCATTACAAGTCCCGCTACTCTTTCGGCGCAGGCTTTGGTCAATACCAGTTGGGTTCCGTCCTTACGGAGAATATCTATGGCCTTGGTATCAAGGTGATCGCCGTGCTCATGCGTGAGCAGGATAATATCGGCTTTGGGCATCTCAGTATAATCGGCCTCTCTACTGACCGGGTCTACGTGAATGGTTTTGCCGCCGAAGGTGAACATGAGCGTTCCGTGTCCGATGAAGGTGATTCTCAAATCGCCGGCATTTGTCTTGATAATGTCCTGCTCGAATTTCGGCTCAGTGCCGGCCTGTAAAATCAGATCGTTAAGGTCGCTAAGGGCGAAACCTTCTTTGATTACGATGTGCCTGCGATCCGTCAGGATTAACCAGGGTATTGATTTCACGCCCCAGTTAAATGTGCTCTTTCCCATTTCAGCAGTAGATTTGCCGATGGCGAAAGGAATCTTGTTATCCTTCACCCATTCGTTAACAACCTTATCATCAACATCGGCTACCTGCACACAAGCAACTGCGACATCTTCGTCAGCCAAATCATCGGCTTTTTGTGCAAGCTCTTTTATATAGTTTCTTGACGGCCTCTGCTGCATATCCCACAAGCATACCAGAATCATCTTTTCGGAGGCACCGGCGGGAAGTTCAATTCCCATTTTCTCCAGATCAGGTAAGGGTTTGCCTATCAGTAAAGGCGTTTTTATAGCTGTCCCTATGGTACCAACGGTTAATTCCTCGAATTCATATTTCTTCTTCTGTTCGGCGCCTTTGACTCGCATCTTAACCGAGTACAGTGAGGTTCTTGCCGTGATAAAGAGTGTCTGATTGTCGCTTCCGCCGAAGGTGACGTTGGCCGGGCCTTCGGGAACTTTAATCTCTTCGATTTTCTCGCCGTTCTTGTTATAGACCGCCACAACACGTGTCGTTAGATAGATGTTGCCCTCGTTGTCGATGGTCATGCCGTCGGAACCTTCGGGAGCAATGAGTTTTTTGACCGAAAGGGTGCCATCCTGTTCGATTTTATAAGCAAAGGTTTTGCCGCCGCCGTTATCGGTGACGTAAAGCGTTTTACCGTCGGGCGTGCCGATGACGCCGTTCGGCCGGACCATATCGTCGATGACGCGGACGAGTTTTTTGCGGTCGGGCAAAAGATAATAGACGTGCTCGCCGTCCTGCTCCATACCATCTCTGTTTCCGTAGCGAGGATCAGTGAAGTAAACGCCGCCTTTCGGATCGATCCAAAGGTCGTTCAAGCTGTTGAATTTTTTACCTTGGTACTTGTCCGCCAGGACCGTGACATTGCCTTTCGGATCAATGGAGACCAGCCGCCTGCCGTCGCCTTCACAGGCTAAAAGGTTGCCGTCTTTATCGAAATACAGGCCGTTGGCCCCGCCGGAGTTTTCGCGAAACGTGGACAATTGGCCGTCCAGCGACCATTTGAGAATTCGATTGTTGGGAATATCCGAAAAATAGACATTTCCCTTAGCGTCCGCCGCCGGACCTTCGGTAAATGCAAAGCCCCCGGCAAGTTTTTCCACCTTCGCATCTTCGGCAACAACACTCGCCTCAGCAACGCTCCAACTCATCGCCCCGGCAAGAATCACAAGCATCATTAAACTATACCATTTCGCATTCATCTCAATCTCCTTTCACTTTTTCAGTCCAACATTCAAACTAACAGCTTCATTAGCATTATACCCGTTCGGCCATCATTTCTCATCACTGATTTTCTGGTGGATTTTCACCTTCGCCAAGTAGATGCTGGTTTTGCCTTCGTGGCTGGAGTAATAGCTAACGTAAAGCATGTTATTGTGCCAAACCATGCCGGGATAGCTGGTATCGCCGCCGCTGGGCAATTTTGCAAGTTTGGTCATCACACCGTTTTCCACGTCGAGGTAAGTTATGGCCGTGTGGGCGCCGCCGTCATGCATGCGGCCCGCTGCCAGCCAATGCCCGCCGGGGATTCGGATGAAGTTGGGGCCGCCGAATCCGTTGAATTCCGAGCCGAGGTCATTCCATTGCCACTGCTTATAGCCGGGCCTGCTCACGCCCAGCATGGCACTGCTCGGGTCGTCGCCGCTGCGGTCGCGGCGCACGAGTGCGTAGCAAGTTCCTTCGAAATCGAAACGAAGCGTCACTTCCGTCGGATAGCCCTGCTCGAATAGCCTGGGCACGTGAGGCTCGTAGTGAATCCCGTCGTCGCTGACGAGCAGATCGAGATAGCGGTCGCCACCTTGTCCGGACGTGTAGGAAACGCCGTAGGCTTTGCCTTTATTCCATGTCACGCACCAGAGCCAGCGTCCCGGCTCGACTGCAATCTGCGGCTCGGTCCATCGCCTGCCGTCTGTCGAAAAGCTCACGAACGTTCCGGTCGGGGCCGATTGATTGTCCTTTTCGCGCGGAGCGGCTCCGCCCAGCAGCATCAGCCGGCCGTCGGGCGTCACGGACAAATGAGCATCGCGAAGGTCGAAACCTTTCAACGAGATTATGGCCGCCGAGGTCCAGGTGTCCGCATCTTTCGATTCGAGTATCCGAATCCTGCCGTCGGTCGAAACGTGTCCTCTGCCCTCGCGAAACGCGCAGTAGAACGCATCGTGCCATCGTAGAAGGTCAGTGAAAGCGTTGTGCGGAGCCTTGTTCCAAATCCTGTCGGCCTCAATAACCTCCACCGACACCGGAACCGCTCCGAAACCACACGAAGCTGAAATCAAACACAAAACCATTACAATATATCGCTTACTCATCATATCCATCTGCCTTCCATTCTAAATCTTGTCATCCAGCTCATCAACTCCAAAACCTTCGGCGGTAACGACACGTTCGCAATCAGTCAAAATCAACAACGGCAGAGAATCTCTCATTTCTGAGCATAATTAATCCTCGCTACGGTTAACTACTTTTCGCCAATTCTGATTCCTCGTTCAAGTTGCGGCTCTGGGATGCACAACCTAAAATTAAGACGCGGTTCTCGGAAAAATGTTACAGCTTTTTTACACTTAATAAATATTCGTTCTCTCGTAAAGCGTTTCCGCATAAGCGCTTCTCAAGAAAAACGCGGCCTTTTAGAGTTCCCGGATATGAACTATATTCATTTGACAGGATGTTATGAGCTGCCTTGGGCTATTATTATCCATATCACGAGGGCCGCTAACCGGCATCCGCTACTGTCTATTTACTTCACACCTTTGACTCGCATTTGCAGGCTATAGAGCGAGGTTTGAGCCGTGATAAAGAGTGTATGTCTATCGGTGCCGCCGAAGGTGACGTTTGCCGTCCAGCCGGCTTCGATTGGGATCTGCTCGATCTTCTCGCCGGCCGGATTGAAAACCGTGACACCCCGGCCCGTCAGGTAAATGTTGCCCTCGCTGTCGATAGTCATGCCGTCCGAGCCCATCGAGCAAAACAGCTTTTTTCCCGACAGCGTGCCGTCTGCTTCGATGTTATAAACATACGTCTTCCGGTCACCGATATCGGCGACATAAAGCATCCTGCCGTCGGGCGTGCCGATGATGCCGTTAGGCTGGACCAGGTCCTCAGTGATTCGCACCAATTTTTTTCGGTCGGGCTTCAGGTAGTACACGTGCTGGCCGTCCTGCTGCATCGCCGGGTCGCGGGTCCAGTAAGGTCTTTTATAAAGCGGGTCGGTGAAGTAAATGCCGCCCTTGAGGTCCTCCCACAGGTCGTTAGGGCCATTGAGCAGTTTGCCCTTATAATTTTTGACAAGCACCGTTGCTTTGCCTTCAGGATCTATTGACCATAGCTGGTTATCCATGTCCGCACAGGCCAGCAGGTTGCCGCGTTTGTCGAAGTACAGGCCGTTGGATTGGCCGGAAGGCTTAAGGAAATCCGATAGCTTGCCATCCACGGACCATTTGCAGATTCTGTCGTTGGGCTGATCGGTAAAGAAAACGTTTCCCTCGGCATCGACCGCCGGGCCCTCTGTGAACTTAAAGCCATCGGCGAGCTTTTTCACTTTCGCTCCCGGCGCGATGATGCCTTGCTTTCCACTGCCGGCAGGTGTCACTGCTATCAGTTCGATGCCATTATCCTTTCCAAAATTGCGTGAATATTTCTTCTCTTGCGGATTGTTCCAGTGCTCGTGTACGCCGAGACTGGCCAGCCTCTTGACGTTGCCGGCATGATCCGGGTCGTAAAATGTCCCGGAGGGCGGATTGTCTGCAAGCGCCGCCTCGTGCAGAAAATCATCGACTCCGGATTTGCGTGGACTATCTTCGTACTCGGCGGCAAGAAAATCGAAGCCGACCGAATCAATCGCCACTGGATCCTGCGAAGCCAGCAGGCTGGATGTCCAGTCTCCGTTGAAGGGCGGCGATTTCCATCTTCTCGGCCCTTTGTCCATGTCCACGGGATGGATTCCGCAGTACAAGCCGTCAACCAGGTAGAGTACGGTTTTGCCGCCGAGCTGTGAATGACCTATAAGGTCAACCAGGTTCCTGTATATTCCGGTCTGCTTGGAAAAGGCATCCTTATGCAGGTCGAAGTATCCTTTCTCCGCCGGCCAGCGAATCAAGGAGCCGTAATGATTCTTTGCAGTCAGCGTCACGCCGGCACCGGTATGAGCCTTAAGGTTTGCGAAGTTGATGAGGTATTCAGCCTCGGCATAAGAGGCGGGAATGTAGTCCTGTTTGATTCCTTCCGGATTGCAGCTCCAGTACAGCGGAGCCGAAGACTGCTTCATCTTTATCCGGCCAAACTTGCCGCCCCGGTCCATGCACCGAACATCCGGAAATTCTTTATGAATAATGTCGTAATACTCATTGGCAAAATACGCCAGGCTGTCGCATATGGAGATATCCGCGGGCTTGACGCCGACCGTGTTCACGAGCTGCCGCAGCAAGGCAACGAGCATCTGAGGGGACGTATTCATATAATCCTGTGTGCTGTCCAGCTTGTAGGTCTCGGCATCGACTCCTCCGTGTGTGAAAATGAAGCCGACGAAATTGACCTTGACAACAATTTTTTCACCCTGTTTGTAGCCTACATCTCCCTTGCCGTGAGTCTTATTGTGGTATCTGAAAAGTTTGTCCCATGCTTGGGCATCCATGGGCGCACCGGTTAGCCAACGAATAGCCCGGGAAATCATAAGGTGTACCCGCTCGGGGTCGGTATGTTCCGCCTGCCACGGGTGCCCGTCACCGGGGCCTTCCCAGTCCGTTGCATCAGGATCATGCACCCAGACGACACGGCCGGGATTAATGCCTTTGCCAACTCCCATCGGCTCATTCACAGGCTGCGGCTCGGCAAGAACCGACTTCTCGGCTGTGGCGGTCATTGCGATCCACACTGCCGTGACACTCAAAAATGCGCACGCCAGGCCCACGAT
>Ga0265596_1001740_pt1 | contig 9984 bp, 6 predicted proteins | sample saktaG_FD_190143 | JGI IMG/M metagenome (GOLD analysis project Ga0265596, IMG submission 190143) | Saline water microbial communities from Sakinaw Lake, British Columbia, Canada - sak_2013_06_06_60m | ecosystem: Environmental > Aquatic > Non-marine Saline and Alkaline > Saline ...
CGCCACTGTTGTGGAAGGCAATATCCACCTGGAAATAGTCCCGCAAGGCGTCGCACAGCCAGTTTCCGATATTCGACTCGCCGTGGCCATTTCTACGCCAGGCGGTCTGCAGATCACCTATCTTACGGTCCATCTCGGTCTCGATCGTCTGCTCCAGCGAATCCACCAGCACTTTCACCCCGGCGTCCGGCTTGATCCCGGAAACATCCATTGTCAGGAGATCATATTGATAGGAATCAATTTTGTTTTCCGCAAGATTTACCCGCGCGACCAACTTCCCCAGGTAGCGACCGCGGGAACCGGCCTGGCAGACCAGGATGTCGTTGACGCGCAGCGGCTGCCGGACCGTCGTATGTGAATGACCACCGATAATCACATCCACTTCCTGTAATTCCGTCGCCAGCAGCGAATCTTCACGGAAACCGGCATGCGTTAGAACGACCAGAATGTCGCAGCTGTCCCGCAGCAAGGCCACATTGCGGCGGATTTCCTGAACCGGATCGAGAATGCTTAATTTTTGCACGTTTTCACGCAATACGCTGCTAAACAGATCGGCCCCCACGGCCCCGATAATGCCGATTCGTACGTCGCCGGCACGCCGGATCACATAGGGTTTCAGCAACAGCGCACTTTGCGTTGAATCATAAATGTTAGATGAGATCATTGGAAAGTCCGCTTTCCGCATGGCAGCTTTCACATTTTCAACGCCATAATCGAATTCGTGATTTCCAATCTCGAAAGCCGTCGGCTGAATCTTGTTCAGAATCAGGATTTGAGACATGCCCTTGGTGACGGTAGACACCGGCGATCCCTGAAAATCATCTCCGGCGTGCAGGGTTACCGCATCGGGGTTAACGTTTTTTAATGAATCAAGATAACCGGCCAGCGTGGCATAACCGCCAACCCAATCGCCCCCCTTTTGATCCGAGACGGGCTGATAGGGGAGATTGGCACTGTGAAAATCGTTCCAGTGCAGAACGACCAGTTCGGCGCTGACCGGAGTCGCTGTCTGAACCGGCTCTTCGGGTACTACGGTTCGGGAAAAAAAACAGGCCGGCAAAAAGAATATATAGCTTATGAGTAAAATAATCGGTAAAAACGGCTTGTAGGTTTTCAAGATGACTCCTTTACTTTTAAAGAATAATCCTGTCAAGATTGTACGAAAATCATGTTCAAATAACAAATAAATCAAGGGAAATTCCCGGGATAGATGCTTAAAAGCATTGACAATATTTGTTTAATGGGCGCCGTAGTTTAAATTTCATCAAAATTATGAGGCGCTAAATGCTGAAAGTCGGAGTTATCGGGGCCGGTCATCTCGGAAGGTGGCATATTAAAAACCTGCAGCAGATCGAGGGTGTCGAATTTGTCGGTTTTTTCGACAGCGACGTTGAGCGAGCCAAAGAAATTTCAAAGGAATATAAAGCCTCTGCAGCCGCCTCTATGGAAGAATTGCTGGAAAACTGCGCCGCCATTTCCATCGTTGTGCCAACTTCAGCCCATTATGAAGTAGCGCGGGCCGCCCTTAACCGGAATGTCCATGTTTTTTGTGAAAAGCCGTTCATGGAGACAACCGCCGAGGCCGACGAGATCATTGCTCTGGCTAAAAGCCAGAATCTGGTTTTACAGGTAGGACATATCGAGAGATTCAATCCCGCGCTGTCCGGCTTGCGTGAAATCCCAATGAATCCTATGTTCATCGAGTCGCACCGGATCGCGCCCTTCAACCCGCGCGGAATCGACGTGGCCGTGATTCTCGATCTGATGATCCACGACATCGACATCATTCTATCCATCGTTCATTCGGATATCGACCGGATTGATGCGGCCGGCGCCCCAATCCTGACCGATAGTATTGATATCGCCAATGCCCGCATTAAATTTAAGAACGGCTGTGTCGCCAATATCACCGCGAGCCGAGTCTCCAACAAGCAGATGCGGAAGCTGCGCATTTTCCAAAAAGATGCCTATATCTCCGTGGATTTTCTAAAAAATAAAACCGAGCTATACTCGTTAGTCGATAATCCGCAGAAGCGGGGCCGCGGGATCACCCTGGCCGAGATCGAGATGCCTGACGGCCGTAAAAAGAAAATCACCTACAAACGGCTGAAAAAGGACAGCGCCAATGCCATGCTGGAGGAGTTGCGAGCTTTCGTATACGCGATTCAAAACAACAGTCAGCCGCCCGTGACCGGGGAAGATGGAAAACGCGCTCTGGAAACAGCGATTCGAATCGAGGCTCAAATCAAAGCGGCGTTAACCCGGCTTTTATAAAGGAATCCGCTCAAACTCATGCAAAAGGACATAATTTTTATCTCAGCCGGAGAACTCTCCGGCGATATCCACGCCGGCAAACTGATCCACGAACTGCACAAGATACGCCCGAATCTGGCCATCACCGCCATCGGCGGTGACAATATGGCCGAGGCCGGTGCCGAGATTCTTTTGCACATTCGCGAAACATCGTTCATGGGATTTGCAGAGGTAGTCAAACACTTTCCTAAAATTCACCGAACCTGGAGAAACACGCTGGCCTGGATCGACCGGCATAAACCGAACCTCGTGATTCTGATCGATTATCCCGGTTTTAATCTCAGGTTGGCGGCGGCCTGCCATAAAAGGGGCATCCCGGTCGTCTATTATATCACCCCGCAGGTTTGGGCCTGGCATCAATCCCGGGTAGAAAAAATAAAAAAGTACATTCAAGAGGTTCTGTGCATCCTGCCTTTCGAGGAAAGCTGGTTTCGTGAAAAAGGAGTCGTGGCAACCTATGTCGGCCATCCGCTACTCGATCTTGACCGGAATTCTACGACCGAAAGCAAAACGCCGGAGGGACGGCAGGGCAGTCCCTTTATCGGCCTCTTTCCCGGCAGCCGGATGCAGGAGGTGGAAAGACACCTTGAAGTTATGGTCGACGCGGTGAAAATGATTCGGGAAAACATTCCGGATATTGAGGCTGTCGTTGCGATGGCCCGCAATCTGAACCTGCAAGCATTCCGGGAGAAATATCCGTATGAATGGCTGCATTGGCATGAGGGACGCAACCAAGCCATTATGCAGGATGCGGCGCTCCTGATCATGTCGTCTGGAACGGCTTCTCTGGAAGCCACCATCGCAAATGCACCCACAATCATAATTTATCGTCTTTCACGGATTTCTTACTGGATTGGGAAGCGCCTCATCAACGTCCCTTTCATCGCGATTCCCAATCTGATCGCCGGACAAAAAGGCCTTCCCGAATTGATCCAGGACGAGGCCGAAGCACCCCGTATTGCCGAAGAAGCCCGCGCGCTTCTCCTGAATCCGGGCAAAGTCGCCCAGATGAAATCTTTTATGCGAACGGTGGTTGCCCGGCTCGGCGATCCGGGAGCATCGCAGCGCGCCGCCGAAAAAATTATAAAGTATCTGCCTTCCTTTAATAATTCAGAAACGCAATCTCCCTGATCAGCATGCACAACCGAAACATCCTGCTCCGTATTATTCTTTTCCCACTAGCACTGTTGTATAGCGTCGTTACCGCTCTGCGCAATCTTCTTTACGATCGTGGTTGGTTGCGGTCTTTCACGCTCGGCGTACCGGTCATCTCAGTTGGCAATTTCACGGCCGGCGGAACCGGCAAGACTCCCTTCGTCATAAGTCTTTGCGCGATACTACAGAATCATGGCTTTAAGGTTGGCATTATCACGCGTGGCTATAAGCGCCGGAGCCGTGGGCAGGTCGTCGTATCCACCGGAAACGGATCACTCGTGAATGCGCAAATTGCGGGCGACGAGCCTTTTTTGATCGCCGGAAAAACACGCAATGCGGTTGTTGTCTGTGACCGGAACCGTCTCGCGGCCGGAACATCCGCCCGCGAATCATACGGCTGTAACCTGCTGATCGCCGATGACGCTTTTCAGCATAGAAAAATGGAGAGAAACATCGATATCGTGCTCTGGGATGCGAGCACAGACCCGTCACTATCTCGGATTCTGCCTTTGGGATTGATGCGTGAATCCTGGCGCGCCCTGCAGAGAGCCACCATTTTGGTCTTTACAAGAACCAATAAGATAGCGGAAAACCAGGCAACCTTTTTTTCCCGGCAGCGCGCCGACCTTCCTCAATTTTGTGCGGCTCTGAAAATCGATCGGATCGAGAATCCATTCAACTGCGACGTGTTGGATGCAACTCTGCTGACCGGAACAAAAATCTTCGCCTTTTGCGGGCTTGGCAATCCCGACCAGTTTTTTGCAACGGTGAAGAACCAAGGCCCGAAAGAACTGATTGTCCGCCGCTTTGCCGATCATCATCAATACAGCGCCGATGATTTATCAAAAATGGCACTCGATGCCCGCCGAAATCGGTGCGATTATATCTTCACAACGGAAAAAGATTATATGAACCTGCCTCAAAATTCGTCTGCTACGGGAAGTATCTACGTTGTGAAAATCCGGATGCTGATCAGCCCGGCGCTGGAGCTGCAGATCGTGGATAAAATCAAAAGAACCCCGCAACGGGGCTCCTGATATACATTGTTGCACATGTTCTTCTCTATGCAATACTATTTAAAATAATAACTGAGCCCCAGTTTAAAATCGAGCCACTCCTGGGGATCTTGCATACTCTTCCCGGTCGTCCAGCCCATATCGAAATTACTGATGATCCAGCTGCCGCCAATCTTTGCGGAAAGTTCCAAAGAATCGGTAATTCGATAGCCAAAGGTGAATCGCGGGCTGGTCGAGGCGTACACAAAGGCACCGTTGGTGATTTTCTCATCAGATTGCAGGTTAAGACCGACCGCGAGCTCGGCGCCCATAGTCAGCTTCTCCGGCAGTTTAGATGAAAAATCCAGCCCGCCAACCAGATAGATCGGTACGCCGTATAAATCGTTGCGCCCGGCTAGTTTCGCGGCGATTTTATAGTATCCAAATTCCACGCCCATGTCGACGTTGGCATTCTTTAGGGTCGCTACCTGCGGAAACATTACCTGAACGTGGACCGGCATTCCGATCTCATAGATGTAATCGATGTTGCCGCCCCAGGGATACATCGGGCCTCCGAAAACACCCAACTTAAAGGAAGGTATCAGCCCGGCGTCCGGGCTCACGGAATAATCCGGAAGCGTTCTGTGAAAGATATAATCGATACCCAGTCTGAAATCGATCCACTCCTGGCTGCCACCGTTGGCGGCTGAGCCGCCCAGATCTTTGTTGCTGAAAATCTGCGTTCCGCCGACTTTGGCAAAAAACTTGGTGTTTTTACCGAGCATATAGCCCAGAGACACTCGGGGGCTATATCCAAAATAGGTTCCCGAAAACAGGCCGTCACTGATTTGCATGTGAAGACCGGTCGCAAGTTCGGCATTCAAACACAACTTACCCGGCAAAATCGATGAAAAATCAACATCGCCCACAAAATAGAACGGGGCGCCGCGCAAATCCTTTTTCACACCGGTAGGGTCCTTCACCCAGTAATACCCCGTCTCGATCCCGAGGTTGAGCGAAAACTTGCCCAACTTGGCCACTTCCGGCTTCTTGATTTGGATGCTGAGCGGTAGTCCCATGTCATAGTAGTCTTTCAGGTTACCTCCGAAGGGGATCATACCGCCAGTACTGATACCCATGATCAAGGTTGGGATATCTTCGGTTTTCGTCTCAACCAAAACCGGGGGTGTTACCGGCTGAGCTGGCTCTTTTTTAATCTCCTCCGGCTTGATTGCGATTGTCGAAACTTCAACCTTTTCTTCCTGCTTCACTTCCACCTTGCTCTCTTCCAGGGTCTGATCGACTTCTTTTAAAACCGCATCGACGACACTCATGTCCACGGCTGCAACCGGCGTCTCAAGAGCCCAGTAGAAGAGACTGAAGGCGGGAAAATCCGGGTGGCGGAACGGTAGAATCACTCCGCCGCTGTATTCTCCGGAGGCGGTCAATACCGGCTTGATATCCAGATAACTCATTTTCTTTAACAGTTTATTTTCATACATAAACTGCGAGTAACTTTTCAGATCGTTAAAAACACCGTCTTGTTCCAGCTCATATTTGAGCAGTTCGGGGCGCCCCTTCACCTGAAGGATCAGCTCGTCGCGCCCATTACGGTTCAAATCGGCCGTCAAATACGTTACGATCTTAGCCGCTTTGGAAAGAAACGGAAGCGTCTGAATCTTGTTGCCTTCAATCCATAGCAGATACACTCCGCCCTGTTTCAGCGGGATCAATATTTCACTGATGCCATCTCCGTTGAGATCACATGCACGCACCTGCCGCAGATCCAAATCCCCGCGTTTTAATTCCGTAATCTGTTTTGAGATTATGGCTTTTGACAGATCGTTGGCCGAATAAGCATCTATGGCCAAGTTCTGTTTGCCTCCCAGAACAATAATCTCTTTTCTCAGGCTGCCGCTGACATTGGCCGCCAGGGAACGATTGGGGAAAATACCCTGCAGGATATCCATTTCATACGATTGGAACCCATAATCCAGCCCGCCGTTCTCCATTTGAACCAGCGCGACCCCCTTCATCGGACTTCCCGAAGTGACCAGCAAGACGTCCTTCCCTTTTCCCAGGAAATCGGATGAGGCAATATATTTCGGCCGCGGACGCGTATAGAATTTTCCGTTCTTCTTCAGAGTAGCTGTCGGCTGCGGTTGAAAACCCTTGTCGTACTCGAATACATACAACCAGGCGGGATTTGGGCTGGATTTAATGAAAACCGCGTCGAAGACGGCGGAAATTTCCGGTTTGCCGTCGCCGTCGATATCCGATACACAGGCATCTGTAAAATCGCCTTCCGCTTCATGATTGACCTTATACGTCCAGACCGGCTGCATGATCCTATTGGCCGACTCTTTAAAATGGACAAGATAGGATGTCCGGGGAAGAACATCGCCGTGAATACCGGTTAATGCCGCGATACCGATAATATCAAGTTTACCGTCGCGGTCAAAATTAAATCCTCCCAGCGTTTTCACCATAACAGAATTTTCAGAGGAAAACTGAAACCGGTAGGGAATATTTACATCTGCCCCAAGGGAAGAGGAAACGATAAAAAGAAAAATCAGGCCAGGCACCACGTTTTTAAACTTCATATGAAACTCTTCCAATAAATGTTTAACAATTTTTTGACCAATCGGCTTCAATATATCCGTGGATATTTTAAAAATCAAGACAAAAGCTATGAATATCATTATTACATCGATAGGGTCGTGCCCATCTTTGATCGAAAAGCGAGTCGCTCTTGGTTAACCGGGCAAAATTACTCCAAAAATAAAAGCCCCCGTTGTTCGGCCGACAGCAAAATTACGTTTGAATTTTGGGGGCTCCTGACCTCTGAAAATCCTCTTATTTAGAATAGTCTATAGAACAAATATTATTTGAAAAACCACAAATTTTTCGTAAAATCTGGGGCTGAAAATGCCGTCTTATGAATAGAATCAATTTCGCACCGCGCCAAACACAATATCCAGATCAACTTCATTATAAAGGTGGAAAATGCAAGTACTAACGATTAATTCGGGGAGCTCCTCCGTCAAGTACCAATTGATTAACACATTGAACAAAACAATGCTGTGCCGGGGTCTTGTGGAACGGATCGGAATCGGCGGCACAAAATTGAAGCATAAACGTTCCGACGGTCACAAGTACGAGACTGTCGATGAGAGCATCGTAGACCACCAGGCGGCGATAGGACGCATTTTGGAAATTCTGGTGGACCCGGAGCACGGCGTTCTTCGTAATCTGAATGGCATCGAAGCCGTCGGTCACCGCCTGGTACATGCCGGGGAAAAATTTAATCAGTCCGTTTTAATCAGCGAAGACGTGATGTCCAAGCTGGATGAATGCATCGAGTTTGCCCCTCTGCACAACCCGGCTAACATCAGGGGTATCGAAGCTAGTCTGGCGAACCTGCCCGGGCTGCCCAATGTCGGCGTTTTTGATACAACTTTTCATATTAACATCCCGGATTACGCCTTTATGTACGGTATTCCTTATAAATTCTACCGTGAAAACGGGATCCGAAGATACGGATTCCACGGATCATCTCACTACTATGTATCCCAGCGTGCCGCGGAAATTTTAGGCAAGGACATCAAAGATCTGAAAGTTATCACCTGCCATTTGGGGAACGGTAGTAGTATTGCAGCCATTAACGGTGGTATTTCGGTTGATACGTCCATGGGATTTACTCCCCTGGAGGGCTTGATTATGGGAACCCGCTGTGGCGATATAGATCCCGGCGTTATCTTCAATATTGCTTCACGTGAAAAAATGACCGTTGAAGAGGCTAACGATTTTTTCAACAAACAGTGCGGCGTCCTTGGGATTTCGGAATTGACCAGTGATATGCGCGAAATTGAGGAAGCTGCCGTAGCGGGTAATTACAACGCCCAGTTGGCGCTAAATGTTTTTCATTACCGCATTAAAAAATATGTGAGCGCTTATATCGGAGTCTTAAATGGCGTCGATGTCATCGTTTTTACCGGTGGCGTTGGGGAAAATTCTCATGTCACCCGGCAGGATTCTCTCTGCCATATGGAAAATCTAGGGATCGTAATCGACAATGAAATCAATAAATCCATAAGGGCGAAGGAAGCCGTAATCAGTACCAACGATTCAAAGGTTACGGTTATGGTGATTCCCACCAACGAAGAGCTTGTGATTGCGATGGAAACCGAGAGAATCATAAAAGAAGGTTGAGCCTATATTTGAGACATCTAGCGGGGGCATACCGGGTGGTCTGCCCCTCTTTTTTTTAGAATCTATCCAGAGAATCGTCGATAATATATGGATACAATCCGAGAGTCGGCGGATTTCCTTTAAAACTCCACACGCGAAGCATAACCCCTTTTAAATAGCGGCACAGAGATCTTCCAGGGACAAGCACTATACTCTGCCGCCTTTCCCCAGCTTTCAGCAAAGTCGACAGTCTGCCACTTTTTCGATGGAACAATGGCGGCTTCCCACGTCGGATCGCTTCCCACGATTAGAACGGCATCGTCCTCAAAATAAATCTCCAGATACACATTCGCAGCCGCGGGTCGTTCCGGAATATAGTTGCTCACTTCCACGGTGAGGCAATTCTCGCCATCCGCCAACTGTTCTTTTATTTTCCACCAGCCAACACGCTGATTTTCCGCTAATAGAGACAAGGATTTGGTGGCCACCACTTTGCCGATCTTTTTTCCGTTCACAAAAATCGTCGCATTCGTATTAGCTACAATTTGCAGGTCAGCGCTCTGAATTCTCTTATTTGCAGGAAGCATAAAAGTCTTACGTAAATATACGGTCGGATTGGTCGTATCAGTTGTAAACCGATTTGCCGTAATCCATTTGGACGGCACCTCCATAGGAAAATCATGGTGCTTATCCGTCAGCTGAGCGTAGGATTCCGCGTAGTATGCTTTCTGATGACGGAAAAGATTCAGCACTCTGGTTAGGTTATCCGGCCGGTTGGTACGCAACCAAAGTGTTTGATACTGCTCTTCTATTTGGGCCAGCAGCCCGATCTGCGACAGGCAGCCGTCCTTTAAATCCCAATCCAACTCAGCTGATTGCGTATCCGTCAATGTCTCCGTAAGTATGATTTGCCGATCTCGCGCCAGAACCATTTTATGCCCCAGATATTCTCCCATCAAAGCCGCGTTTTCAAGATAATCCAGGTAATCTGAATTTCGCGGAACGATTTCGCGTAGTTCGTCGATAATATCGCACGCCGCCCGACTGTAGTCGAGGAGTTGCGACGATTGGGCGAGAAGTTCATTGGGCTTCTGAGTCGGTTCGTAAAAGGGCTGGGCCCAGATCTGCTTGAAATCCGACAGCCCGGCAATCTCGCTCAGATGAAGGAAGAGTGATTGCAGGCGTGAATCATCTGTTCCGAAATATTGCCAAAAATAACGCCCATCCAGCGTATACTTGTCCGTCACGGTCGGGCTCCAGCTCGTCTCACTGCCATAAATGTATCCTAAATAATTTAATTCCCTAAAATTCGGACCACCATAATCACCCC